>Ga0208980_10000565_pt1 | contig 21151 bp, 22 predicted proteins | sample WetSurMetagenome_3_FD_187993 | JGI IMG/M metagenome (GOLD analysis project Ga0208980, IMG submission 187993) | Wetland microbial communities from Twitchell Island in the Sacramento Delta, sample from surface sediment Aug2011 Site A1 Bulk (version 2) | ecosystem: Environmental > Aquatic > Marine... | reverse complement strand
GATATTTTGCTCTTATGCTTTTGAGAAGGGGTACCGAGGCAATCACTTCACCGACGGATACCGCATGCACCCAGATAATCCCCACGGATTTCTTATTCGGAGATATTGCATACCACCCCCTCCTCCCCTTACCAAGGGGGGGAGATAGGGGGGGTAGAAAACCGAATTTCTCTCGCACCCATCGTTTCCTGAGGTTTGCCGGCCGCTTGAGATATTCGAAAGGAAAGAGAAAAAAAATGGCGATGCTGTAAAGAATACTGTAGAGAAAAAACAATACGCTGTCCCCCTTATTTTCCCCTCATCATCTCTGTAACGATCTCTGCCACCCTTTGGGAGGCATGCTTCCCCTGAAATTGTTTCCTGACCGCCCTGCAATAACTGAGCATCTCTTCCCTGTATCCGGTATCAAGCAGGATTTTTTTCAATTCTTTTACGATCTCTCCCGGGTTTGCCTCTTCCTGAAGGAGTTCGCGGACAATCGTCCTCCCCGAGAGAATATTGACGAGCGAGATATGTTTTACTTTCACAATACGCTTTCCGAGATGATATGTCAGGGGAGACAGTTTGTAGACAACCACCATCGGGACTTCGAGTAAAGCCGTCTGGAGTGTTGCAGTACCCGAGGCAACTACCGCCAGGTCCGATGCTGCAAGCACGCGGACTGATTCGCCCTTTTTGATTGCCACCTCTTCCCGCTTAAGGTCTTCAAAAAGAAGACTGTATGTGGTTTCATCAGTATTTGGCGCAAGGGGCATGCAGAATTGATATTCTTTGAACACATTCATGTCAGGTTCATTTCTCACTTTTCTTATGACATCCAGCATTACTGGGAGAAGCTTCTGCAGTTCGTGCGGCCTGCTGCCGGGAAGGAGAGCAAGGAGCGGCTTTCCTGGATGAAAACCAAGAATAGCTTTCATGTCTGCCTTTAGGAAACTTTCAAATCCCCCCTTTCCCCCCTTTTCTAAAGGGGGGTGGGGGGGATTACCAACCTGATCGTCATTTAATGATTGCCAGGCGCTAAATGCCGGCTTCAAAATAAGATTTATTTCCTCCATCACCGGGTGGCCTACAAATTCACAGGGTAATCCCGCATTTTTGTACAATTGTTCTTCAAAGGGGAGGATGACCGCCATCCTGTTCACAATCCCGGCGATTTTTTTCACCCTTCCCTTTCGCCATGCCCAGACTTGCGGGCTGACATAATAGAGGATTTTAATTCCAAGCGATTTTGCTTTCCCTGCGACCTTAAGATTGAAATCCGGATAATCAATCAGGATAAGAATCCCAGGAGACAGTTCTTTCATCGCCGTAATAACCCGTTTATAGGTATCTTTCAGTTTCTGTAAAGAAGCAACAGCTTCTACAAGCCCGAATGCATCCGATATGGTCGAGAGTAGTTCCACCCCGGCCTCATGCATCCTTTGTCCGCCGACGCCAATGATGCGCATATCCGGATCCCTTTGTTTTAGCTCTCTTGCAAGGAGGGAACCATACAATTCACCGGAACTCTCTCCGGCGATTATCATTACGGTATTCATGGAATGGTTATTTGTTTTGTTATGCTATAAATAATAGCGCATGTCATTCCCGCAATCCCGAAAGCCTTCGGGAGTCGGGAATCTTTCTTCAAAAACCGGGAAAGATTCCGGCCAAGCCGGAATGACAGTTTATATGAGCAATGACTTATGATGCTTTGTATAATTGCATCCACGAAGCTCAACTTCGAGGGATTTTCCTGATTAAGACTGTTACACACTATCTTTGATTATTCCGGCTATCTTCCTGATTGTGTTTTCTTCAAGTTCCGGATACATAGGCAGAGAAAGGACTTCACGGGCAGCTTTTTCAGCATCCGGGAAATCGCCTCTCTGGTAGCCCAGGAATTTGAGGGCTTCCTGCATGTGGAGTGGCACAGGATAGTATACTACCGATGATACGCCTTGTTCTTTGAGCCGTTGCTGGATTTCATTTCTCTTTTTATTTCTGATGGTGTACTGATGATAAACATGGCTTACGCCTTGTTTTTCGACGGGACAGGAAATCCTGTCGGAGAGAAGTTCGGTGTAGAGCATGGCATTCTTTCTCCTTTTCCGGTTATATTCGTCGATATATTTGAACTTGATGAGCAGAATGCCCGCCTGTATCTCGTCAAGCCTGCTGTTGAAGCCGACTCTTTTATGTTTGTAAGAACCCCGTGAACCGTGATTTCTCAACTCCCGTATCCGTTCGGCCACTTTCGGGTTATCGAGAATAATGAGACCACCATCACCATACGCACCGAGGTTTTTACTTGGATAAAAACTGAAACATCCGGAATCCCCGAAACTCCCTGTTTTCTTCCCGTCTATTTCTGCACCGAAGGACTGGGCACAGTCCTCTATCACTTTCAATTTGTGCTTCTTTGCTATTTTCATAAGCTGTTTCATGTCTGCAGGATGACCGAAGAGATGCACGGGGAGAATGGCCTTTGTCTTCTTCGTTATATGAGATTCAATCTGCCGGACATCGATATTGAAGGTATCAGAGTCGATATCAACAAAGACCGGCAGGGCGCCTGTATATAGTATGGCCTCGACTGTTGCAAAGAAGGTGAAAGGGGTGGTGATCACTTCATCGCCTTCCCCGATACCGAGCGCGTCAACAGCAAGATGGAGGGCGTCGGTGCATGATGCGACCCCGACCGCCTCTTTAACTCCATGATACGCTGCTGTCTTTTTCTCAAAGTCGCTTACCCTTGGTCCGAGAATATAGTGACCGCTCTCGATGATTTCGGTCAGGGCAGCAAACAGTTCGTCCTTTATCGCCTGGAACTGCTTTTTCAGATCAACCATTGGAACCACGTTCATCTTCCTCCCTTATCCTGATCCGGAATTTCTGATCATTTTGTTTATCTCAAGCACCACTTTCAGCGCATCCCTTCCTTCTACGGCAGATACTTTGGGACGGGTTCTCTTCTGAACGCATCTGATAAAATCAATCAACTCCTCCTTCAGCGGTTCTTTTTTCTCGGGTTTAACTATATCGACCGATATTCCTTCCTGCGTTTTGAAATAACGCTTCATTTCTGAACTCTGATAATCTATTGACAGGTATGAATCTTTCTGGAATATCTTGAGTCTCCGCTGCTTTTCGGGTGACAGACGGCTGACTGTTGCGAGCGCCATGCAACCGTTCTCGAATTCAAGCCAAGCCTTGGCTACATCAATCTTTCCTGAGAGCACATTTGTACCGACCGCCCTGATATTCCTGATGGGGAGAGCGACAAGACTTAATATGATATCAATATCATGGATCATAAGATCAAGGGTAACATCGATATCAGTTGCTCTTACAAGAAAAGGCGAAAGCCTTTCCGATTCTATGAAAACCGGATCCTGAATCATTTCGGCTGCTGCAAGGATTGCAGGATTAAACCGTTCAAGATGGCCCACCTGAATAATGCAGCCTGTTTTCCCGGCTTCTTTTATCAGTTCATTCGCCTCTTCGATTGTTACGGTAATCGGTTTCTCTATGAGGACGTCTTTCCCCGCCCTGAGGCAATCCATGGCTATTGCATAGTGGGAGGTTGTCGGCGTTACGATACTGAATGCGTCAACGCTGTCAAGGACACTTCTGTAATCAGAGGAAGATCTGGTTGAATATTTCGCTGCAAGGGTATCCGCCCTCTCCCTGTCAATATCGACTATACCGACCAGTTCAGCGTCTTTGATTTCGGAATAAATCCTCGCATGATGCTGGCCAAGATATCCAACGCCTATAACCGCTACTTTGACGGCCAACTATCCTCCCTATAATGCATTGCTGACCCTTTTCACTTCTTCCAGCTTTTTCAGTGCTTTGCCTGAGTCTATCGAATTCTCAGCTATTTCAAGCGCGGTTTTATGGTCTTCAGTTTTTCCTGCAACAATGAAGGCAAGCGCCGAATTCATGAGGACAATATTGCGTTTCGGTCCCTGTTGGCCATTAAAAATGGCTTCGGTGATCCCTGCATTTTCTTCTTTATTCCCTCCCCTCAGGTCTTCTATCCCGCTCCTCCATAAACCAAAATCTTCAGGTTGAATCGTGAAGGTAGTGATAGCGCCGTCTCTGAAACGGGAGACCCGGGTTTTCCCCGAGATGCTGATCTCATCCAGGCCGTCCTCACCATGCACCACCATAGCATCTATCGCCCCGAGATTGCCGAGAACCATTGCAAGGGTTTCGGTCAGCTTATCAGTGAATACACCGAGCACCTGCCTCTGTGCGCCGGCAGGATTCGTTATCGGACCAAGGACATTGAAGATGGTTCTTATCCCCATCTCCCGACGGGGTCCGATCGCATATTTCATGGCAGGATGAAACAGGGGAGCAAAGAGGAACCCAAACCCTGTCTCTAAGAGACATGTCTCGACTTTCCCGGGGGGCAGGTCTATCTTTATACCAAGCGCCTCGAGCACATCGGCGCTGCCCGACTGACTCGAAACAGACCTGTTGCCATGCTTTGCCACAGGAACCCCTGCACCTGCAACGACAAACGCTGTTGTTGTCGAAATGTTGAAGGTATGGGACATGTCTCCGCCTGTGCCACAGGTATCAAGAACTCCCGCAGGCGCTTTGATTGCAGTCGCCTTCCCGCGCATGATCTTTGCCGCGCCGGTTATCTCCTCAACAGTCTCGCCTTTTATCCTCAAAGCAGTAAGAAATCCTCCGATCTGTGCATCGGTGGCCTTCCCCTCCATGATTTCTTCCATACAATCAGCCATCTCTTTTTCAGAGAGATTGATACGATTCACCAGCATGTTGATCGCTTCTTTAATCATGAGTCGGTATCCTGTTTCTCATTCAATCCTGAATTTAAGGAAATTTTTCAAAAGGTCTTTGCCGACAGTTGTCAGTATTGATTCCGGATGGAATTGAACACCCTCCAGGATGAACTGTTTATGTCTGACACCCATAATCTCGCCAACATCTGTCCAAGCAGTTATCTGAAGGCATTCCGGCAGGGTTTCTCTTTTTATAAGGAGGGAATGATATCGTGTCGCCTCGAACGGATTGGGAAGGCCCCGGAAAAGCGTTTCGCCATCATGATATATCATCGAGGTTTTCCCGTGCATCAGCCTTGGCGCCCGTATAATGTCTCCTCCGAACGCAGCGCCGATTGATTGATGACCAAGACATACGCCAAGAATTGGAATCCTGCCGGTAAAAAATTTGATGACGTCTACTGAAATGCCGGCCTCTTTCGGAGTGCAGGGTCCGGGCGAGATAACAATCCTGTCAGGATGCATTGTTTCAATCTCCCGGACGGTAATCTTGTTGTTCCTGTAAACCCGTATATCCTCCCCCAGCTCGCCGAGATACTGTACGAGGTTATAGGTGAAAGAATCGTAATTATCGATCATCAATAACATATAAAAAAATTAAAAGTTAAGAGTTAAAAGTTAAGAGTTAAAAGCACAAAAACTCCTTTATCTCCTGTCCTTCGAAGTTTTTACAATTGCTGACAGAATATTTCTCAGATTTTCAGATTCTTCCAGAGTATTTGCAATATCCGAATCTGTAATTATTCGGGAATCTTTCATCAAGCGTAGCCAATAATTTGTTTCTCTGGCCTCTTTTAAAGCAATATTCATCTTATATATAAAGTCATCTTTACTAAAAGCACCTGTTGCTTCTTCAATATTTGCGCCTATTGATGTTCCAGATTTTACCAGTTGTTTCCCTATAACATTTCCCGCCATATTTCCTGGCAGTGTTTTAACAAGGTTGATGATCTTGATTGCGAACTCATAAGATCTGTCTTGAATTTTTTTATTTTCTTTCACTTTGATTTCTTCATTTTTAACTTTTCACTCTTAACTTTTCACTTTTAATTTAATTCTTCCTCTGCCATTTCAACCGCCTTCATCATGCCCATTGCCTTATTGACTGTTTCCGCATATTCACTTTCGGGGACCGAATCTGCAACGATACCTGCCCCGGCCTGGACATAGACCTTTCCGTCTTTTATGATAAGCGTCCTGATAGTGATACAGGTATCCATATTGCCCGAATAGCTGAAATATCCTACAGCGCCGGCATACGGCCCCCTCTTCATCGGTTCGAGCTCTTCAATAATTTCCATAGCCCTCACCTTCGGAGCGCCTGTCACCGTCCCGGCAGGAAAACAGGCCTCCAGAACATGGAATGCATCCAGGCCGTCCTTGAGTCTGCCTTCAACATTGGAAACAAGATGCATCACATGGCTGTATCGTTCAACCGACATCAGTTCCGTAACTTTTACTGAGCCGGTCTCCGAAACTCTGCCGACATCGTTCCTTCCGAGATCAACAAGCATAATATGTTCGGCAATCTCCTTGGGATCATTTTTGAGTTCTTCTTCGAGTGCTTTGTCTTCTTCCTCTCTTTCTCCTCTTCTGCGTGTGCCGGCTATTGGTCTCAGGATAATCTTTTTCCCCTCGAGCCTCACGAGTATTTCCGGTGAAGAACCAACAAGCTGGGCATCCCCGGTATCAATATAATACATATAAGGAGAAGGATTAATAACTCTTAAGGCCCTGTAGATATTGAAAGGAGAAGTGTCGTAGGTGCGGTGAAACCTCTGTGACAAGACTACCTGTACTACATCTCCCGACATAACGTATTCTTTGCTTTTCATGACGGCATGTTCAAATGCATCTTTTGACGAAAAAGACGACATGTATCCGGAAATGTCCTGGTTATGTTGTAATGCATCGGCAACATCGTTTCTTTCTTTTTGACCAGGCAGAGGCGGACCCGCTTCCCTTTTCCCCCGCTTTCTCACCGCCGGGATTTTTGATCTCTTCAGTTTTTCAGTGATACCCTCGATTTTTTCCTCAGCTTCACGATAAGCCTCTTCCGGGGATTTATCATTGATATGAGCATTCGAGACAACCTTGATTTTTCCCTTGAGGTTGTCGAAAATGACAACAGTGTCTGTAAGCATGAGAAACATATCGGGAAATTTGAGCCCTGGCATATTTGTATCAGGGATCTCTTCAAAAAACCTGACCATATCGTACCCGATATACCCGACAAGTCCACCGTAGAACCTCGGAAGCCCATCGACATCGACCGGTTGAAAAGAAGAAATCTCTCTTTTAATAACAGCAAAGGGGTTCTCGGTCTTGAATGTCCTTCTCCCTGTCTTTTTGTCTTTTATCTCTATCTTTTGCCCCCAGTTTCTGATGATCCTGGAAGGGCTTGAGCCGAGAAAAGAATACCGGGCCCATTTCTCCCCGCCTACCATACTTTCGAGTAAAAACGAGGGGGAACCTCCCAGTTTCATAGCAGCAGAGACAGGCGTTTCTGTATCCGCGAGGATTTCCCTGTAGACTGGGATGAGATTTCCCTTCTTGGATAACGCTTTGAAACTTTCCAGGTCAGGCATTAGCATATTGACAAAATCTGCTCTTTCTTAGTATTTTTATAGTAACGTTCATTATAGCTCATTGCCTCAATAGAAGTTAAGAGTTGAAAGTTAAAAGTTAAGAGTGAAAAACAAATAGCGAAAGTACTTTTTTTAACTTTTAACTTATAACTTTTCACCTTTAACGTGTTTTTGCATGCGGGAATAGCTCAGTTGGTAGAGCACAACCTTGCCAAGGTTGGGGTCGCGGGTTCGAACCCCGTTTCCCGCTCCATCTAAGAAAAGTGAAGAGTTAAAAGTTAAGAGTTACAAAAGAAATCAGAAGAAACGTTTCACTGCTGTCATTATGGACTTCTTTGGAAAAATTCTCAGTGGATTTTTTTCACTTTTAACTCTTAACTTTTCACTTTTAACTGTTTTTTATAACTGTTTTTACGGCGGCGTACCCAAGTGGCTAAGGGAGAGGTCTGCAAAACCTTTATGCAGCGGTTCAAATCCGCTCGCCGCCTCCATTAAAAAGCGTTTCAAGCAGCGTGGGGTCAAGTTTCCTCTGTTCGAAGTATTCCCTTTCGAGTGTTTCTATATAAAACCGGTCAAGTCCGCTGTTGCTGAGAAAGTCTTCTCTCAGTAAGATATCCTTGTTTTGAAGAATTAACGGTAAAAGATGATTCAGATAAAAAGATTCCTTCTTGAGGTCAAGAAATACCCTGTCGAATAAATTCTTTGGAATCTTGCCGGCTCTTTCCGGTTCAGTAAGTTCCATGGAGATGTCCTCACGTATCTTCTCGCGCCCCTTCTTTGTATCGAGGCCGGGGAAAAAGCTTCTCATCCTTTCCTTAAGAGCTTTATGGATAAGACGGTAAAGTTTTTCTTCTTCCGTGATTGCTGTCAGTTCCCCGACAATGTCCCGTAACGACGCATCGCCCCCGGCAATTTTTCTTATTCCTTTTGCCAGGGACTTAACCTTTCTGCGGCCATAATTCGTAACGTATTTATTGTTCAGAATCTCTTTTATAAAAAGATCCTCAAAAAGCCCCTTATCAAGGAAATCAAACTCCCTTTTGTTGCCTATAAGACTCCTTAGGGAATCTTCAGAGAATTCCACGTTCTCCATGAAAGCACTCTGGCTTAGTAACGTCGAGACGTTATCATACCGGTCGAAATAGGTGACGATAGAAGTGAACTCTTCAAAAAGGCTGAAGTCGTTCGTTTCGCGTGCCACTTCATCACAGGCTCTCACCGTGTCGAGCAGGATCTGTTCAAACCCCTTGTCCCTTTTAGTGTCAGCCACCTGTTTTGCCCTGATGAGCCTGACAATATCTTCATGGATGATGTGTTTTTTGAGCGAAGGGTCTTTGAAGAAAAGACTCTGGAGTACTGTCCTCGTCTCACTAATGTACTCAGGTTCTTCAATCGCCTGGATTTTCTTTCCCCTCAGGAGGAGGTCGTCGAGTGTTTCGAAAAGCATGATCGGAATATTGTTCCGTATAGCAAGCGTCCTCAACCTTTCAAGCCTTGCAAACTCAGACTGATGCACGGTGTCTGTTGAAACTCCGCTCAGGAGGATATCACGATATTCATCAACAATATGTTTGTTGTCAGGATGCCTGTACATTACGTCTATCTTTATCCGCTCCTGCTGATAACGGTCTATCTGGTACCGGGAGGCAATATCTTCGAGATAGAGTTCCTCATCAGGGGAAAGCGACCGGTCTCTTTCATAAAAACCGGCATATGCCTTATAGAATTCCTGATTCGCTTCATGGATGAGTTTAAAGATAAATACTGTAGCATTCTCCTCTCGCAGTGTATCCAGAAAGCCTTCAAGGAGCGCTGTATCACTGTTTTTGGAAAGGAACCCGGTTCTCTTGAGGAATTTCCCTACAGCGCCCAGGATCTGCTTCTGTCTTTTTTTGTAATCTCCCCTGAAGTCAGAGGAAACAAAAAAGTAATAGTTTTTTACCGCATGTCCCTGTATGAAAAGCCGGTAAAAAGATTCGAGCCCCTCTGTTTCGTTTGTAAAGACTACCCTTTCATATTCGTCAAGAAAAGCGCCGAACATAATCAGCCGGTTTGCAACGTCTTGTTTCTGAAAATCCTTGAGCGGCTGATCAACGCCGAACATATACTCGCAGAAACTTCCTCCGGTACCTTTATAATGCACCTGCTCTCCAGTGATAGTGAATTCGTTCCCCCGCGAAAAAAACCGTATGCTTGACGGGTCTTCTTCATAGAAGTAGGTATTATAAGCGCCAGCGCCGCCTACAAAAGCAAAATATTCGACAGGGCCGATTGTTCCATGAAGCCTGAGGTCTCTGATCATGGGGAAAATATACCATAGCAACTGGAAAAATGCTATGCAGCGCGGCAACTCTTTTTATTGATGAAATATATTCTTTTCGCTATGCTAATATTATGAAGCGTTTTTTTATCATCGTCCTGTTTTTTCTGTTTTCCACGTCAGCTTTCGCAGAGGAACTCGAAGGGAAAGCGTATCTCCGGAAAGGGAAAAAGGAACTCGACAGCAGCAGATATGAAGATGCCATATCGAGTCTGTCTATGGCCGAAAAAGAATTCCCGCTCATGGGAGATTATGCACTCCTTTGGCTGTCTGAAGCGTATCATGAGAACGGCAATCATACTGAATCTCTGAAAGCAATCCGTTCGCTTCTTAAGAAATATCACGACTCGCCGTTCATAAACAAGGCCCGTTCCGCAGAAATCAGGGAGGCTGCGGAACTGTCTGAAGGCTGCACCGGGGAGTTGTTCGAATCATATCTCAGTGACTACTCCAAAGACAAGGAAATGAAGTATCTGTATGCGAAATGGCTCAAAAAGCAGGGACAAATACAGAAGGCGAAATCTCTCTTCAAGGACCTCTATATCAAGGCCGGCGCCTTTGCCGACCTTGCCTACAGCGAGTTAAGCCCTGGGGATATCAGCACAGAGGACATGCTCCAGCGAGCCTCGAACCTTAACGACATGCTGGATTTTAAAGATGCCGAGTCACTTCTCAGGACAGCCCTCTCAAAGGATGACAGAGGTTTAAAATACGCCATCCTTGAAAAACTGGGGGTCTCCCTTTTCAAACAAAAGAAGTACCGCGAAGCTGCAGAGACATATAAAAAAGCAGGCGAGACATACTGGGAAGTCCGTTCTTTGTACCGTGCACGGGAAAAAGAGACGGTATATTCACTCATTGATGAACTGACAACTATGAAGGACCCGCGGTTCGCCTCGCTTCTCCTGGCAGTTGCAGCAGATAAGCGAAGAGAGGGAAATAAAAAAGAGGCGCTGGACCTCTACCAGAAAGTTTTAGAATCCTTTCCCCGAAACCGTGAGGATACCCTGTGGGGAATCGGCTGGACGCATTACCTGTCCGGAGATTACGCAAAGTCGGCAGAGATATTTACCACCCTGTATTCCATGAATGACAACCCGCAATATCTGTACTGGAAAGCGCGGAGTCTGGAAGCCGCAGGTGAACATGCAAAAGAATTGTATCCCCTTAACAGCAGAAAAGGGAGTGATTTTTACAGTCTCCTGTCCTATGCAAAGACCAGAGAAGTATGGCAGGACGCAGAAGCGAAAACATTTCAGAAGCTAGGAAAAACATTACAGCCGGCCAAAGTATCCTCTTCCGAATTTAAAAAGATGGACAGGGTCGAGGTCCTCCTTGAATTTGGTCTGTCACGGGAAGCGGTTGCTGAGATGATTCATTATTCAAAAAAGACAACTTCTCTGGAAGACATTGTCTCCCTCTGCTCTAAATTTGAAGAACTGGGTGAGTACAAACATTCGGTCAGACTTGCTGCAAACGCTCCTTTTTCAGAGCAGCTTAGGAAGTTTCTCTATCCCCTTGCATACTGGGATACCGTTGCCCCGCTCTCTGAACGATATCATATCAACCCTTTCCTCGTGCTTTCCGTTATAAGGGAAGAGAGCAGATTCAATGCCGAAGCACGCTCACCGGCAGGCGCGCTCGGACTTATGCAGCTCATGCCCCAAACAGCTTACCGGCTCGATAGAACTATGCAACTGGAGATACATAAGACTGAGGATATTTTTCATATCAAAAACAACCTCCATCTTGGCATCTCGTATCTCAGCCAGCTGATCAAAGAATTCGGCTCTTATGCCCATGCGATTGCCGCCTATAATGCAGGAGAAGAGGCGGTGAGGAAATGGAAACTCAACGGGCAATATAAAGCGATTGATGAGTTCATCGAGGACATACCCTACACAGAGACAAGAAACTATGTAAAACGCGTCCTCACCAGTTTTTTTGAATACAATCGTATTTTTGCGGCCCCTGAAGAGAGCCCCGAAGATTCACTCGAAAAACTGTAGACAATCATTCAGACATTCTGGTATGTTAGGTACGATGGTTTTCATGAAGACCCTCTTCGACGATAATCAATACATGGAAAAGCAGAACATTGTGAAAAAGGAGGCCAAACCTTTGGAAAAATTCAAAACCTTTGAAGATAAAATTGCAGCAACTATTGAACGGGTCAAGGCTCTGAAGGACGAGAAGGTACTGATGGAGAGACGGATCAAAGAACTTGAGCGGCTTCTCGACGAAAAAAGCCAGGAAATTGAGCAACTGAAGTCAGAAAAACATGTGGTAAGAAGTCAGATCGAAACTCTTCTTGATGAGCTTGACACGTTGAATTCAGAATAAAAAACATGGGCAGCACCGAAGTTTACATTTTAGGTCAGAAATATACCATCAGGGGTGATGCACCTGAGGAATATATCAGGGAACTTGCTGCTTTTGTCGACAGAAAATTAAAAGAGGTATATTCATCGTCACCGAATATTACTCCTGTTAAAGCATCCATCCTTGCCGCACTGGATATCGCGGATGAACTGTACAAGCTCAGAAAAGAGCAGGAAGAGATGACGAAGCATATTGCAGAGAAGACCGAAACCCTCGTCTCCTTATTCGATTAATTTTTTCTCTGACGCACCTCATTTATTGCCTGTCACCCTTCAACCATTGCAGATATAATCAGACCTTTTCAGGATACTAAGATGGTTATCAGTTACTAATACGGTCATAAGTATGAAAACATTGATTATAAAATCCCTCCCACCTCCCTTTGCCAAAGGTACCGAAAGCTTTCGGGATTTGGCAAAGAGGGGTAAGGTCTACGACACGTAGAGGGAGATTTTTCAATAACGATGCCTTACTTATGCACTTCTTAGTAACTACATCAATGTCATTCCCGCTTGTCGGGAATCTTTCTGAAACCCCGGAAAGATTGGGGATCCCGAATGCTTTCGGGACAATGACAAAGAGCGATAACAACGCCACCTTACTAATGACCGTCTTAGTAGCTATTTCAACCTGCGAGGAACTAAGGGATATGGTTCTCAATTTCCGAATCGAAATAAACTACCTTTACTTTTGTTCAAAGCTTTTGTCTGATTGTAATGTTTTTAAACTATTGGAAGCTGAGACCTCCGCTTCGTCTCCGGTCTCATCGAGATTACCCGTGATTTCGATTCTGAAATTGTGAACCATATCCCTATGCCTGAATATTTTCGAATAGCAATGGTATATAATCATTTTTAATGGAAAAGCTCTGGAACATCCGCATGAGGGCGTCGAAAAAAGCTATCAGCTATCAGCTATCAGTTATCAACCGGAAAGAAATTCATATTTCCGGCGCTGAGGGGCTTTATCCTGTATCAGACATCCGGAGAATTCTCTGGAGATATATTGAAAGGGCATTGCATCATTCGAAAGGCAAGCCTGATCAGATCATTCTGACTGTAGAGGAAGTAAGACGGAAACCGCTTAAAATTTCGACACTGCCCTTACGAACAGTCAGTTCCCGTTCTCCGTCAGAAGGCAGGCAGGTATCACGAAATCTTCTGCAGGCGCTGGGAATATCCCCAAAAGCGCTCAATGATGCCTTCTCTGTCCTGCAAAAAGGGAATATGCGGGGTGCTGCCCTTATCTCTGCAGAAAAAGGAAGGCGTCTGGAGCATGATCTTGCAAGGGGAGTCAGGGTGTCACGCCTTGGTATCAGCAAACCTGCTTTCAAGGCGCTTTCATTGAAGCTTTCCCGGCTTGGAATTAATACGGACACTGTGAAAGAGGCTCTGGTTCTGGCCTCAAAGGTTGCTTCCTGCTCTGGTGTGATAGCTGAGTTCTGTATTTCTGATGACCCTCATTATACAACAGGGTATGTTGCATCAAACCAATTCGGTTATGTGAGAATACCGTATATCAAACAGAGTGGAAGAAAAATCGGCGGACGTGTTTTTTTTGTACAGGGGGGAAGCAATATTGACAAGATGATTCAGTATCTCGAAAGAACGCCGGTACTTATTGACCATATTGGAGCTTGTAAAGGCATCTGGCCGGCAGAGGAAATCCTTGATACTTCTAATCTGTAATCCTGCAGCAAAGGCAGCTTCAGAAAAGAAGATTGACAGGGCCTGTCGTTATCTCCGGGACAAGGGATACGAAGTAGAAACCATCTTTACCATGCAAAGAGGTGATGCCGAGCAGATTGTACGGAATGCTCCGGGGAAAAATCCCTCCCTGATAATCGCTGCAGGAGGTGACGGCACTTTTAATGAGGTAATGAACGGTCTTGCAGGGTCTGAAATCCCGATGGCTATTTTCCCTCTCGGCACGACAAATGTTCTTGCAAGAGAGCTTGGTGTTCCAACTCATGAAGAGCATGCAATGGAGTTCGCTCTCAGCAGACGTCCCAATACAATCGCTCTCGGCAAAATAACACTCACACAATGTACCCCTCCTGTGAGTAGATATTTTTGCCTCATGGCAGGCATTGGATTCGACGGAGCTGCCGTCCATGGTATTAGCGAACTTTTTAAAAAAATCTCAGGGAAAGGCGCATATATTTTCAGTGGAATAAAGACTCTGCTCACGCTGAATCTTCACAGACTGCAGATCATGGCCAATGGGAAAATGTATCCGGGGTACTCATCAATTATTGGAAAAGTTTCACGATACGGTGGGGATTTCAAAGTCACCCCTGATGCCAATCTTGCGGACCCGTCACTCTCGGTTTGTATTTTTCAGGGGAAGGGAAGGGCTGATATCCTAAGATATGTTCTTGGCATTGCAGCAGGCCGACATCTGCATTTTGATGATGTCCAATGTATACAAGCGAAAACCGTCGAGGTGAGAGGTTCTGCACATATACAAATCGACGGGGATTATCTCGGGATGACCCCTGCGGCAATAGAGGTTGTTCCTGATATTATCAGGCTTGTCTATTGAGTAGCAGCAGCGGCTTTTATTTTCTGAATATTTTCCTCGATGGCTTCGAGATAAGGATTGTGGGAATCGTTGTAATGGTAGGCGAGACAGGCATCCAGAGAACCCAGTTTTTGAAACTTATCCTTTACAATAACTTCATAAAAATAGGGAGTGCTTCTGATTAAGTCTTTCACACTCTGAAATATCACCATGCCCATACTCTTCAGTTTCTCTATTCCTTCGAAGTGATACGATTCTTCAAATTCTGCAAAGAGGGCGTGTAATTTTTCAGGATAATCAATGGCGGACATTTGCCCTATAAGGTCTGAGGTACCGAGGGCATATCCGATAATCCGCTCTTCTTCAGTACGGAACCGGAGCTTGGAGTAATCAACTCTTACACCGGTACACATAATGATATTTCTTACACTCTCAATCTTCTGTTCTTCAAACCCGATCTGGGGGAGATAATGTTCTGCAAAATCAATGCTCCTTTGTATATGCACAAAAGTATACTTGCCGCCTGTTCCCTTATGGTCCCCATCGTTTTTTATGTATCCCGTGTCGTGCAGGAGTACACTGATAAGTCCTAAATCAAAACAGTCTTTCGTGATCTGTGGTGTCTTTCCGCTCTTGTTCCAACCGTCAAGAATTCCAAGAAAGGGGGGAACAACTTGCAGAGTATGAAAAAGATCATGATATTTTGTGTCACACCTCTGGAACCCTTGCTTTTTGCCGTCGAAGAGGTCGATAATGTCGTTAAATACCATTTCAACAAATTCAGTATTATTGCCACCATGATTTTCCCGGTAGACCTGCCTGATATCTTCAACGATTCTCTCGTATGTCAGGTCTTCTTTCTTTATTACCATGATGCCTTCCACTTTTTCATCACCTTTAATTATATTTGTAAAATTAGCAAAAATCTATTATCACCCCGCCGCCGATCACCCTGTCACCCTCATAGAACACCGCAGATTGCCCTGGTGCAGGCGCCCATTGCGGCTCATCAAAGACAACCCGGACATTTTTGTTGACAAATTCCTCCTCACCCCCATTTAGAAAAGGGGGGATGGAGGGATTTGTTTCTAAATATAAGGTTGCCGGTTCATCTTTCGTGGTGGAGCGAACTTTCACCGTCGCCCTGAAAAAGGCAGCTTTTCCCCCTGGTTTCCCTTGCAGGAGAGGCTCGATTGGATGAATCCAGTTCAGGTCCTCAACAAAAAACTCCTTTTTTCTTGCAGTATCCTGTGCCCCTACATAGAGGGTATTTTTCATGGCATCTATTTTTACAACATAAAGAGGATCGGGAGATGATACTCCCAGTCCTTTTCTCTGTCCAACTGTGTATCCATGAATTCCTTTATGCATTCCTATAACCTCATTGTTTTTTAAAGCAATAATCGGGCCAGGTTCTCTCGTATCCAGGGCAATTTTTTCAATAAATGCGGAATAGTTTCCACTCCCGATGAAGCATATTTCCTGACTTTCGGTTTGATCTGCAAATGAAAGCCCTTGATTTTTCGCTATTTTTCTAGTATCCTCTTTGGTATGTTCTCCTAACGGGAGAAGTAATCTCCCGAGTTCTTTCTGTCCTAAAATGTACAGAACGTATGACTGGTCTTTTTTTGTATCCCCCCCTTTTTTAAGACAGAAATGAGTAATATTTTCCATTTCCCTCTTACTCTCATTTCCTAACGGTTTTATCAAAGCGCCTCCCTTAAAATCGCTTGCATCGGGAGTAAATGGTTCGACTCTTGCATAGTGTCCTGTCGCAATAAATGCAGCTCCCCTTTTTTCAGCTTCACTCAGGAGACAGGGGAACTTGATAAATCTGTTGCAGAGAACACAGGGATTGGGGGTCATACCTGAAAGGTATGACCTGACAAAGGGCTTGACCACCTTTTCCTGAAAACGATCCCTGACATCGAGTAGATGGTGTGCTATACCGATCTGTTCGGCAGACCGGGCTGCCAACTGAAACGCACCGAGTGAACAGCATGGTATACAATCGGTCTTCATATCAGGTTCCCACAGCACAAAGGATATCCCCTCCACTTCATATCCCCTCTCTTTTAAAAGGTATGCAGTGACCGAGGAATCAATCCCTCCACTCATTCCCACAAGCACTTTTATCATAAGTAAACTATACCAGATTGACCTTGCAACCGTTAACCACTACAATAGTTACACATGAAAAATATTGTACTTACAGGATTTATGGGAACCGGTAAGACAGCGGTAGGGAGTGAGCTTTCCCGCCTGCTGAGTATGAAACTCATAGACGTCGATACAGAGATCGAACGTGAACAGAATATGACTATCAACGAAATATTCAAACAGTTCGGCGAACAGAGGTTCAGAGAAATAGAAACGGAAATAATAAAAAGTATTACCCGGAATATGAAAGTCATTATTTCGACCGGTGGCGGCGTTGTCCTGAAGCAGGAAAACATGGATGCATTGAGAGCAAACGGAATTATTATATGTCTCAGAGCAAAACCTGAGACCATACTCAGCAGGACAAAAAACAATAGTGACAGGCCTTTGCTTCAGGTCAGGAATCCTCTTGCTGCAATATGTGATCTTCTGAACTTCAGGCATCCGTTTTATGAGAAGGCTGACATGATCATCGATACTGAAGAGAAAAGTCCTCTCCAGATCGCTGAGGAGATCATTGATAAAATCCGGTATGACAAAGAGAAAAAAACGCTTCAATAAGGACATAGGATTATGGAGACAATAAAGGTTGAACTTGGTGACAGAAGCTATACCATCAGTATAGGGAGCGCCATACTCAATGGGATCGGAGATCAACTGAAGTCCCTCCATCTCAGCCCGAAAATCGCGGTGGTGAGTAATCCCACTGTATTTTCGCTCTACGGCGAACAGGTAGCGAACTCAATCAGGGAAGCAGGGTTCGATCTCCTGACGGTGACTATTCCCGATGGTGAAGAATTTAAAAATCTTGCCACACTCCAGCAGATATATAATGATCTGCTCAGATATAAACTCGATAGAAAATCAGCTCTTGTTGCACTCGGCGGGGGAGTTGTCGGAGATATCACCGGCTTTGCTGCTGCTACCTATATGAGAGGAATTGCATATATTCAGATACCGACGACCCTGCTTGCGCAGGTGGACAGTTCAGTCGGCGGCAAGACAGGGGTTGACCATGAACTCGGCAAAAACATGCTCGGGGCATTCTGGCAGCCGGGACTGGTATGGATTGACGTTGATACATTGCAAACCCTGCCCATGCGGCAACTGCTTGCCGGACTTGCAGAGGTCATCAAGTACGGTATTATTTATGACAGTGAAATTTTTGAATTTCTTGAGAGCAATAAGGACAGGATACTGAATCTTGACAAAGATGCGCTTATCCATATCATAAAACGTTCATGCGAGATAAAAGCTACCGTTGTTTCCCAGGATGAGCGCGAAGCCGGGTTAAGGGCCATCCTGAATTATGGCCATACGATAGGCCATGCCATAGAGACCGTTACCGGATATACAAAGTTTCTTCATGGCGAAGCTGTTGCAATAGGTATGCACCTTGAAGCACGTCTTGCTGAAATGCTCAACCTGATTGACGGAGTGCAGGTATCAAGGATCAAATCTCTTATCGACTCTTATGGCCTCCCCAGTGAAAAACCGGCTGATATTAAACCACAGAGTGTTTTCCTTTCCATGCAACTCGACAAGAAAGCGGTTGCCGGAGAAATGAAATTCATTCTGCCCGAGAAAATTGGCAATGTCCGGATACAGAAAAACATTCCGGAAAAATCGATCAGAGAAGTGCTGGAAACTAGCAGTTAATCCGAAAATTTGTCAACTTTCCCTATCCAAGTATCAAATGCAGTATTGTGCAGATAATCCAGGCGAGGATAAGGCAGGCAGGGAGTGTCAGAATCCAGGCAAGAACGATATTGCCGCCGATTCCCCATCTCACTGCAGAAAACCTTTTGGAAGCGCCGACGCCCATAATTGTCGACGATATGACATGTGTTGTAGACAGGGGAAGCCCTATTCTTGAAGCGACTTCAATCACTGTTGCTGCAGCAGTTTCAGCAGCAAATCCGTGAATGGGTCTGAGTTGGACAAGTTTCATCCCGAGAGTCTTTATAATCCTCCATCCACCTGCTGCAGTGCCGCATGCCATTGCTGTAGCACAAAGTATGATTACCCAGAGCGGAACGTGAAAATCCGGCAGTTGATAATAGCTTACCAGCGCCATTGTTATAATTCCCATTGTTTTTTGAGCGTCATTGCTCCCGTGACTGAAGGCCATATACGCCGCAGACATAATTTGAAGTCTTCCAAAAAGGCTGCTGACCGTTGTCGGCGTTGAACGCTTGAAGAGAAACGTCAGGAACGACATCAGGAGAATACTCAGAGCAAACCCGATCAGGGGGGAAAGGATTAACCCGGCAAGAACTTTATATACTCCCTTTTGAATAATAACATTGAACCCTGATGTAGCTATCGCTGCACCAACAATACCTGAAAGGATCGCATGGCTTGAAGAGGTTGGAAGCCCCAAATACCAGGTGATAAGGTCCCAGACTATCGCAGCTAAAAGGGCAGAAATTATCGTGACCTGCGTTATCGAGACAGCTTCAACAAGTCCTGCTCCGACAGTTTTTGCAACAGCAGTCCCTGAAAGGGCCCCTACCATGTTTAAAATGGCTGCCATAAGAACGGCAACTTTGGGCGATAACACTCTTGTCGAAACAGAAGTGGCAATTGCATTCGCTGTATCGTGGAATCCGTTTATGAAATCAAATACGAGAGCAAGGACTATGACACAAAGAAGTAAAAGGTATGTCTCATGCATTTTTGAGGACTATGGCTTCCAGAATATTGGCTACATCTTCGCACCTGTCAGACGCATTCTCGAGATGCTCGTATATTTCCTTCCATTTAATGATAAGGATCGGGTCTTTTATTTCGTCAAACAAGTGTCCAAGCGCATCCCTGAACGCTCTGTCCAGTCTGTTTTCGAGTTTGTTTATTTCGATGCAGTATTCCTGGATATGGGCATAATTCTTCTCTTTTAATCTCTTGATCGCCTTTTCAACCAATTCGACTGTTGTGAGAAGGTCTTTTGACATAGTGATGGCCCATTTGGTAGATTCCTGCAGTTTGAATACGGTAAGCCTGTCAACAGCATTCCAGATCAGGTCGAGGATATCGTCCAATCTTGAGGCGAGCGCATGAATATCTTCCCGGTCAATCGGGGTAACAAAGGTCTTGTTCAGCTTCCTTATGATATCGTGGGTGTAGACATCCCCTTCCTGCTCCAGTTCGTGCACCTCCCGTGCCCAGGAATCCAGGTTGGAGAAATATTCCATTATACCGACAAGGAGCGTAGCTGCATGGGTGACATTGCCCGCAGCTTGCTCAAAGATTGAAAAAAAGTCTGTTTCTTTCGGAAATATTTTCATTCCATACCTCGTGGAGCTACATTAGAATATAAAAAATTATTGGCAAAGTCAATAAATGAACTTTTACCTGTTGCATAGGGATAATTAATAATGCTATAAGTATAGTGTGGAACCTTTCAAGCATATCCTCGTCATTGAAGACGAGGCTGATCTTGTCGAACTTATTGCATATAATCTTAAAAAAGAGGGCTTTGCAGTCGATGCATCATCTGACGGCGAGGCAGCCCTGGGGAAGATCAGAAAAGGGAATTATGATCTCCTCGTCCTCGATCTCATGCTGCCCGGAATTCAGGGCATGGAACTGTGCCGTATCGTACGGAATGATCCGAAAACAGCCGGGCTTCCCATAATCATGCTGACTGCCAAGGGCGAGGAAATAGACAGGATACTCGGACTGGAGATGGGTGCGGATGACTATATGGCAAAACCGTTCAGCCCCCGGGAACTTGTAGCCCGTGTAAAAGCTGTTCTGAGAAGGGCGTCGGAGAAACCTGTCACGGAGAAGATCCTTAAGATTGGGGAGCTTGAGATAGACCGGGAGCGATATATAGCTTCAGTAAGAGGAACCCCGGTCAAGCTGAGTGCAACTGAATTCAAACTCCTTCTCTTTCTTGCAGAGAGAAGAGGCAGGGTATTCAGCCGCAACCAGCTTCTCGATGCAATATGGAGAGATGAGGCTTTTGTGGAACCAAGGACTGTAGATGTCCACATACGGCGGTTGCGGGCCCAGATTGAACGAAATCCGGCAAATCCCCGCTATATAAAAACAATGCGCGGCATCGGGTATGTATTCGATGAAAAGACATGAAACGGTTCCTGTTCAAAAGGATTGCCATTCCCTATGTAATTATAGGATCTCTTCTCCTTATCATCCTTGAACTTTATATCTCCGGCGCAGTCAAAGACAACTTCATAGCCAATCTCCAGGACAGTCTCCTCAAGCAGGCGCGGTTGATTGCCGGACAGATTCCCTCTTCCCATGCAGACCTCGACGATTTCTGCGGGCGATACAAGGGAATAATAGGGGCGCGGATAACTGTTATAGACAGTTCGGGAAAGGTCCTGGGGGATTCCGATGAGCCTTCGGAA
>Ga0208980_10000564_pt1 | contig 21162 bp, 18 predicted proteins | sample WetSurMetagenome_3_FD_187993 | JGI IMG/M metagenome (GOLD analysis project Ga0208980, IMG submission 187993) | Wetland microbial communities from Twitchell Island in the Sacramento Delta, sample from surface sediment Aug2011 Site A1 Bulk (version 2) | ecosystem: Environmental > Aquatic > Marine... | reverse complement strand
CGTGATTCGTCGATTTTTAGAGGTTGTCGGTGTGGCTAAGCGTGATAATCTGGTTGATATTGCCCTTTTAGAGGCGTTTGTTCGTGAGGAATTAAACCTTATTGCACCGAGGGTTATGGGGATAATACATCCTCTCAAAGTTGTGATTGATAATTATCCTGCTGGCAAACTTGAAGAATTGGAAGCTAATAATAATCCCGAAGATCCATCCGCTGGAACCCGTAAAATCTATTTCGCGAAGGAAATATACATTGATACGGAAGATTTTCGTGAAGATCCACCGAAGAAATACTTCCGTCTTGCACCAGGTAGGGAAGTTCGATTACGCTATGGTTACTTCATCAAATGTACAGAAGTAGTTAAAGACCCCAATTCTGGCAAAGTTATCGAACTCCATTGCACCTATGATCCCGAAACACGCGGAGGTTATGCACCCGATGGGCGGAAAGTACAAGGGACACTGCATTGGGTATCGGCTGAAAACGCGATTGATATGGAGGTAAGGCTGTATGACAGGTTATTCACTAAAGCTGACTTGAATGATCTGGATGAAGGAACTGAATTCCTCGATTGTGTAAACCCTCAATCGCTGCAAATAATTGAGCACTGTAAGGTAGAAGAAAGCCTTGCCACTGCAAAACCAGGGTCTCGGTATCAATTTGAGCGGGAAGGATATTTTATTGTGGATCCTGACTCAGAACCTGGAAAGCTTATATTCAATCGAATAGTTCCACTACGCGACACCTGGGAGAAAATTGAAGCTGCTCAAAAAAGAATTGGGAATTAGGTTCTAAAAGGAATACCAGGTATGGTTTATGCATCTAATATCGTACCTGGTATTAATAAAAGGAAGGTTCTATGTGTGGAATTGTTGGCTATATTGGTCCTCAAAATGCGACTCCAATTATTCTAAATGGTCTTAAAAGACTAGAATATAGAGGGTATGATTCGGCGGGATTAGCAGTAATCCAGAACAATCATATTGAGATACGCCGGGATGTGGGTAAATTAAATAAACTGGTTGACCTCGTTGCAGAAATCCCACTTTCTGGTCATGTTGGAATTGGACATACCCGGTGGGCAACTCATGGAGAACCAAGCGCCCGAAATGCTCATCCGCATGTTGGTATGACCGGAAATGTGGTCGTCGTTCATAATGGAATCGTAGAAAATTTTCAAGAACTTAGAAATGAATTATCTTCCGAGGGGATCATTTTCAACTCCGAGACAGATACCGAGGTGATTGTACAATTGGTTGAGCGATACCAATCGACAGGTCTTGGATTGGTTGAATCTACAAAGAAAGCATTACAACAACTTAAAGGTGCGCATGGAATCGTATTAATGTCATCTCTTGAACCTGATAAGATCGTAGCAGCCCGGATCGGAAATGCTGGAGGAGTGGTAATTGGAATTGGCGAGAAGGAAATGTTTATCGCTTCCGACTTACCAGCGATACTTGAGCATACTAGGAAAGTGGTTTTTTTGGAATCACGCCAGATAGCGATTGTCAGTGAAGCTGGATTGATCGTGCAAACCTTGGATGGAAAACCGGTGAGTTATCGAGAACAAATTGTTTCTTGGGATCCGATCTCAGCGGAAAAAGGTGAGTACCGACATTTTATGTTAAAGGAGATTAATGAACAGGTGCGCTCTCTTACAGATACCATTGCTGGCCGGGTTGATGTTGAGAGCGGGCAGATACGATTACCTGAGCTAAAGTTAACGCCAGAATTTGCACGGAGTATAAAAAAGATTTTTATTACTGCATGTGGGACGGCTTCGCATGCTGGAATGATCGGCAAAATACTTATCGAGCGGATTGCCCATATACCGACGCAATTGGAGATAGCCTCTGAGTTTCGATATGGTGATCCAATTATTGATCAAAATACGGTAGTATTGGCAATCAGTCAATCTGGAGAGACCGCAGACACACTAGCAGCGATGGAAGAGGGGCGGAAAAAAGGGGCAAAATTATGGTCGATTGTTAATGCGATTGGCACGCAAGCAATGCGCATAGCCGATGGATATATTTCCATGCAGGCTGGTCCAGAGATTGGAGTTGCATCGACGAAAGCATTTACGGCACCTATTGTAGACCTGTTTATGCTGGCAATCCTGTTAGCTGATCATAAAGGGACATTAGATATCAAATCACGGAGATCACTGGTGGAAGGGTTATGCAAAATCCCTGACCTGGCGGGGAGGTGCCTGGATCGTCAAAAAGAAGTGGAAGAGGTTGCCGCTCAACTAAAAGATACACGTGATTGTTTGTACCTTGGTCGAGGAATTAATATGCCCATTGCTTTTGAAGGAGCTTTAAAACTCAAGGAAATATCCTATATTCATGCAGAGGGCTATCCAGCGGGCGAGATGAAACATGGTCCAATTGCATTAATAGACCGAGAAATGCCTGTGGTGGTCCTGGCTCCACATGACCCGTGGTATGAAAAAATGATCAGCCAAATCGAACAGGCAAAAGCAAGAGGTGGGACTGTCATTGCGGTTGCCACTGATGGCGACGAAATCATTCCCGCGCTTGTGGATCATGTTCTCTGGGTCCCTGATGCTCTCTGGTTGTTAAACCCAGTATTAACAGTCATTCCCCTGCAATTGCTCTCTTATCATATTGCTGCTATGCGAGGTTTGGATGTTGATCAACCCAGAAACCTTGCCAAATCAGTAACTGTTGAGTAATAAAGTCTTATCGAAAGGAAATCTCTTTAGAGATCAGAAATTCACCCTTTCTTAAGAGTTCAACCTGATCATCCGGGAAAATTGGATGATTAATCATTTCAATTGTTCGCTCCTGAAGTAACTTATTCGAATCTGGCTTATTCGATTCCTGCCATTTTTCAAGACTTAATCTGGGAAAAATATTACTAGAATAGTAAGCATTTCGGAATAACTTAATTGTATTCCGTGAGGAAATGTAATTACCTCCCACGCCAATGATTTTTATCTCATCGATATTTATCGTTTCATCATTTACTTCGAAACCTTTAGCAAATTGTCGAGATTGTTCGATAATCTCATTCATGTAAACCACCAGGGTGGGAGAAAAAACCTTAGAACCAAAACTTCCACCGACAAACGGTGCTAATCCAACTTTTCCTAAACAGCTGGTTAATTGATTAATTGAAAGTGTTGGCGTGGATATTAAATCTGCTCCCCAGCCATCAACACTTCCCGAAGTACCTGCATGAGGAATTTTGTAATAAGCCATCATCTCCGCACATGCCAGGTTTAACAGGATTGATTGGGGATCGTAAAAATCTACCATCGTTTTCATATCAAAAAATGCTGGTAGACTACCTAAGATCACTGGAGTACCTGGTTTTATAAGCTGGCTAAATGCTAACCCAGCTAATAATTCTGCGTTCAGGAGGGCGAGTGTACCTGCAGATGTGATAGGAGTGGATAATCCTGCCATGCCATAATTAGAAAAAATCATTGGTAGATTTCTATCAATCGAAATAAGCATGTTTTCAGCAGTGTTCTGATTCAATATAAGGGGAGTTACAGGATTGAAGTACGGAATCACAAATGGTTTTACTGAGAGATTGCCAACAAGATGCTCAAGCATCACCAATCCTGGCAGGAATTGCTGATTATCTGACATTAGCAGGATTAATGGTTTTATCGTACCAGCGACCATTTCGAGTAGGGCAAGTAAATCTGCTTTCTCTACATCCACATCACGGAGAATCCCAATGGTTGATATGACATCGTATGAAGGTAAAATATTTCCCAATCCGACTGATGATCGCATATGTTTCCTGGAAAAGGGAAGGATTTCTCCTGTTCCTGGTACCTGATAAAAAAGGTTGGTCACGCCTATTCCGAATCGGGTATGATCCTCGCCTAGATGGAATAACAGATCCCCTTTTCGCGTGTATATATCGATTATTGAAGGAGCTTGGCAAATTGCCCATTCAACGATTTCCGGATGTAGAACAGCGTGCTGATCATCCAAAAATCTCACTCCCTGGCACCTTTTCAAGATTCGAGTAGCTTTTTCTGAATCAACACGGATCCCAATATCCGACAATATTTTTAACGAATAACCATGCACCTGGGCTATTGCGTCATCTGTAAGAACATTTATTCGAGGTTGTATATGCAAGGTTGGTTGCATAGATATATAAGGTTAAAAACCACCCTGACGTAAGAACCTTAATGTCGTTTCTACAAGGATAGCTGCACCAAATGGCAAGCAACGGTCATTAACATCAAACCAGGAATTATGATGTTCACGCTCATCACCTTCAATTTTACTCCCGAGCGAAAACATCGCTCCAGGAGCTAACTCAGTGAAACAACCAAAATCCTCTGCCCCCAATCCATCTGGTGGGAGGTGGACATTATCTTTTCCAATCAAATCTATTGCAGTATGTCTTATTAAATCCGCAGCTTTTTCGTCATTGATCATCGGAGGAGTACCGATCTCAAACTTTAGCAGATAATCACCACCCAATGTCTTCGATATTTCAAAGGCTTTTGTGATCTCGTTGTGAATTCGCTCCTGAACCTTGTGGTCTGTATATCGTAAGGTTCCAAGTATTTCAACCTTATTCGGTATTACATTTTCAGCAAATCCAGCATGAATTGACCCGATGCTGATTACTGCAGCGTCAAAAGGATTTAATTTCCTGGAAATAATTCCGTTTAAAGCCAAAATTACATGGGCTGATAAGTGAATGGGATCGACAGTTTCATGAGGCCTGGCACCATGACCACCCTTTCCAATAATTGCAGCTCTGAATGTATCTACACCTCCAGAGGATGGACCTGATCCAATATCGATCTGACCCACCGGAACATGCGCAGATACATGTAATGCCAATACCAAACCAACGCTACCCTCCATAGCGCCATCCTGTATCATCCGGGGTGCACCGCTGATTCCTTCATCATCTGCAACTTCCTCAGCAGGCTGGAAAAGTAAACGAACAGTACCTGGTAAATTCTCTTCTTGTGAAAGCAATTCAGCAACACCCAACAGAATTGCTGTATGCGCATCATGACCACATGCATGCATAATTCCAGGATTTTGAGATTTGTATTCAATCTGATTATCTTCTTGCAGGGGAAGTGCATCCATATCAGCCCGGATGGCTACAATCGGTAAGCCCTCACCCAGCTCACCGACGACTCCCGTCTTGCCAACATTCTTTCTAACCCGACAACCCAATGAAGTTAACACTTCAGCTACCTTCATAGATGTTCGATATTCTTGAAACCCAAGTTCAGGATATTTATGAAAGTCTCGGCGAAAATATTGAAGTTTTTCCTGTAATTCCATTGCTCGGTTCAGCATATTACCCTCTTTTTTTTATTTTAGTTCGTGGTCAGCTGCATGAAGTATTTCGTCCAATTCCAATTCCTGATCTGTACTTAATGGTTCAACCGGGTGATTTCGAATTATATGAGTTGCTTCTGCTTGCGCACGTTCAGCCATACCGGTACGCATATTCATTTCCCACGACTCCCATGAACCACGTTCTGCCAACGATGTAAGCAGAATTTCATTACTTCGAAGATACCTTAGGGTGTGTTTTTGTCCAAGGAAATTATGAGTGCCTCGCATTACCGCTGATACAACATCCACTGCCAAAGAATCTTCAGTAACATCAAAACCTTTTAATAGCCTTTTGACACTTGCCGCAATTTCATTATCACAAACGATCTGTGCAAATGAACCCATAACACCGGCTTCCATCTCACCAATCCCAGAGAGCTCATCAGCTCCTGCTAGTGCCGGAATGATTGCGTTCAAGGAACGTTCAAAACCATTTTGAATGTCCAATGTATGTGAATTGGTAGAGAAGCCATAGACATTAACTGGAAATCCATAACGATGTCCAATTTGGACTGTCGCAGCTGATGCTAACCCTAATTCAACCCCTCCCCAAACAGATAATCCTGTCCGCGGTTCCATCATCGCTAGACGTCCGCAGTAAATAATTGGTAAACCCGGACGGACCAATTGTGCAAGTACGATTGAAGCCAGTAATTCTGCATTTTGCTGTGCCACGGCACCAGCTATAGAAAAAGGTGCCGTCGTTCCAGCAGTCGGACATGGGAGTGGAGCGAATGTTATTCCATTATTTGCGATTTCGATAATCGCGGCAGCACTATCAGCTGGAAAACAAAGCGGACTCACAGGAGAGACACTTAAGGAAAATACTTCATCCGGAGGACCGATAACCGAAGCCATATGGATTGCATACTGTACTTCTTTGGCAGTTTGGACACCAGGTCCTTGAAGAGGTTTAATAGTATTGGATATGGCGTACCGGTACATTGCAAGTGACATTAAATGACCAGGAATGTCCTGAGGAGTAAAAAACGGGGTGATGGTCGTGACACTATCAAGAGCATCGAGCAGGCGAGTGCAGTCCTTCAGGTCTTTAAGCAAAGCTTTACGGCGTGTACCGGTGTCGGCATCAAAAATATCACGCGCTCCACCCAAGTTATGCCAATTGAGTATTTGATCTCCAAGGATTTTTACAGATCCACCCCTTCCTCGAATGCTTACCTTCCTCGCTGATTTCACTATTTCTTGTTCAACAAGCCAAGTGGGAATGAAAACCTTATCGGATTGGATTGTCGCCCCAGCACCTGTTAAAATCTCTCGCGCCTCAGGATGGGTAAGGGTTATTCCAGTTTCTGAAAGGATCCGTAAGCTAGCATCATGTATTGCCTCTATATCTGTATCAGTTAAAACCTTTAATTCATCCATTATTTACTCCTGAGGTATATAGAGTCGGATTTGGTATAAGCCCAGGTATATTTGTGCCTATTATTATGAAAGTGAGAGGTGAGGTCATCCATACCTCTCAAAGATCAGTTCCATGAGCGTTATTAACGCGGGAGTACTGGTAAAGAATTCAACCCCGCGTCTTTGGCTTGTTTTTCCACTAAGTTGTGTAGTTCTTTCACCTGTTGTTCTGGTAGGTCGGGTATATTATACTGATCCAATAAAAGGGTAACTTGTGCTTTTGATCGGGCAAGGGTATCTAAACTACCTTCCTGGTGCCATCCACGTATAGTATCACGATCAACGATCTTGGAAGGTAGGTATTGTTCCTGAGAGAATAGCTCACGAGTAACTTTTTGCTTGAGGAAGTCTCCTTTGAAATTAATTCCCTCAAACATCGCTGTTGCAAGAGTCTCAGTTGGTGTGTGCATACCTGATAAAAGTCGTTTCACCATGGCAACGATTTCGGCATCAATTACCAGCTTTTCCAGGCTAAAGCATGCTAAAAAGTCCAACATACCAGCTCCCGAGATCATATTGATACCAGCTAAGGCACCAATAATGGCGGTGATCCCACTTTCTAATCCAGCTTGAGCATCAATTACTTTGGCATCACTGGCACATAAATAGGTGTGGGTAGGAAGCCCAAGGTATTTTCCAACCTGCGAATATGAGGCATCAATCATTGCAGTCTCCACGGCACCCATTGGAGTTGTACCCTTCCTCATATCAAAGATGGCAGGCGCGCCTCCCCAAACAATAGGTGAACTGGGCTTAGCAAGCTGATGTATTACGATCCCACTTAGACATTCTGCTGCATGCTGCACTACAGAACCAATTAATGTAACCGGAGCTGTAGCACCTGCTAATGGCATAGACACCATCTGTGCTGGAACACCTGCAAGAGCCAGATCGATTAAATTTTGAGCACCAAAATTACTCCATATCAAAGGCGGTGATGGGCAAACATCAAACACCGCCTGAGGCTTATTTGCCAATGCTTCACGGCTACCTGCAAATAACGCTAACATGTCCAACATTACCTGTAGGGTCGGAATTGCAAATGCACCAGTAACTATTGGTTTTATTGAGAACAGTAAAACAACATATAAGCGATATAAATCGCTAATTGATTTGGGAATTTCATTGCAAATTACTGATGTTGATTGGGCATCGTACTGTGGAAGCATTTCTGTAAGTTTTACGATTTGAACCAGATCATTGGTGTAGGATGGGCGGTGTTCATTAGTCTCGGGGTCAAGGATATGGACACCTGATGATCCAGGATCAAAATGAACAGCATTACCACCATAGGTCACCGTAGGAACACCATATCGGTCGTAAAGTTGGAATTTCTTAGGAACAGTTTCCAAAGCGTGATAAATGATATTTTCTGGAATATGCGCCACTTCATTATCTCTGTCAACGTGTGCTCCCGCTTCTTCAAGGAGCTGCATGGCAGCCGGAGATTGAATCTTAATACCAGGGTTAACCAAAAGCTGAAATGCTTCATCAAGGATACGTGTAATCAACTGTTCAGACAGTAGGGAAATATTGGGTTGCATCAACTCACTCTTTCTCGACCGAAGCGATGATCTTCTTTAATTCTGATGAGATTTTTCCCTCCAAAGGCTCTGGTTGGTGTGTATTGAGAATTTTCCTGGCTTTTTCAAGCGCCCAGTCACGACCATCGTCTTTTTTCTCTTCCCAAACATTATAGGGACGACGATCCATGAATTGAGGAATAAAAATATCGCGCATGTGCTTCAAAGTATGCTTTTGGCTAAGAAAGTTACCACCAGGACCAACATTGCGGATTACATCTAATGCGAGACTTTCATCATCAACGACAATCCCCTGCATGACTTTATGAATTATTGAAAATATCTCGCAATCCAATAACATCTGCGCATATGACCAGATACGACTACCATGTAATAAGCCGGCACCTAATAACATATCCGACATGACAACGGTAGCCATGAATGTGGACAAGCTGTTCTCAACTCCTGCATGCCAGTTTGGTTCTTTCGCACCTGTAGCAAAAGATCCCATCGAGAGAGGAATATTGTAAAAATCAGAAAGCTTGTTTTGAGCTGCACCAAACAGGAAATCTTCCGGACCACCACCAGTATAGGCGCCTGTTCTCAGATCTGAAGCAGTTTGAGCAGCCGCATAAAAAACCGGCGCCCCAGGGTATGCCAATTGAATTAATGCAGTAGCACTGATGACTTCTGCATTGCCCACAACTAGATTTCCTGCTAGAGTGGCGGGAGCAGTTGTAAGGCATGCCGCCATGGTCATAAAACCGACTGGTAAACCAGCTTCGGCACCAACTAATGCTGCATCCACACTACCTCCATCTTGTCCAAGAGGTGGTGCGGTGCATTGCATGATGGAAAGTAGAGGTCTTTTGCGTAAGGAATCTTTTCCACCAGAAATAGCAACTGCCATTTCAATTGCTGCCCTGGCTTCCTTTTCATTATAAATACTCTCAGTTTGAGTATGTTTTGTTGAATTTTCCCATATTGCTCGAAGCTCATGCAATCCGCGGGTTTTTGCTGGGTAATCCTGTGCGGAGACGGCCACCCAATGAAAGGCTATTTCCTCTAATGCGTCTCCAATTCTGGCAATATCTGCAACATCCTGCCAACCAGACATCCTGCGTTTGCCTGTATTGATGTCTATAACTTCAACTCCACAACCATCAGTGCCGAGAAATACATGATTCCCATCCAATGACAGGTCCTGATCAGGATTGCGCGCGGTCAGATTATATTTTGGAGGAGCGAGTTTTAAAGCATCCTCTATTAGTTGACCCGGTACCTTTACGATAGAAGTAATTCTATCTACCTGAGCACCATGAGCTTCCCAAATATCCATCGCGCGTTTTGATGGAAATCGGACCCCTGTTGATTCAATGATATCAAGGGTGGCAGTATGAAGACGTAAAATATCATCAGACGTCAGGATATCAAGCCTAAGTTTTGGATTTGTGACGGATTTTATTTTCCCAGCCATATAAACTCCTGATCTAGTTAAACACCCAGAAGTTGTTTGGCAACGCGGGCAGCCCCGATGGCATCTTCGCTATATCCGTCAGCACCAATTTGCTTTACCCATTCCTGGGTTACAGGTGCACCACCAACCATAACTTTTACGTTGGCTCGCAATCCAACATCTTCCAGGGCTTCTATGACATCTTTTTGATGCACCATAGTGGTTGTCAGTAAAGCACTCATGGCGACAATATCAGCACCTACTTCGCGAGCTTTCTCAACCACCTTCATTACGGGGACATCCACACCCATGTCGAAAACCTGGAAACCAGTCGCTGAGAGCATCGTACCGACCAATGTCTTTCCAATTTCATGAATATCACCCTCAACTGTGCACAGAACTACTTTACCCAGCATCTTACGCTCAGTACCACGTCTGGCAAGCTCTGGTTCCAAGACCGCCACAGCGGCTTTCATGGCTTCACCGGCCATTACCAATTCAGGCAAAAACATATTACCACAGCTGAATTGGTCTCCCACATAATTTACTCCCATTACAAAACCGTTGTTGATGGCTTCTAGGGGATCAATCCCTAAGGAGATCGATTTCCTTGCTAGATCAGCAGCAATTTCAGCTTCACCATCCGTTATACTCTGTGCCATTTCTTTGAAAAGGTCTTCGTTCTGCATATTATTCTCCTTTGTTTATTTTGATAAATTTGATGTGATCATCGGTTCTATGAGACTTTCGGTGGCTTTAATTGACTCTCCAGAAATATCCAAGTAGATTTCGAGCTCGTTACCAAGATTTATTAAATGATTAGTGATCTGATTTGATGCTGCCTGTGGGTCATTCCGCGAAAGTGCTTCGATTATGGCTTTGTGTTCAAAATATTCGCGTTTTAAGCTGGTTTGTAGTAACTCAGGATGGCGGAACATATACTCATATAACATCCAATCAGGAAAAGAATTGGTTGTCATTTCATATAATTTATTTAATAGGGGGCTATGAACAGCAGCCACAATACCAGTATGGATCTCCTTATTCAACTGGCGTAATGTTGACATATCATCTAGTGAAAGCAATCTTTCAGTTTTTTCGACTATCTTTGCTAAGCCTTCAACTTCTTCGGGATGGATAGTTTTAGCTGCGATACGTCCAGATAGATTCTCAAGAACTAGGCGTAAAATAAAAGCATCTACAATTTCCTTGGGTTCCAATTTAGGGACGCGTACTCCGCGAAATGGTACCCGTTCTGCTAATCCCGATGAGACCAACCGATCAAAAGCCTCCCTCACTGGAGTCTGGCTGACACCCAATTGAGTGGATATATCCTCCTGCCGCAACCAATCTCCGGCAGAGTATTTACCTGCAATGATCTTCTCATAAAGGTAATCATACACTTCATCAGTGAGAGATCTTTTATGAAGCAATTCATTATTTTCAGGTATTAAGTTCGTTAGTTCCATTATCAACATATCCGAGGAGGAAGCCAGAAGACACAGCCTGACGTAATTGATATATTATATATTATATATGATTATTCGTGAAGTAATAATATCTATCAGACAGACAAATTAATCAAAAAAACACATTGAGCCAGCCCCTTTTTATTGATGGTATTCTTTTCAATCTGTCTGACCGGTGTATCTAAGAGGTGCTCGAGCAATAATTTGTCTATTTGACACAGCTCTGGATGGTTTTTGAAGATTGCTTGATATGGACAATGGCCCAACATTATTCGCGGATTTATGACATGTGCTTCCCAATGCGCCTGGTAATTCATGCGATTAAGTGAATGAATCGTAGAGTATAAACGTCTGGTTGGATTAATAATGTCAGTCACAAATTGTGATGCTAAGCGTGTAGCTATATTTTCAACCAATTGGTTTTTTTCATCATGCTTGTCATTAGATATTAAGGTACATAGTAACGCATCGGAAAGCTTATCCAGGTTATTTAGATCGTTTTGTTGTTTAGAGCCGTAAATCTGAGCTGGTCTGCCTTTCTGATATGCTTCTTTTTGTCCGATTACTGTGATACTACCCTGTTCTGTTAATATTGATAGGTGATGGCGAATATTAGCAGGAGTAACACGAAATACCTTGCTTAATTCCTCTACAGTCGTGCTTTGCTGCTCTTGAATATAGTTTAGGATCTTTTGGCGTGAGTTTGGCATTCTTTTAGGTGTAGTATATCAAATATTTCTATATAAGCAAACATATATTTGCGAAATATGTTGACGATACAATTTATAAAGGTATAATTTAGTCGTTGGCTAATCATTTGTCATGGAGGTTACTTTTATGAGTCAGGACTTGATTAACCCTGGTTATGAAATTCCACCTGAAATGCAGGGGCAAGTTACTATCACAACCCTGGATAAGATCTACAACTGGGGAAGGCGGTCATCTATCTGGCCAATGATGTTTGGTCTAGCGTGCTGCGCTATTGAAATGATATGCACAGCAACAAGCCGATTCGATTTTTCACGTTTTGGAATGGAAATCATGCGACCCAGCCCGCGTCAGGCTGATCTGATGATCGTTGCTGGAACTGTAACCAAAAAAATGATTCCACAAATTGTCCGGCTATATAATCAAATGCCTGAACCAAAATATGTAGTTGCCATGGGTGCATGCGCCTCAGGAGGGGGACCTTTTAAAGAAGGATACAACGTTGTATCCGGTGTCGATAAATATTTGCCTGTAGACGTTTATGTTGCTGGGTGTCCACCAACCCCACAAGCACTATTAAATGGATTTATTACCTTACAAAAACTTATAGATACACAGTCGATAAAAACAGTGAGGTGGTATCGCAAAGGAAAAGATACCCCTTTACCTGTTCCCATTCTTGGACCGGATATCATGGATCCGGAAAGGTATTCTGTGATTAAGGAATACGCACAGAACAAACTCCGCGCCGAACAGGATATTGCTCAAACAGCGTCGGAACAAACAGTGTCAAATGAGGCTGGATAGGCAATCGACGAATTGATTAATATTGGAGCATGCGAATGAGCAACCAAAACATTGCCCTTGAGACAGATTTATTATATATTTTCCCCGAAATGCTCATACATGATGAGCGTGCAGGTTATGAGGGATATATCATAAAGGCTGAATATCTACTAACATTCATGCTAAGAATACGTGATGATTTTGGCTATGACTATTTATCATCCATAACAGGTGTGGATTACATGCCTGAAGGAAAGATGGAGGTTGTATACCATATTCGTAAATCAACCGGTGGGTCACCTTTAGTAGTCAAGGCTCAAATAGAGCGCGATAATCCTGTAATTTCATCAATAGTCCCTATTTACCCCGGTGCTGAATTGCAAGAGCGCGAAGCATGGGATCTATTGGGTATTAAATTTGAAGGACATCCCGATTTGCGACGTATATTAATGTGGGAAGGATTCTCTGGGCATCCGCTACGTAAAGACTGGAAAGAAGGCTATTTCGAAGAAGATTTCAAGCCTTTTAAAAGCCGATGGCCTGTTGGTCATTATAAAAGTGCTGAAGATAGAAATCTGCTTGGAACCAATATCGACTACCCAGCAGGATTTGACCCGGAAAGCTGGATTCCAGAGCCAGAGGTAGCCCTATATGAAGGTTTAGGGAAGGTTGAGCGTAAGGGTGAGGAAACGGGAATTTCCACAGAACAGGTTATAGTGAACATGGGCCCTCAACACCCATCCACGCATGGGGTATTTCGGATGGCAGTAAAACTGGATGGAGAGACAATTGTGGGCTTGAAACCAGTTATGGGATATCTCCACCGTAATCACGAAAAGATTGGTGAGAGAAATACTTATTTAGCAATAATGCCCTACACAGATCGGTTGGATTATTTCAACTCGATGAGCAATAATTTTGGATATGCATTAGCAATTGAAAAATTAATGGGGATTTCACCACCTGAGCGTGCGGAATATATCCGGATCATGATGGCTGAGCTGACAAGGATCGTTAATCATCTTGCGTTATTTGGCTTTTTATTAAACGATCTTGGAGCATATTTCACTCCTTTCTTGTATGCTTTTGAGGAACGTGAGTTGATTTTGGATATTTTTGAGGCGGTATCTGGATCCAGGATGATGTGTAATTACTTCCGATTTGGAGGAGTAGCACGAGATTTACCAGATGGAATTGTAGATAAGGTTAAAGATCTAGTTTTCGATCGCCTGCCTCGTAAAATTGATGATCTTGACTTATATATCACGAATAATGAGATAATTCGCCATCGCTCCGAAGGAGTCGGAATTATTACCCCCGAACAGGCACTAGCATATTCTGTGGTTGGACCGGTTTTACGAGCTTCAGGAGTACCTTATGATTTAAGACGAGCCCAGCCATATAGTATATATAACCGCTTCGATTTTGATGTAGCTGTCCGATATCACGGTGATGTATACGATAGGTATTTGGTCAGGCTGGATGAAATGTTCCAAAGTTTAAGAATATTAAAGCAGGTAGTAAATAATCTTCCTGAAGGACCTATACAAGAGGGAAAACCTCAATACCAGGTTAGAGTACCTGCTGGGGAGTCGTATGGTTGTGTAGAAGGTCCTAAAGGTGAGCTAGGTTTCTATGTTATCTCGAATGGCAAGCCAAATCCTTGGCGTTACCATGTACGCGCTCCATCATTTATCAACTTGACTGCGCTTGAAAGTATATGTATTGGGAATAAAATCGCCGATGTGGTCGTTATACTTGGTTCTATCGATATCGTTCTGGGTGAAACGGATAGGTGAGTGAAGAATGTCAGATCAACGAAATGACTACATGTTTGGATTGGGTGTGCTGAAAGGACTTGGTTTAGCCTTTAGACATTTTCTTGAAACATATATCGATGATATCCGGCATTGGGGAAAGCGATACAAAACACCTGAAGGTATTGCATATCGGTCGAGTAAGGATGTGAAAGGAATATTCACCGTTCAATATCCTGAAGAGAAATTACCGGTTCCAGAAGAATTCCGATTTATCCCATTTCTGATATATGAAGAAAAAGACGGGATGATTGAGTACCGATGTACATCTTGTGGTATCTGTGCCAAGGTATGTCCCCCTCAATGTATCTGGATTGTCCGCTCTACAGATCCAAATACCGGTAGACCGATACCGGATCCTGCTGAATACTATATCGATATTGATATATGTATGAATTGTGGTTATTGTGCTGAGTATTGTCCTTTTGATGCTATCAAGATGGATCATAACTATGAACTGGCTTCTTATTCTCGTATAAATAATATTTATGATAAAGCAAAGCTAGGAAAACCCCTTTCGTACTATGCATCCATCCGCCCGATTAATTATCAACGGGAGGAAAATGCCAGAAAAGAAGCTGAAGCGCAAAAAGCAGCAAGGAAATCACTCGCTTAGAAGTCTAATCTGACAAGTGAACATTCGTTAATTATTGCGCTGGTGATATTCCATGCAAAGTGATAGCATTGATTTACTTTTTCCATCGAAAGCGATTGAGTTTTTAAGCAAGATTCGCGATGAACCTTGGGAAAAATTGATCAATCAGTTAATTAATTTGGAACCGAACGATCCAACCCGGATTGCTTTTGTTTTGATGATGGTACGGATTGGAGGCTGCGCTTCGTGCCAGTCAGATTCATTTCGGGCAATGAGAGGATGTATACTTTGTGCCAGTACAACGGTGAAGCGATATAAAGGTAGTGACCAATCATTAATCGACCTTTATAACGATGCAAAAAATGATGTGCTTAAATACATGAACGAGGAAGAAGAATATGGTGGATGAATTAATAACGAAAGAAATGGTTCTAGCAGCATTAAGAAAAGTGCAAGAGCCTGAATTACGGAGTGATTTAGTTTCGTTGAACATGATCGAGGATTTGGTGATTGATGGTGGTCGGATTTCATTTACGATTATATTAACAACTCCCGCCTGTCCGTTAAAAACGAGAATCGAAAATGAAGCCCGAGCGGCAGTAATATCCATAAAAGGTGTAAAAACAGTGGATATAAAATTTGAATCCAATGTACCCAGCGATGGACGATCGCGAGGGTTAATGCAATTACCAATTCGGAATGCGATCGCGATTGCTTCGGGTAAAGGTGGTGTTGGTAAAAGCACAGTTGCAGTCAATGTTGCTGTTTCCCTAGCACAAACCGGAGCGAGAGTCGGTTTGCTAGATGCAGATATTTATGGTCCTAACATACCTACAATGATGGGTGTTGTATCGCTTCCACCACCGACTAAAGAAAAGTTAACACCTGCAGAGGCTTATTGTGTGAAGTTGATGTCCATCGGTTTTCTGGTCAAACCAGACCAACCATTAATCTGGCGTGGACCGATGTTGCACTCAGCAATTCGACAATTTTTAAGTGATGTTGAATGGGGTGAATTGGATTATCTAATCGTAGACTTACCGCCTGGGACAGGGGATGCTGCACTTAGTTTGACGCAATCACTACCATTGAGCGGGGGTATCATCGTAACGCTTCCTCAACTGGTTTCCCTGGAAGATGCACGAAGAGGAATGGAAATGTTCCGCCAGTTAAATGTCCCTATCTTAGGTGTCGTAGAGAATATGAGTTATTTGGAGTTACCAGATGGGTCACGAATGGATATCTTCGGCACTGGGGGAGGAGAACAATTAGCTAAAGAAGGAAAAGTGCCATTCCTCGGTACAATCCCAATCGATGCCAAAGTCCGTGCTGGTGGAGATAATGGCCGACCAGTCATCATTGAAGATCCAAAATCCCCAGCTGCCAATGCATTGAGAAGTATTGCAGAGGTTATTGCCGCAAAAATCAGTGTGGCTGCATTGGAAAAGAATGCTGCGATACCAATCACTATACTTGATTGAAGTGGATTGATCAAAATTAAGGAGATATTCGTGGAAGAGATAGGGCAAAATCTGACTTCACAGCAATGCATTGTCGGATTGCGTTTTCAACCGATTGGTAAACTCTATCATTTTGATACCAGTAATTATATCGGTATCCAGGTGGGTGATTTTGTTGTAGTTGAGACAAGTCGAGGTACACAGATAGGGCAGGTCGTTCAATTCATCGAAAACCCAGATCGAACCGCTTCAACCGGATTGAAATCCATAGTACGTATCGCGACACCCCATGATTTATTGTTACGACAACAATGGGAAAAGCGTGAGATTGATGCGGTTGAAGATTGTCGAAAAAAGGCCTTGGAACTTGGATTTAATGATGTCAAGATTGTATCAGCGGAATTTAGCTTGGATGGTAGCCGACTATTATTTGTATATAGCAGTGATGAAGGGGAAAAAACCGATTTAAAATCGTTAAGAAGAACAATGCAACGGACCTACCAACAATCTCATGTTGAAATGCATCTTGTAGGCCCAAGAGATGTGGCAAAGGCACTTGGAGGGATGGGGGCATGCGGTCTGGAGTGCCGCTGTTGCACAGCATTTATTACAGAATTTAGTCCAATTTCAATAAAAATGGCTAAAGAACAAGGAATCTCACTGACTCCCACTGAAATTACAGGTATGTGTGGACGACTTCGATGTTGCCTAGTTTATGAATACGAGCAATATGTAGACGCAAGGAAACAATTACCAAAGCGTGGAAAATCAGTGCTGACGCCAAAAGGCAATGGGAAAGTAGTAGATGTAAATCCATTAAAAGAAACAATTTTGGTTGAATTAGAGCAAGGTGGCCAACATGAATTTTTACGTCAAGAAGTACAACCTTTGGAAGAATTGGATGTACTAAATAAAAAGGCTGAAAATTCCTGTGAAAATTGTCCAGAAAGTACCACGCTGGTTATTAAAAAGGGGAAAAAGAAGCTTTATGGCAGAAGACGCTAGGAATATAGACGTCTGGGATTCTCCTCAAAGGATCTTAGTCATCCTTGCGCATCCTGATGACCCAGAATTTTTTTGTGGTGCGACGATTACACGTTGGGTAAGGGCTGGTCATCATGTGGTTTATTGCCTACTGACATGTGGTGATAAAGGAACTAAAGATCTAACTCTCGGGTCAAATGAATTGTGTTGCATCCGGCAAAATGAACAGCGGGCTGCAGCGATAGTATTGGGAGTTGAGGAGGTTAATTTTCTTAATCATCCCGATGGATATCTAGTTCCGGACATAAATCTCAGGCGTGATATTACACGGGTAATTCGAACAATCCGACCAGATATCTTGGTTACATGTGATCCACAAACTTTGTTCACTTTGAATGCAGGATTAAATCACCCTGATCACAGAGCAGCTGGCCAGGCAACATTAGATGCTGTATTTCCATCTACACGTGACCACTTAAGTTTTATTGAATTGTGGAAAGATGAAAAATTAGAGCCTCATGTTGTAAAAGAGGTATGGGTTTGTGGGACCCTTCAGCCAGATGTCGTTCTGGATGTCACAGAAACTTGGGAAACTAAAATTTTGGCTTTATTTGAGCATAAGAGCCAAATTGGGGACCCAGAGAAATTTGCTGAACGTATGAGGAACCGGAGAACAGCTGAGAGCACACCGGAAAATCCACGTTATGAAGAGAAATTCCGCCGCCTGATCCTAGGCTAACTTTTAATATTTTATTAGCTATCTATTTTCAACAATTATGAGGTTATATGTCGAATTATTTTGATGAAGCAAATGAGTTATTTGACTATACATGTACTCTCCGTCGTGATATTCATAAGCATCCTGAGATTGGATTTAATGAATTTCGAACAGCAAATATTGTTGCTAAAGAGTTGACCAAAATTGGACTTGAGATAAAAACAGGGGTGGGTAAGACGGGTGTTGTTGGTATTTTGGAGGGTTATTCCACTGGTCCGGTCGTATTACTTCGTTTTGACATGGATGCACTTCCAATCCAGGAAGAAACCATAGCAGAATATGCATCAATAAATAATGGTGTTATGCATGCATGTGGACATGATGGACATGTTGCCGTGGGTCTTACTGTTGCAAGAATATTAAATCAACATCGAAATGAAATTAGAGGGACGATCAAGATGATTTTCCAACCTGCTGAAGAGGGGCTTGGAGGGGCAGAGCACATGATTGCGGATGGTATTCTTTCCACTCCTAAACCTGATATTGCTTTAGCACTCCATGTGTGGAATGAAAAACCTGTTGGTTGGATAGGAATCGTTCCTGGACCTGTGATGGCAGCTGCAGATACATTTGATATAAAAATAACGGGCAAGGGTGGTCACGGAGCTGTACCCAATTTATGCAATGATCCTATTCTGGCTGCATCGCAGGTAGTTAATTTGTTACAAGGAATTGTCGCAAGGAATGTATCACCGTTAAAATCAGCAGTGGTAACAGTTGCTTCCATCCGAGGAGGCGACGCATTTAATGTTATCCCGGCTGAAGTTAATCTGAAGGGAACTATACGAACCTTTGAACCGGAAATTCGTGATACAGTAATCAAGAGATTTCATCAAATTGTGAAAAATGTCTCTGTTGCATTGGAATGCACTTCGACGATCAGTATCAAGCCGATTACTCCCACACTAGTTAATCATCCTGAGATCACGAAACAGGTTCAACAAGTAGCTACAACCTTGCTCTCAAATTTCCAGCTTGATTTTAGTACGATAACGATGGGTTCTGAGGATATGGCTTTTATCATGCAGGAGATTCCAGGGTGTTATTTCTTTGTCGGTTCAGCTAATAAAGAGAAGAAATTGGATGCATCACACCATCATCCCAAATTTGACTTTGATGAAGGCATTCTCCCGACCGCGGTTGGGTTAATGGTAGCATCAACAATGAAACTTTTGAATAATTAGATGTAATATGTCGAGCGAAAAGTTCAATAGTATTCCGGATACGACTCCGGGAGGTGATAAATCAATGAAATCTGTGATCAACAACTTCAGTATCACCGTCGCGACAGTAAATGGTTCAGGCAGTCAAACCTCAAATATTACCCTGATGCGTGCATTATTCAAGATGGGCATTCCTGTTTCTGGGAAGAATCTCTTTCCTTCAAATATACAAGGATTACCAACCTGGTATACGATCAGGGTAAATGAGGAAGGTAATCTAGCCAGGTGTGAGAATCAAGAAATTGTAGTCGCTTTGAATCCTGCAACTTTTGTGAAAGATATGGAGGGTGTGGTTCAGGATGGTGTCTTATTTTATGATGATAGCATAAAAATCCCGATCAACCGTAAAGATATCCATTTGTACCCAATGCCGATCAAAGAGATGGTAAGGAATTCTGGTGTACCTTCTAATATTCAAGATTACATCGCAAATATGGTATATGTGGGGATAGTAGCTAACATTTTAGGGATAGATATGGACAATATCTACCAAGCACTAGAATTCCATTTTAAGGGTAAACAAAAACCAATAGATTTAAACTGGAGTATGGTAAAAAATGCTTTTGAATGGGCAGCGAAAAACTTGCAAAAAACAGATGCATATTTTCTTAATGCTACCAACAAGACAGATGGATATATTATGGCTGATGGAAATACTGCTGCTGCGTTGGGGGCTATATATGGTGGGGTGCAATTTGCAGCCTGGTATCCAATTACGCCTGCTACTTCATTAGCTGAAACCTTAAATGAATTTGTACCCGTATTCAGGAAGGATCCAGTTTCCGGTAAGAATACTTGCGTTATTTTGCAAGCTGAAGATGAACTAGCTGCCATCGGTATGGTCGTGGGGGCTGGATGGTCTGGCTTACGCGCAATGACTTCGACTTCAGGACCTGGATTAAGTTTAATGGTGGAATATGTTGGGCTGGCATATTTCTCTGAGGTGCCATTGGTAATATGGGATATTCAGCGGATCGGTCCGTCCACAGGTCTTCCAACTCGAACCTCTCAAGGCGATTTGAGGTTGGCTTATTTTATGGGTCATGGTGATGTTAAAAATGTAATTCTTTTCCCGGGTTCAGTAACTGAGTGCTTTGAGTTCGGCTGGAAAGCGTTTGATGTTGCGGAACGATTACAAACACCAGTGATCGTATTATCAGATCTGGATTTTGGGATGAATCAATGGATGACAAAACCATTTGAGTATCCTGATAAACCAATGGATCGTGGAAAAATTCTCTGGGAAGAAGATCTCAAAAAATTAGAGAGAAGGTGGGGGAGATATGTTGATGTTGATGGTGATGGGATTCCTTATCGAACTCTTCCAGGCAATATGGAATTGAATTCAGCTTATTTTGCACGAGGAACTGGCCATGATGAATATGCCAATTATAGTGAACTTCCAAACGATTGGGAAAATAATCTACTCCGCATAGCACGAAAAATTGACGGGAATGTTACGTTACTTCCTAAACCAGTTATTACTACTAAATCTGGAGCAAAAGTTGGTCTAATCTCATATGGGTCCACTGATGTTGCCATCAACGAGGCGTTGGTTAATCTATCAGCGAAAGGT
>Ga0208980_10000563_pt1 | contig 21184 bp, 20 predicted proteins | sample WetSurMetagenome_3_FD_187993 | JGI IMG/M metagenome (GOLD analysis project Ga0208980, IMG submission 187993) | Wetland microbial communities from Twitchell Island in the Sacramento Delta, sample from surface sediment Aug2011 Site A1 Bulk (version 2) | ecosystem: Environmental > Aquatic > Marine... | reverse complement strand
AAGACCACCATCACCCACCCGGCCTCGACCACCCACGGCCGCATCAGCGCCGAAGCGCGTGCCGCCTCGGGTATCACCGAGGGCCTGCTGCGCGTCGCCGTCGGCCTCGAGGACATCGGCGACATCGAGGCCGATCTGGCGCGGGGGCTGAGCGGCGCCTGATCCGGTCGCGGACGGCCGCTATGGGCAGCGGACGTTCCTGTCGAGCTTCATCCAGCGCTGCAGCCAATCCCTGACGCGTTGGCGGGCGTGGCGGGTCGCCACCTTCTCCTCGGGCGTCTGGTCGGCGCGGAAGTCGAAGGCGCGGCGGGCGAGGGGGTAACCCTGCAGTTCGACCGGGACGCCGCGCTCCCACAGCGCATAGAAGGCGCGGCCGTTGCTCATGCGGCGTAGCTCGAAGTCCTGCTCGCCGATCAGCAGCAGCATCGGCGTGGTGATCTGCATGATCTCCGGCGCCACGCGGAACAACTGGTCGGGCTCGGGTGCGTTGGGGTTCTGCATGTGGCCGTAGTAGCTGGCGATGGCGGCGATGTCCTTGCCGCGCCTGGCGGCGAGGCGGATCGCGTAATAGGGTCCACGCGACTGGCCGACGATGCCGACGGGCATCTTGCAAGCCCTGGGGTGCTTGAGCAGGTAGTCGAGTGCCGCTTCGACGTCGCCCTCGGTCGCCGGGTCGTGTTCCGAGGGCCAGCGCTCGATCATGCGCCCGGCCTGCCAGTCGGGCATGACGACGAGGAAGCCCTGGTCGGCGAGCTCCATGATGTGCTTCTGCTCGTTCTCATCCACGCCGCGCTTGGCATGGATGAACAGCACGGGCGGAAAGGGGCCCCTGCCTGCCGGCACGGCGATGGAGACGGGAACATCGACGTCGCCGGCCTTGATCGTCGTCTGTTCGAGGGTGGCGGCGTTCGCCGCGGCGGCGGCGCCCGCGAGCAGGGAAAAGAGAATTCGGCGCATGGATTTCACAGCAGGGGTTTGAGGGCGGCTTCGAGCTGCTCGTAGCCGATGGCGCCGAAATGCCGGAGGGCGAGTCGGCCGTCGCGAGCGATGAGGAAGAAGCGCGGCGGCGCGCGCGTCACCCCGAAAATTTCCGAGTGGCGCGGCGTGCGCATCGCCACCGGGAAACTGTACCGATGGTCCAGCCAGAACTCGTCCACCTCGATGCGCTCGGCGTCGATGGACAGCGCGAGGATCTCGAATCCCGCCGCCTTGTGCCTGTCGTAGAGCTTCTGCAGCTCGGGCAGCTCCTTGCGGCAGATCGGGCACCAGGTCGCCCAGAACACCACGAGCACGGGTTTGCCGGCAAGCGATTTGGCGGACAGCGTGCGGCCGTCGAGCAGCTGGGTGTCGAAGGCCGGGATCGGGTCGCCGACCGCGGGCTGGGCCTGGGCAGCGCCGGCGAGCAGGAACAACAGGGGATACAGCAGACGCCACGACTGGGGGAACATCCGAAACCTCCTCCCGTTAAGACGCGACAGCCTCCGCGAATATTTCATCGTCTTGGGCGCCATCCCGCAGCAGCGCCAGCAGCGAGGCGCCGTAGCGTTCGGCCTTGGCCGCGCCGATGCCGGGAACGGTCAGCAGCTCATCCGGCGTGCGCGGGCGCAGTTTCGCCAGTTCGTGCAGGGTGCGGTCGTGCAGGATGACGTAGGCGGGAACGCCCTGTTCGCGCGCGGAAGCGGCGCGCCACTGGCGCAGGGCGTCGAAGAGTACGTCACCCCCCTGCGGCAACAGCGGCATTGGTGCCGCGCGTTTCTTTGAGCCGCGCACGCGGACCGACTGGCGGCGCAGCATCAGCGCGGTCTCGCCCTTGAGCACCGGTCGCGCGGCGTCGGTGAGCTTCAGGGCGCCGTAGTGGTGGGCGTCGGCATGCAGCAGCCCGGCGGCCAGCAGCTGGCGGGCGACGTTGCGCCAGCCGGCCTCGTCGAGGTCGGCGCCGACGCCGAACGTGGGCAGGGATTCGTGGCCGAACTGGGCGACCTTCTCGGTGTGCTTGCCGCGCAGGATGTCGACGAGGTGGCCGGCACCGAAGCGCTGGCCGGTACGCAAGGCCGCCGACATGAATTTCTGCGCGGCCGTGGTGCCGTCCCACAGTTCCGGCGGGACGAGGCAGGTGTCGCAGTTGCCGCAGGCCCCATGCTCCTCGCCGAAATAGCGCAGCAGCAGGGTGCGGCGGCAGCCGGCGGTCTCGCAGTAGCCGAGCATGGCGTCGAGCTTCTGCCGCTCGATGCGCTTCTGTTCCTCGGATGCGGCCGACTCGTCGATGCGTTGGCGATGGATCACCACGTCGTTCATGCCGTAGGTCATCCAGGCCTCGGCCGGCTCGCCGTCGCGGCCCGCGCGGCCGGTCTCCTGGTAGTAGGCCTCGAGGCTCTTGGGCAGGTCGAGGTGGGCGACGAAGCGCACGTCGGGCTTGTCGATGCCCATGCCGAAGGCGATGGTCGCGACCATGACGACGCCGTCGTCGCGGACGAAACGCTGCTGGTGGGCGCGCCGCGTTTCGGCATCGAGGCCGGCATGATAGGGCAGGGCGACGATGCCCTGGGTTTGCAGCCAGGCCGCGGTTTCGTCGACCTTCTTGCGCGAGAGGCAATAGACGATGCCGGCTTCCTTGTGATGGCCGGCGAGGAAAGCGGCGAGCTGGTTGCGCGGGTTGTCGCGATCGACGACGGTGTAGCGGATGTTGGGGCGGTCGAAGCTGGCGACGAAGACCTCGGCCTCTTCGAGGCCGAGACGCCGGCGGATTTCGTCGCGGGTCAGCGAATCGGCGGTGGCGGTGAGCGCTATGCGCGGCACCTGCGGGTAGCGCTCGTGGAGGATGGAGAGCTGGATGTACTCGGGGCGGAAGTCGTGGCCCCATTGCGAGACGCAGTGCGCTTCGTCGATGGCGAAGAGGGCGATGCGCTCTTCGCCGGCGAGCCGATCGAGCAGGCCGAGGAAGCGGTCGGTCAGCAGGCGTTCCGGCGCGACGTAGAGCAGGTCGAGGTCGCCGGCGAGCAGTCGTCGCTCCGTCGCCGTCGCCGCGCCTGCGTCGAGGCTGGAGTTGAGGAAGGCGGCCTTGACGCCGAGTTGCAGCAGGGCGTCGACCTGGTCCTGCATCAGCGCGATCAGCGGCGAGACGATGATGCCGCAGCCGGAACGCAGCAGCGCCGGCAATTGATAGCACAGCGATTTGCCGCCGCCGGTCGGCATCAGCACCAGCGCGTCGCCGCCGCCGAGCAGGCGATCGACGATTTCGGCCTGGCGGCCGCGGAAGGCGGGGAAGCCGAAGACGCGCTGCAGCGCCTCGAGTGCCTCTGCCATCTACCGCTTGTCCGCGTCCGACTTGTCGAGGGTGACGATGCCCTTGAGGCGCGTCGTGGCGATGACGTGCAGCACGATGCCGCAGCCGACGAAGAACACGACGGAGGCCATCAGGCTGGCCTGGATGGCATCGTAGGCGCCCCGGACCGGATAGAGCGCCGCGCCGACGGCGCAGCCGACGCCGGCGATGTAGCAGAGCACGGCGATGGCCATCGCGATTTTCTGGCCGAAGGTCTTTTCCATGAGGGGTCCGTTACGTTAGGTGAAGGGGACGGCGCGGCAGCCGGTGGCATCGCAGGCGAGGTAGCCGCCCAGGGTTTCGCTCCAGTCCGGCAGCACCCAGCGCTCGGCGATGCGGCCACCGATGTCGACCTCGTGGCGGGCCGGGCGGTGGGTATGGCCATGAATCATGCGCCCGACCTCGTGGCAGCGGAAGGCGGCCTGGACGGAGCCCGGCGCGACATCCATTATCTCGTAGGCCTTGGTCTGCTTTTCCTGCTCGCTCCTTTCGCGCAACTGCTCGATGCGGGCGCGGCGCTCGGCCAGGGGCAGGGCGAGAAATTCGCGCTGCCAGCGCTCGTCGCGGACCAGGGCGCGGAAGCGCTGGTAGTCCGCGTCGTCGGTGCATAGCGTGTCGCCGTGGAGCAGCAGCGTCCGGGTGCCGGCGATGTCGACGACGATTTCCTCGGGCAGCAGCCGCGACCCGGTCGCGGCGCAGAAATCGGCGCCGACGAGGAAGTCGCGGTTGCCGGGGAGGAAGAAGATCGCCGTGCCGCCAGAGCCGACTTTTCGTATCGCGGCGCAGATGTCGGCGTTGAAGGGCTCGGCGAGGTCATCGTCGCCAGCCCAGTATTCGAACAAATCGCCGAGCAGGTAGAGCGCGGTCGCGTCGCGCGCCGGCCCGGCGAGAAAGCGCTCGAACAAATGCACTGTGCCCGGGCGGGCCGGGCACAGGTGCAGGTCGGAGGCGAAGAGGATCAAAATGCCCCCACCCCCCGACCCCCGCCCGGGCGGGGGTGACGGGTGTTCGCCGCCGGCGGCGGCTCCGGTTCGGTGGCGGCGCCCTGCTTGGGACGGCCCGGCGCCGGGCGCGTCCTACGCAACGACTTCGGCCTTCTGGATCACCACGTCCTCGAGCGGGACGTCCTGGTGGAAGCCCTTGTTGCCGGTTCTGACGGCGCGGATCTTGTCGACCACGTCCATGCCCTCGACCACCTGGCCGAAGACGCAGTAGCCCCAGCCGCTGCCACTCGGGGCCTTGAAGTCGAGGAAGTCGTTGTCGACGGTGTTGATGAAGAATTGCGCCGTGGCCGAGTGCGGGTCGCTGGTGCGGGCCATGGCGACGCTGCCGCGCTTGTTCTTGAGACCATTGCCGGCCTCGTTCTCGATCGGCTCGCGCACCGGCTTCTGCTTCATGCCGGGCTCGAAGCCGCCGCCCTGGATCATGAAACCGCTGATGACGCGGTGGAAGACGGTGTTGTCGTAGTGGCCGGCATTGACGTAGTCGATGAAGTTCTGCGCCGACTTGGGGGCCTTCGCGGCGTCGAGTTCGATGGCTATGGTGCCGAGGCTGGTGGTGAGCTTGATCATGTCATTTCTTTTCGATGAGTTTGGCGGATTCGATGACGACCGGCGTGGTCGGCACGTTCTGGTGGAAGCCGGCGTTGCCGGTCGGCACCTTGGCGATCTTGTTCACCACGTCCATGCCCTGGGTGACCTTGCCGAACACGGCGTAGCCCCAGCCGTCGCGGCTCGGGTAATCGAGGGGAGCGTTGTCCTTGAGGTTGATGAAGAACTGCGCCGAGGCCGAGTGCGGATCGGCGGTGCGCGCCATCGCCAGCGTGCCGGTCTGGTTCTTGAGGCCGTTCTTGGCTTCGTTCTGTATCGGTGCGCGGGTCGGCTTCTCCTTCATGCCGGGCTCGAAGCCGCCGCCCTGGATCATGAAGTTGTCGATGACGCGGTGGAAGATGGTGCCATTGTAGAAGCCGTCCTTGACGTACTGGAGGAAGTTCTCGACGGTCTTCGGCGCCTTGTCGGCGTAGAGTTCGATGGTAATCGTGCCCTGGTTGGTCTTCATCTCAACCATGGGGTTGGCGGCGAGGGCCACATTCGCGAAAAGGGAAATACCGAGGGCGGCGAGCGCCGCAAGCCACTGCTTCATGGGGATGCTCCTGAAAAAACCGGGGCGCGCCAGGCAGGCGTCAGGCCGCGCCCTCGTAGATGATCTTCCAGCGTCCGTCTTCCTTGATCCAGTACTGACGCTTCTTCATCTGGTTGGAAAGATTGCTGCTCTTGTAGTCCTGGTCGAAGGTGACCACGACGTATTCTTCCTTGCCGGGATTGCGGAACATGCTGATGTCGCCGGTGGCGACCTTGATCCAGCTCTTGCCGGCGTTGACCTTGCGCTTCTGCTCGATCCAGGCCTGCAGGCCCTGGCTGTCGGCCTGGAACTTGTTCGAGTAGTGGCGGGCGTAGCGGTCGGTGTCGCGGCTTTCCCAGTCGCGGCGCCACTCGTCGATCATCGACAGCAGGGACTGTCGTTCGGCCTGCCAGTCGTCGAGCGACAGCCATTCGATCGAGTTGCTGATGATCACCGGCGTCAGGCCGATCTGCAGGTTTTTCGACAGGGCATCGAGGTCCTGGTTGGCCAGCACCACGCAGCCGTCCGAGGCCTTGGGCGGGCGCGAGAAAGTGTCCGAGGGGGTGCCGTGCAGCCAGATGCCGTGGCCGTTGCGGCCCTGGCGCTTGTCCCACTCGTTCGGGTAGTTGATGGGGAAGGCGCCGCTGCCGTAGAAGTCGGTGAGCTTCTGCCGCGGCAGGCTGGAGGTGACGTGATAGACGCCGATGGGCGTCTTCTTGTCGCCTTCCTTGAGCTTCTCGGAGCCGAGCTTGCCGTGCGAGATGTAGTAGTCGGCGACGAAGCGCGGCGTGCCCTTGTCGTTCTGATAGACGTAGAGTCGCGCCTTCTGGGTGTCGACGACGATGGCGAATTTCTGGTCCCGCTCCATCTGCAGCAGGTAGCGCGGCACATAGTCGGCGGTGGGCTTGCTCTTGTAGGCCTTGAGCCGGGCCACTGCCTCTTCGCGCAGGTCGGCGACCTTGTCCAACTGCTGTCCGCCTATGGCACCCTCGCCGAAGGTCTTGAGCGGCTTGCTGCGGGCCAGCAGCAGGTCGCCCTTGATCAGGTTGCCGAGGCGGAAATTGGGGTAGGCCGTGAGGAGGTCCTCGGTCTGGCGCAGCGCGGCCTCCCACTTGTTGGCCTCGATCTGCTCGAAGACATTGGCCAGCAGCGGCTCGGGGCCGGAATCGGTGTAGCGCGCGGTGCCGGCTGCGAAGGCGCTCGCCGCGCAGGCGGCGAAGGCCAGCGGCAGGAGGCGAAGGCGCAGCGCCCTGAGCATCAGGTTCCGATCTTCTCTTGCTGGATCAGCCATTTGCCGTCACGCCGGACCATTTCGAGCACCTTGTTGCTGGAAGTCTTGAGCGAGGCCGACTTGTAGTGCTGGCGGAACTTGACGGTCGCGCGGTCGGCGCCATCGAGGGTGACGCGCAGATTCTCGTGGCTGACCTGGATCGCACCGGGCTTGGTGATGCGCTTCTGGCGTTCCGCCTCCCAGGCCGAGCGGGATTCGCCGCCGGGGGTCTTGAAGTCCTTGGCGTAGAAGCCGAGGTAGCCCTTGACGTCCTTCTTCGACCAGGCGACGGCCCAGGCGGAAACGGCCTTGGCGATTTCGGCGTTGGCGTCGCCGCTCGTAGCTGCGGGCTTGGCTTCGACTGCGGCTTTTGCTTCGGGTGCGGGCTTGGCTTCCGCGACAGGCGTGGCGACCGGAGCGACGGCGGCCACGGGAACGGCGGCAGCAGGCTTAACTTCAGGCGCCGCAATGGGCTTGGTTTCGGCTTGTTTGGCTTCCGCCACCGGAGCGACGGCGGCGACCGGCTTGGTGGCGGCGGGCTTGGCGCCCGGGCGTCCCGTGTTACCGCTGGTGCTCATGATGTCGCGGATCATCGCCAGCTTCGACTGGGCGCTGGCGTTGCCCTTATCCAGTTGCAGGGCCTTGTCATAGGCCTGGCTGGCCAGGCGCGCGTAGATGTCGCCGAGGTTTTCGTGGGCGGTGGCGTAGGACGGATGGGTGCGGATCGCCATCTCCAGTGCCTGCTTGGCCTTGTCGTACTGCTTCTGCTGGGCGTAGATCACGGCCAGGTTGTTGTAGGGTTCGGGCAGTTCCGGGTAGTCCTCGGTCAGCTTGGTGAAAATTACGATGGCGTCGTTGGTTTTGCCCATCTCGGTGAGGATCAGGCCCTTGAGGAATCGACCCTGGGCGTCCTTGGGCTTGCCCGCGAGGTACTTGTCGACCTGTTCGAGGGCCTGGGCGTGCTGCCCCTGCTTGAGGAAACGCTGGGAGTCCTGCAGGTTGTCTGCGCGTGCCGGGAGCGAAACGAGGCTGAGGCCGGCACAGCCGGCGAAAGCGATCGCCAGCAGGGTCTTGCGGCACGGAAAATCGCGGAATTTGAGCATGGTATACTTGCGTCGAAGCTGTGCCAGACGGTCGAATTTAGCTGGCAATTCTATCAAGAAGGCGCCTCCCGCCACAACTTTCGGGGCCCGGGGAAGGCCGGAGAATGGCGGCTTTTCCCGACCTGCTTCCCTTTATTTGCTTGTCCTTCGGCATGCTCAAGCTCTACAACTCCCTCCACCGCGAGATCCAGGCCTTTGCGCCGATCGAGCCGGGGCGTGTCCGCATGTATGTCTGCGGCATGACGGTGTACGACTATTGCCACCTCGGCCATGCGCGCGTCATGGTGGTGTTCGACATGGTGGCGCGCTGGCTGCGCGCCTCCGGCTTCGACGTGACCTACGTCCGCAATATCACCGACATCGACGACAAGATCATCCGCCGTGCCGGCGAGAACGGTGAGTCGATCCGGGCGTTGACCGATCGCTTCATCGCCTTCATGAACGAGGACGCGGAGGCGCTGGGCGTGCTCAAGCCCGACTTCGAACCGCGTGCCACCGAATACGTGCCGCAGATGCTGGCGATGATCGGCCAGCTCGAGGGCAACGGCCTCGCCTACCGCGCCGGTAGCGGCGACGTCTGCTACGCGGTCCGCAAGTTCGACGGTTACGGCAAGCTTTCCGGCAAGTCGCTGGAGGATCTGCGTGCCGGCGAACGCGTCGATGTGCGCGAGGGCAAGCACGATCCGCTCGACTTCGTGCTGTGGAAATCGGCCAAGGCCGGCGAGCCGGCCGAGGCGCAATGGGATTCGCCCTGGGGCAGGGGGCGTCCCGGCTGGCACATCGAGTGCTCGGCGATGGGCTCCGACATCCTCGGCAGGCACTTCGACATCCACGGCGGCGGCCAGGACCTGCAATTCCCGCACCACGAGAACGAGATCGCCCAGTCCGAAGGGGCGCACCAGTGCGCCTTCGTCAATTACTGGCTGCACAACGGCTTCGTCCGCGTCGACGACGAGAAGATGTCGAAATCGCTCGGCAACTTCTTCACCATCCGCGAGGTGCTGAAGCAATACGACGCCGAGGTGGTGCGCTTCTTCATCCTGCGCGCCCACTACCGCAGTCCGCTCAACTATTCCGATGCCCATCTCGACGATGCGCGCGGTGCGCTAAGCCGCCTCTATACGGCATTGAAGGGTCACGCCAGCGACGGCCGGCTCGACTGGGACGAGTCGCACGCGCAACGCTTCAAGGCGGCGATGGACGACGACTTCGGCACGCCCGAGGCGATGGCGGTGCTGTTCGATCTAGCCAACGAGGTGAACCGTGGCCACGATCCGCAACTGGCCGTACAGCTCAAGGGCCTGGGCGGTGTGCTGGGCCTGCTGCAGCGCGATCCCGTCGAATTTCTGCAGGCGGCACCCGGCGTGGCAGGCGCTGCAGGCGATCTCGCGGCCGAGGACATCGAGGCGCGCATCGCCGCCCGTGCCGCCGCCAAGAAAGCGAAGAACTTCGCCGAGTCCGACCGCATCCGCGACGAACTCAAGACGGCCGGGATCGTGCTCGAGGACGGCCCGCAGGGCACCACGTGGAGGCGCGCTTAGGCTTGAGCGCTTGGTGGCACCGCGCCCGGTTTCTAGCGTGCTTCCCGCACCTTTTCGAGAATTTCCAGCAGGTCCCTTTCCCAGCGCGCGAACACCGGCTTGAGCTCCGGCGCCGGGAAGAATTCGCCGAGCACGCCGGGGCGGTTGGTGGCGAGCAGGGTCTGGTCGCCCTCGGCGAAAATCGCGATATTGAGCGGCAAAAAAGGCGTCAGCTGCGGGTGCTTCTCGGCCAGCGCGGCGATCTCCGCGGCCTTGCCGTAGAACACCACGCGATACTTGTCGGTCTTGTAGCCACGGGCCTCGAGGCCGACATCGACGCGCTGCACGCGCGCCAGCGTGTAGCCCTGCGCGGCGATGGCGTTCTGCAGCGTCAGCATCGCCTCCTCGAAATCCTGCCCCGAGCGGATGATCAGCATCTGGTCGGCGTGGGCGGCCGCGGGCGGCAGCAGCGCCAGCATCAGGGCGAAGAGGAGGCGCAGGGTTCTCACAGCGTCGCGTCCTCCATGATGGTCAGGTACATCTTCGTCAACTGCTCGCACATCTCGTCGAGCTCGGAGTTGTTGAAGATCTGGCTCAGGCGCTTGGGATTGCTCGCCATCATCGTCACCTTGCCGCCCTGTTCGGAGATGGTGAAGCGGCAGGGCAGGAACAGGCCGACGCGGGGGTCGGTGTTGAGGGCCTGGGCGAGCAGGCCGAAGTTGCAGACATAGACGATGTGCTGGCGGCGGCTTTCCCTGCCGGGTGGGGCGATGCCCTCGTCGAGCGCCTGTTCGCGGATGAAGATGAAATTGTTCGTTTCGGCCGCGCGCTTGAGGTTGGCGACGGTGGTCTTGAGATCGTAGGGCGATTCGACCGACAGCACCGGCTCCGGTGCGGGCTTGCCGGCGTTTGTCTTGGCCAGGGGGGATTTCTCGAAGCTGCGGACGAAGGCGACGAGGTTGTCGATGTCCGCTTCCTGCAATCCCTTCTTCAGGAAGGACACCATGGGCGTGCCGGCGACGCCCTGCATCAGGATGGCCTTGAGCTGATGGTCGGTGGTGGAGGCGAGGAATCCCGCGTTGTGCAGCGCCGGCGCCATGATGGTCTGCTCGCGGGGGCGCGACAGCGTGACGCCGGTGCCCTTGCCGCCTTCGCCGTTCGCGCCGTGGCAGCTCGCGCAGTGCTTCTGGAAGAGCTGGCCGCCGTTGTCGGCGTTGCCCGCGATGCGGGTGTCGGCGTAACGCGCCGGCGGTCCCGGGTTCCAGCTGCCCATGTGGGCGACGATGGCATCGACCTCGGCATCCGCCAGGCTGGCGAAGGCCGGCATCACGCGCCCGGGCCGGCCGTGACGGATGGTGCGGCGCAGGTAGTCCTCGGTGGTCAATGCACGAATCGACGGCAGCGCCAGCGGCACGCCGATGCCGCCGCTGCCCCGCTCGCCATGGCAGGCGGCGCAGTTCTGGGCATAGAGCCTGGCGCCGTCGTCGGCTTGCGCCGACAGCGCCGGCAGCAGCGCGAGCAGGGGAAGCAGGATGGCTGGGAGTCTCACGGTTGCAGGCGATCCAGAGAAACGGCAGATCACCGTATTATGGCAGCCGTGGGCGACTGTCATGCCGCTGCGCGTATCCGGCCTTTGGCAGAATCCCTCGTCGGTGTGGGGAAAATTTGATTACGGTCAAAGAAAGGCGCGGCGCGGAGGTAGATGCTGGCGGCGCTCGGATGCTGCTATGCCGAACGACCATCAATCACGGGGAGCCACAAGGTATGAAGACGCGCAAGCTCATTAATTCTCTCAAGTACGCTGTGCTGCCGGCTGCGCTGTTCGGCGCCTTTGGCAGCGCCCTGGCGCAGGCTCCGGCCACCGCGCCGACGCTGACGGCCGACGAAAAGGCCCAGGCCAAGAAGATCTACTTCGAGCGTTGCGCCGGCTGCCACGGTGTGTTGCGCAAGGGTGCCACCGGCAAGAACCTCGAACCGCACTGGACCAAGAAGCTGCCCGACGGCTCGACCCAGGAGGGCGGCACGCTCAAGCTCGGCCAGAACCGCCTCGAGAAGATCATCGCCTACGGTACCGAAGGCGGCATGGTCAACTTCGACGACATCCTGTCGAAGGAAGAGCTCGGCCTGATGGCCAAGTACATCCAGACCACGCCGGATGTGCCGCCCGAGTACAGCTTCAAGGAGACGATGGACTCCTGGAAGGTCATCGTGCCGGTCAAGGATCGCCCGACCAAGCAGATGAACAAGTACAACCTCAAGAACATGTTCTCGGTCACCCTGCGCGACACCGGCGAAGTGGCGCTGATCGACGGCGACACCAAGGACATCCGCAGCATCGTCAAGACCGGCTACGCGGTGCATATCTCCCGCATGTCGAAGTCCGGCCGCTATATCTACGTCATCGGCCGCGACGGCCGCCTGTCGCTGATCGACCTCTGGATGGAAAAGCCCGCCGTGGTCGCCGAGCTCAAGATCGGCTTCGACGCGCGTTCTGTCGATACCTCCAAGTTCAAGGGCTACGACGACAAATACGCGATTGCCGGCTCCTACTGGCCGCCCCAGTACGTGATCATGGACGGCGATACGCTGAAGCCGCTCAAGGTCGTTTCGACCCGCGGCATGACCGTGGATGGCGAGTATCACCCCGAGCCGCGCGTGGCCTCGATCGTCTCCTCCGAGATCAAGCCGGAGTGGGTCGTGAACATCAAGGAAACCGGCCAGATCCTGCTGGTCGATTACTCCGACATCAAGAACCTGAAGACCACCACCATCGAGTCGGCCAAGTTCCTGCACGACGGCGGCTGGGATGCCTCGAAGCGCTACTTCCTGGTCGCGGCCAATGCCTCGAACAAGATCGCGGCGGTCGACACCAAGCTCGGCAAGCTGGCTGCGCTGATCGATGTCGCCAAGATCCCGCACCCCGGTCGTGGCGCCAACTTCGTGCATCCGAAGTTCGGTCCGGTCTGGGCCACGGGCCATCTCGGCGCCGATGTCGTGACGCTGATCTCCACGGCTTCGGACGACAAGAAGAACGCCAAGTTCAAGGAGTTCAACTGGAAGGTCGTCCAGGAAATCAAGCACGTGCCGGGCAACCTCTTCGTCAAGACCCATCCCAAGTCCAAGCACCTGTGGGCCGACTCGCCGCAGAACCCGGAGAAGGTCACGGCCGAATCCGTGTCGGTGTGGGATATGGCCGACCTGTCGAAGCCCAAGGCGATCATCAACGTCGCCAAGGACTCCGGCCTGCCCGAGACCAAGGCGATCAAGCGCGCGGTGCATCCGGAATACAGTGCCGACGGCAAGGAAGTCTGGATCTCGCTGTGGGGCGGCAAGACCGACCAGTCGGCCATCGTGGTGTATGACGATGAGACTCTGAAGCTCAAGAAGGTGATCACCGATCCGAAGATGATCACCCCGACCGGCAAGTTCAACGTCTACAACACCCAGCACGATATCTATTGATCGTTGCAGGGTAGCGACGAGGCCGGGGGCGGAGCGATCCGCCCCCGGCTTTTTCATTTCTTTTCTTGAGTGCCGTCAACCCCCGAACGCGGCACGACGTTTTAGAATCGACGCCATTCGGCCACTTCAACCAAGGAGTCTGACATGCACAAGAAGCTCATCGTTTCCTCCATCGCCGCGATGCTGGCCTGCGGCGCCGGCACCGCGTTGGCTGCGGCCCCCGACTGGGGCAAGGTGCCGAGCAAGAAGATCACCGCGTTCTATCCCGGCGTGTCGCCGATCGAGTGGATCACCAAGGGCACCGATCACAGTGGCGCCAAGGGCCTGAAGAAGGGCGAAAGCTGCGCCGCCTGCCACGACGAGGAAGCCGCCGACATGGGCAAGAAGATGGCCACCGGCCAGAAGCTCGAGCCCAAGGTCACCAAGGGCAAGGCCGGCTCGATTCCCGTGACGGTTCAGGCCGCCAATGACGGTACCAACCTCTACCTGCGCTTCACCTTCAAGCAGCCCGCGGCCAGCGGCGGCGGCGACGACAAGGAAAACCAGGTCAAGCTCGCCTTCATGCTCGAGGACAACAAGATCGAGCGCGCCAACCTGTCCGGCTGCTGGGAAACCTGCCACCAGGACGTGCGCACCATGCCCAACATCACCGACGACAAGAAGACCAAGTACGTCGCCGGCGGCAGCGTTTCCGGCGGCAAGTTCTACGACCTGCTGCAGTGGAAGAGCAAGGCCAACAAGGGCACCGACGGCTACGTCGCCGACAAGCGCGTGATGGAAGGCGGCAAGGGGCTGGTCGAGGCCAAGGGCGAGAAGAAGGGCGATGAGTGGGTCGTCACCTTCACCCGCAAGCTGGCCGGCGGCGGCGAGGGCGACATCACGCTCGCTTCGGGCAAGGTCTACAACTTCGGCTTCGCCATCCACGACGACCATGCGATCGGCCGCTTCCACCACGTCTCGCTCGGCTACACGCTGGGCATCGACACCAAGGCCGACATCACCGCGGGCAAGTGACGTGTTGAGCGGGCTTTCCGCATGAGGCGACGAATCGGGGCAGTCCTGCTGGCTGCCCCTTTTCTTTTTCTGGCGCCATGGGCCGCGGCGGGAGAGACGGTCGACGTTCGCATCGTCGGCTACAAGTATTATCCGGCGGAACTCAAGGTCAAGCCCGGCACCACGGTACGCTGGATCAACGGCGAGAAGCGCGTCAGCCACTCGATCCTGTTCGTCGGCCCGGGCGGCTTCGAGTCCGAGCGCATTTTCCCCGACGAGTCCTGGAGCCGCACCTTCGAGCAGCCGGGCAGCTACCGATATCGCTGCGGCCCCCATCCGGAGATGGAAGGCGTGGTCGAAGTCGCCGAGTAGCCGGCGTTTGACGCGCGTCAATGCGCCTGCAGGCCTATCCGACGATCCTTGCGGCGTGTTCCATCGCCCCTTGGCCCTTTCGATACTTGCCCTGATGATCGCCGCAACAGCCCATGCCGCGGAGCCCGACGGCGCGCGCCAGCGCGAGCTGGTGCGGCTCGTGCGCCAGGACTGCGGATCCTGTCACGGCATGACGCTCAAGGGTGGCCTCGGCCTGCCGCTGACCGCCGAGGCGCTGCGCGACAAGCCCTTCGACGGCCTCGTCGCCACGGTCGTCTACGGCCGCCCGGGCACGGCGATGCCGCCATGGAAGACCATCATTTCCGAGAGCGAGGCCGAGTGGATCGTGCGCCGGTTGATGCAGGGATTTCCGGAGGAAGCCAGATGAAGGCGATGAGCCGCTGTCTGACCGTGTTCGCCGCGCTGCTGCTCGCCGGGTGCGCCCAGACGGGCCTGCGCGGCACCGGCGATCTCGGCGTCGTCATCGAGCGCGCCAGCGGTCGCGTCGCCATCGTCGATACCACCGCCAAGTCCATCATCGCCAGCGTCCACGGCCTGGGCGACCTCTCGCATGCCTCGGTGGTGTTCTCGCGCGATGGCCGTTACGCCTATGTCTTCGGCCGCGACGGCGGGCTGAGCAAGGTCGACCTGCTGCTGGCGCGAATCGACAAGCGCGTGATGCAGGCCGGCAACAGCATCGGCGGCGCGATCTCGCAGGATGGCCGCCTCGTCGTCGCCCAGAACTACGAGCCCGGCGGCATCAAGGTATTCGACGCGGACACGCTGGAACTGCTGTCCGAGGTGCCGGCGCAGTCGAAGGTCGTCGGCCTCGCCGACCTGCCGGGCCAGCGCTTCGCCTACGCGCTGTTCGACAAGGGGGAGATATGGGTCAGCGATCTCTCCAATCCGCGCGAGCCGAAGACGCAGAAGTTTCCCGCCGGACAGCAACCCTACGACGGCCTGGTGACGCCCGACGGCCGCCACTACATGGCCGGCCTCTTCGGCGAGGACGGCATCGCGCTGCTCGACACCTGGAAACCCGAACTCGGCGCGAGGAAGATCCTCGAGCACTACGGCAAGGGGCAGGAGAAGCTGCCGGTGTTCAAGATGCCGCACCTGCGCGGCTGGGCGGTGGCAGGGGGCAAGGCCTACCTGCCGGCGATCGGCCGCCACGAAGTGCTGCTGGTCGATACCACGAGCTGGAAGGAGGCCGGGCGCATCAAGGTCAAGGGCCAGCCGGTGTTCGTCATGGCGCGGCCCGACGGCCGCCAGGTCTGGGTGAATTTCGCCTTCCCCGACAACGGCTGGGTGCAGGTGATCGACACGCTCACGGGCGAAATTGTGCAGACGCTCCAGCCGGGCAAGGCCATCCTGCACATGGAATTCACGCCGCGTGGCGAGCAGGTGTGGCTCTCTGCGCGCGACGACAACCTCGTCTCGATCTACGACACCCGGAGCTTCGCCCGGCTGGCGACGCTTCAGGCCGAAAGCCCCTCGGGCATCTTCTTCACCGCGCGCGCCGCAAGGACAGGATTCTGAGCATGGACTCGCCCTACACGCCGCTGGAATTCGAGCTGCTCAACGCCTGGCAGCGCGATCTGCCGCTGGTCGAGCGGCCGTTCGCAGCGATCGCGGGAAAAATCATGCACAGCGGTGTCCCCGGGGACGGCGCCAGCGAGGCGGCGGTGATCGAGACGCTGGCCCGCCTGCAGCGGCGTGGTGCCATCAGCCGTGTCGGTGCGGTGTTCGCGCCGCGCCGTATCGGCGCCAGCACGCTGGCTGCGCTTGCCGCACCGCCCGAACGGCTCGAGGAAGTCGCCGCCCTGGTCAGCGCGCGGCCCGAGATCAACCACAACTACCAGCGCGAGCATCGCTACAACCTCTGGTTCGTCGCCACGGCGTCCGACCAGCGCCGGCTCGACGAAGCGCTTGCCGCCATCGCCGCGGATACCGGTTGTCCGGTGATGTCGCTGCCGCTGCAGCAGGAATTCCACATCGACCTCGGCTTCGATCTCGCCGGCACGGATGGCAAGACGACGGCGACCGGACAGCGGGCAGCGCATCCCTGCCTCGGCGGTTCGCCTGAACCTCTCGACGCAGCCGATCAGGCGCTGATGGCGGCGCTGCAGCCGGGGCTCGAACTGGTGGTGCGGCCCTTCGCGGCGCTCGCGGCGAAAGCCGGAATCGACGAGGCCACGGCGCTGCGGCGCATCGGCCAATGGCTCGATGCCGGCATCGTCAAGCGTTTCGGCGTCGTCGTGCGCCACCACGAGCTCGGCTACACCGCCAATGCGATGACGGTGTTCGACGTGCCGGACGACCAGGTTGCCGCAGTCGGCGCGCGCCTGGCGCAGGAGGAGGGCGTGACGCTCTGCTACCGCCGCGCCCGCCATCTGCCGGAGTGGCCCTACAACCTCTACTGCATGGTGCATGGCCGCTCGCGCGAAGAAGTGTTGCCGGTGATCGAGCGCCTCTGCCGCATCGCCGGCCATCCCTGCGAGGCGCTGTTCAGCCTGCGCCGCTTCAAGCAGTGCGGCGCGCGCTATTTCGCGTCGCCGCGCGACGCCGACTAGCCGTCGCGCTGCCGCAGCCGCGACGGCGATGCCGACGTTCTCGCTTTCGCGCAAGTTTCTCCTCGTCGCGCTCGGCGTGCTGATGCTCTGGCTCGTCGATTTCGCCGTGTTCTACCGCATGGTCGGCGAGAGGCACCACATCGACGAACAGGTCAATGCCGTGGGCCGCATGCGCATGCTGGCACAGAAAGTCGCCCACCGCTGCGCCGTGGAAAGTGCAGACCCCGGCCGCTACCAGGCGGAAGTGGCGGGGATGCTCGAAACCTGGGAACACTGGCTCACCGCGCTCGAACGCGGTGGGACGGTCTTCGGCACGACGCTGCAGGCGCCGGACGACGGCCAGCGTGCCCGCCTGCAATCGCTGCGCGGGCGCTTCGAGGGCTGGCGCGACGAGATTCGCGGCGCGATGGCGCTGGCGGCCCGCGGCGGCTCCGCCATCTGCCTCGAGCCGCGCCTCGCTGCCGCCACCGACGACATCGTGCAGGCGATCGACGGCTTCCTCGGCGAGGCGTCGCGGCGGGTGCGCAAGGAGGAGCTGGAGGCCTGGTGGGCCGTTGCCGCGCTCATCGCCGCCAACCTGCTGCTCATCGTCGTCGGCCTGGTGGCGGTGCGGCGCAATCTGGTGCAGCCGCTGCGCTCGCTGGTGCAGCTCAGCGCCGAGTACGCCCGCGGCCGCTTCGAACGGCGCATGCACTTCGCCTCGGCCGACGAGATCGGCGACCTCAGCCAGGCCTTCAACCGCATGGCCGACCAGACCGTGGCCGACCTGGCGCAATTGCGCAAGCTTTCCCAGGCGGTCTCCCACAGCGCCGCCGGCGTCGTCATCACCGATGCCCGCGCGCATATCGAATACGCCAACCCGCGCTGGTGCGAGATGACCGGCTACGCGGCCGACGAGATCCTCGGTGCCAATCCGGGCATCGTCAAGTCGGGTCAGACGCCGCCGGAAACCTACGAGCAGATGTGGGTCGCCCTGCTGGAGAAAGGCGTCTGGCGGGGCGAATTCCTCAATCGCCGCAAGAACGGCGAGCTGATCTGGATGCTGCAGAACATCTCCAGCGTGCTCGACGAGCGCGGCGACGTCGCCGGCTTCGTTTCCGTCAGCATCGACATGACCGAGTATCGCCACGCGTTGCAGGAAGTCTCGCGCACCAATCGCATGCTGCGCCTGCTGTCGAGCTGCAACGAGACGCTGGTCCACGCCGGCGACGAGCGCAGCTTCATCGACGCAATCCTGCGTCAGATCGTCGAACTCGGGGGCTACGCGGCGGCCGGTGTCCTCTGTCACGCGGATGGGAGCGGGGAGGGCGCGGTGGTCGGTCAGGCCGGCGCATGGTGTGCGGACGATGCGACAGCGGACGTCGCCGGGCGGCCCGAGATGATCGCGCTGTCGCTGGTGCAGGACGGCAGCGTGCGCGGCGAACTGCGCCTGCGCCAGGCGGTGGCCGAGCCTTTGCAGGTCGAGGAGCTGCGGCTGCTGCACGAGCTTTCCGCCGATCTCGCCTTCGGCATCGCCAGCCAGCGCGGCGCGGCGGCGCGGCGCATCGCCGAGGAATCGCTGCGCCTGCGCGAACGCGCGATCGAATCCTCGCTCAATGCCGTCATGATCGCCGAGGTGGCCGACGGCGGCCTGCGCCTGGGCTACGTCAACTCGGCCTTCGAGCGCATGACCGGCTATGGCCGTGCCGATGCGCTCGGCCGTGACCCCGACTTCCTGCTCGGCGCGGCCGCCGAGCAGATCGGCAGCGGCGAAATCCGCGACGCCCTGCGCGAGAAGCGCGAGGCGCGGGCGCAGTTGCGCCTGGTGCGCAGCGACGGCACGAGGTTCTGGAGCGAGATGTTCGTCTCGCCGGTGGCCGCCGAGGCGGGCGACGTCAGCCACTTCCTGCTGGTGCTCAACGACGTCAGCGAGCGCGTCGCCTACGAGGAGGAACTGGCGCGGCAAACCAACTACGACGCGCTGACCGGGCTGGCCAACCGCAACCTGCTGGCGGACCGTCTCGGCCTCGCCGTGGTCCAGGCGCAGCGCCGAGGTCACATGGCGGCGGTGGCGGTCATCGACATCGATCATTTCAAGTACGTCAACGACGGCATCGGGCACGGCATCGGCGACCGCCTGCTGCAGGAGGTCGCGCGGCGCCTCGCCGGCTACGTGCGTCACGGCGACACCGTCGCGCGCATGGCATCCGACGAATTCGTCGTGGTATTGTCGGAGGTCGCAGACGAGGGCTACGTTTCCGAAGTGCTCGAACGCATCCAGAAGCTCATCGCCGCGCCGCTGGTGTTCGACGAACACGAGCTGCTGCTCACCTGCAGCATCGGCGTCGGACTGTTCCCGCGCGACGGCGGCGACGCGGCGACGCTGCTGCAGAACGCCGATGCCGCGATGCACCGGGCGAAAGCCGCCGGCCGCAACCAGTTCCAGTTCTTCACCGCCGACATCAACCGCGCGGTCGGTGCCCGCCTGGCACTCGAGAAACAGCTGCGACGCGCGGTGGAAGCCGAGCAGCTGCGGCTCTACCTGCAGCCGCAGGTGGATCTGCAGAGCGGGGCCATCGTCGGCGCCGAGGCGCTGGTGCGCTGGCAGCATCCCGAGCTCGGGATGCTCGAGCCTGACCGCTTCATTCCTCTCGCCGAGGATACCGGGCTGATCGTGCCCATCGGCGAATGGGTGCTCGACGCCGCCTGCACCCTGGCCAGCGCCTGGAACCGCGAAGGGTTGCCGCAGGCGAACGTCGCGGTGAATCTGTCGGCGCGACAGTTCCGCCAGAAGAACCTGATTCCGCTGGTGCGCGAGGCGCTGGCAGTCAACGAGCTCGATGCCGACCAGCTCGAACTCGAGGTCACCGAAAGCATGGTCATGGACGACGTCGTCGAGGCGGCCGCCATCCTCGGCGAACTCAAGGCCATCGGCGTGCGCCTCTCGCTCGACGACTTCGGCACCGGCTATTCGAGCCTGGCCTATCTCAAGCGCTTTCCCATCGACACGCTCAAGCTCGACCGCTCCTTCATCCGCGATCTCGCGGTCGATTCCGAGGATGCCGCCATCGTTCGCGCCGTGCTTTCGATGTCGCGCAGCCTCAACCTCAAGGTGGTGGCCGAGGGCGTCGAGGACGCCGAGCAGCTCGGCTTCCTCGTCACGCAGCGTTGTGACCTGATCCAGGGCTACTATTTCAGCCGGCCGCTGCCGGCCGAGGATTTTGCGTCCTTGTTGCGTTCGGGCCGTCGCCTGGCACCCGACTACCGACTCGGGCGTGCGGCGATCCTCGTGGTCGATGACGACCCGCTCTCGCGCGGCGCCCTCTGCGCCGTGCTGGAAGAATCGGGTTTCGCCGTCAGCGAGGCGACGCGGGGCGAGCAGGCGCTTGCCGTGCTCGAGCGCCAGCCGGTGAACATGGTCATCGCCGACTACTTCATGCCGGGCATGAGCGGGATCGACCTCCTGGCGAAGGTGCATGAGCGGCGGCCGGACGTCGTGCGCGTGCTAATGTCGGGTCGTGCGGAGGTGCCCATGCTGCTGGAGGCGGTCAACCGCGGCGCGATATCGAGGTTTCTCGCCAAGCCCTGGGCGATTGACGACGTTCGCACCACCGTGGAGGACGCACTGGGGGGGATGAGCGTATGGCGAGCATGAACGAACGGGCGCGGGAGGCGGTGCTCGAACCGGCGGACCGCGCCATCATCAACGCCCTGCAGGGCGGCTTCCCCCTCTGCGACCGCCCCTACCTGGAGGTGGCCCGACAGCTGGGCATGAGCGAGGAGGAATTGCTCTCACGGCTGCGGCGCCTGCTCGATGAGCGCGTGCTGACGCGCTTCGGGCCGATGTTTCAGGTCGAGCGCATCGGCGGCGCCTTCGTGCTGGCGGCGTTGAAGGTGTCCGAGGCCGACTACGAGCGCGTCGCCGAAATCGTCAATGGCTTCGCCGAAGTCGCCCACAACTACCGCCGCGAGCACGTCCTCAACATGTGGTTCGTGCTCGCCACCGAATCGCCGGCCGGCATCGCGAACGCCACGGCGGCCATCGAGGCGGCGACGGGACTGTCGGTGTTCGCCTTCCCCAAGGAACGCGAATATTTCGTCGAGATGAAGCTCCATGCCGACTGACCCGAAAGTGCCCCCGCACGCTCGCGAAATCAGCTCGCTGCCCCCGGAGGGGGCGCTTGCCGGCTTGCCCTCCAACTCGGCGAGGGCCCCGGGACGGCCCGGCGCCGGCAACGACATCGACCGCCGCCTGATCGTCGCCACCCAGGGCGGCTTGCCACTGGTGGCGCGGCCCTACGACGCGATCGCCGAGCAGCTCGGCATCGCGCCCGCCGAAGTGCAGGCGCGCCTCGCCGCCATGCTCGAGAACGGCCTGATCCGCCGCATCGGCGCCGTGCCCAATCACTATGCGCTCGGCTACCGCCACAACGGCATGACGGTGTGGGACGTCGCCTACGAGCGCATCG
>Ga0208980_10000562_pt1 | contig 21196 bp, 14 predicted proteins | sample WetSurMetagenome_3_FD_187993 | JGI IMG/M metagenome (GOLD analysis project Ga0208980, IMG submission 187993) | Wetland microbial communities from Twitchell Island in the Sacramento Delta, sample from surface sediment Aug2011 Site A1 Bulk (version 2) | ecosystem: Environmental > Aquatic > Marine... | reverse complement strand
ATTGCCCCACGTGCAGGAAAATCGTAGCGAGTAACAACTTTCTTGGGGTAGGAGTAGGGAGTAAATTCTTCCTTCCTAATCACCTCCACGCTCGTCGGGGCCCCCAGCCGCAATGCCATGTTTACAGCACCCATGCTGTGGCAGGCGCCATCGCCCAATGCTCCCGACCCGAAATCTATCCATCCGCGCCAGTTGAAGGGCAGATAGGCCGAACTGTATGCCCTCATTTCCGCGGGACCCAGCCACAGATCCCAATCGAGCGTATCAGGAATCTTTTCCTCTGGAGGAAGGGAGATCATTCCCTGAGGCCAGATGGGACGGTCGGTCCAGGAATGCACTTCAGTCACGTTGCCGATATCTCCCGACCAGACAATCTCGGAAGCGATGCGCTCGCCCTCGCTGGAGTACCCCTGGTTCCCCATCTGTGTCGCGACCTTGTATTTCACCGCCGCCTTCATCAAAAGACGGGTTTCCCACACTGTGCGGGCCAGTGGTTTCTCCACGTAGACATGCTTTCCGCGTTCCATGCAGGCCAGGGCTGCAACCGTATGAGTATGGTCCGGCGTGGTAACAAGCACCGCATCGATATTGTTGCCTTCCTTATCCAGCATTCTGTGGAAGTCGGTGTATCGCGGAACCTTCTCATACCAGCCGAATACGTTTGCCGCCTGGCTGGAATCGGGGTCGGCAAAAGCCACGATATTTTCGGATTCAACTCCGCGAATATTTACTTCAGCCCTGCCGCCCGCTCCGATAGCGGCAATATTCAATTTTTCATTGGGCGACTTGTAGCCAAGGCGCACCAATGATGCAGTGCTGCCGAAACCTCCGGCCGGAATTGCCCCGGCCAACAGAGTTCCATAAAAAAAGTGGCGGCGTGATAACTGTGAATTACTCATTGTGTGATCTCCTCAAAAATCAGTTTCCATGCTTGCAGCCATAGGCCGCCAATGCACGATTACCTGGGCAGCTGGCCGGCCATACACTTCAATAAAGAGTCCTACTTCATATCGGGCACGAGCAGAGACATCAGTTCTTTGTCGTGATTATTGCGACCGTGCAGGTGTTGTTGAAGATCATGGTAGCTCCATTGGCGGGCGTGTAGGCTGGCCAGCCAGGCAAACCTTTGTGGTTGGGATTGCCATGGCGCGCAAAATTAATCCACGCCATGCTTACTTTTTCGGCCAATGCATATGCAGCTTTGCCACCGCCCGTGACCTGCTCGGTGAGTGCGATATTATCAAAGACGAAAGGAATCTCCGCGCAATGCGATGCAGCATAGTACCCGTCCATGATCGGTGTCCGCCAGGTAAACAGATACATGTAGACAGGCGCGCCATTCTGATCTGCCTTCATTTTGGCTGCTGCAAGCATGCCCGTGCGGTAGTCGCTGTCGATGAACAACCAGTCGTTGGGTTTCAGGTCGGGATAGGTTTTGCGGTATGCGTCCGCGACCATACCTGCTTTGCTGCCGTATCTCTCTTCCGCCCGCTTCTTCATCTCATCAATCAGGCGAACTCTATAAGCTCAATGGCTGCAATTCGGACGGAGTATTTGGTAGAAACAAACGGCCGAGTAGGAACCTTCAATAACCTATATACGTATGGCACCAGTAGGGCAAGCTTCCGCACAAGCACGGCAGTGGTAATTTTCGCAGCTGCCCACCCTCTTAAATGTCCAAAACCCCTCAATGCCCGTTTCCAGCATGACGGGGCGGATTCTTCCTTCAGGACAGGCATTGATGCACATACCACAGCGGATGCAAGAGCTCATCAGCCATACTTCAGAAACGGGCCGCGACCTGTTTATCCGGCGCCTCGTTTTTCCAGTGTCTGATAAAATCTTCACCGGCAGGGCTGCAAGCAGCGCCAACCCCAAGGCTACAAGGAAACGCCGCCGTTGAGGTTCAAAATACCGGGGAGTTTCCGGTTCCGTCTTCTTATTGTTGGGAGAGACGCCTTCTTCAGGATTTGTTTTTCTCATTTCATTCAGTTCCATATTCTTTGGCTAAAAGAAACGGCTTGATTAGGACAAGCATCAATGCAAGCAAGGCATGAGGTGCATTCTTCCGGATTTGCGGCAAAACTCTGCCACGGGTGAATGGCACCCATCGGGCAGGATTGCACACAGCAGCTCGCACACGCATTACACCTCTTAGACTCCTCACAAATCATTTCTTCCGTGAGGCCGATATGAACTTCCTCGAAGTTCTTGACGCGTTCTTTCGGATCCAGGCAGGGCATTTGAACACGATCACTTTTGTAACATACTACTTTCTGAGATTTTGTGAGTGCCTTTAGTTTGCCATTTCTACCTGCACGAAGATCCAGGCCGTTCAAGAATCTGTCAATCGATATGGCAGCCTCTTTACCGTCTGCAATGCTCTCGATAACGGTTTTGGGGCCTCTCACCGCATCCCCGCCCGCGAAGGCTCCTTTGATCGGCGTCTCCAAGGTAATAGGATCGGCCTCAAACCGCCCTCCCGCGTTTGTCGGAATGCTCTGCCCCTTCGCAAAGGAAAGGTCTGCGGATTGCCCGATGGCGAGTATGACGGTATCGGCTTCGAATCTGGTCAGGTCCGCGCCATTGTACTCCGGATCAAAATCGCCCTTCTCATTGAATACAGACGTACAACGTTTGAATTCGACTCCTGACAACCGGCCGTGTTCCTCCAGGAACCTGTTGGGGCCGAGGCCATTGACAATCCTGATACCTTCTTCAATGGCCTCGTTGATTTCTTGTTCCCAAGCGGGCATTTCATGACGCTCTTCGAGGCACACAAGAGAGACCTCTGCCGCTCCCTGGCGGATGGCACTCATACCAACGTCCACCGCCACATTACCGCCGCCGACAACGATGACCTTTTTCCCGAGCTGAACGGGATTTCCGAGAGCCACATCGCGAAGAAATTGAATCCCGTTAAGAACGCCCTCCAAGCCTTCATTGGGAAGGTTCAATCGCATGCCCTTATGAAGACCCGTTGCCAGGAAAAATGCCTTGCATCCTTCTTTCCTCAAACTGTCGAAGGTCACATCTTCACCAAAAGTCACTCCTGTTTTGATTTCCACTCCCATCTTCCGGATGACCCCAATGTCATCGGAAAGGGCTTTTCTCGGAAGGCGGTAGACTGGAATTCCAACTGCCATCATGCCTCCGGCGACAGGCAGCTTCTCAAACACCTTTACCTTGTATCCGTCTTTAGCAAGGAAGTAGGCCGCTGCAAGCCCGGCGGGACCGGAACCGATGACTGCAACCTTTTCTTCCCTTTCCCGCCGTAGCTTCGGCACGTAAGCGCCGCCATTTGTACGATCGCGATCGGCCAGAAACCTTTCAATGGAACGGATCGAAACAGCGGCATCAACATCCCTGCGGTTGCATTCCAATTCACAGGGGTGATGACAGACTCTCCCGCAGACGGACGGTAATGGGCTTGTTTCTTTGAGTAGCTCCAGCGCCTCCCGAAACCTTCCCTTGGCGGCGAGGCTCACGTATCCCTGGATGTCGTTGTGTGCAGGGCATTCCACCTTGCAGGGAGAGGCACCCTGTCGCACCGTTCCGGACTTTAGCGGAACCGAACTGCAGGCCGTGCACTTATCGGTGTCCACTTTATGGCGGACAAACGGTATTTTGGAGAACAATGCCAGCAGCCCGCCCAGCGGACACAAATAGCGGCACCAGGAGCGGGATACCGCCAGGTTCAGCGCCAATACCGCAGCAAACATTGCCAGGAACGGCACATCAAGAAAGCGCTGGCTGACCATACTCGCCGTCCGGGTGATGAGAGTGATTGGATCCAGCCACATGAATGCAAGGGTTCCGGCGGCAGCAGCGACGAGGATTGTGAAAAGGAGAAAATATTTCACATACCGCCAGCGGGTATGAATGTACAGCTTTGTCCGGTCGAGACGCAACGACGGCACCCAGTCGAAAACCGCACCGAGCGGGCAGATCCAGCTGCACCACACGCGTCCAACAACAATGGTCAACAGCAACGTGGCGATTCCGAGCGCCATATAGCTTATCCAGGTACGTGTGGCCAGCATGGACGCGATTCCCGCCAGCGGATCCAGTCTGAAGAAGAGATTATTGACGGTTCCGCTGCCACTCGCCCTGGGCCATACCACAAAATGGATGAACAACGCCATCGCTGCTATCTGTGCCGCGAGGCGCCACCAACGCCACTTCCAACGTTGGGTTGAGATCTCGATTTCTTCAGCCGGAATCAAATCCTTCTGCAGCATTTCTTTTTGCCTCATACTGGAAAAACTAAGGATGCGCGTGACTCCTATTTTTGTGGGATTATCGGGAGCTGCAGATAAGATTCATATTCAGAACCAGTGTGAATTACATGCATACCCTTGTTAATGGCCACAGCGTTGCCCTTCAATTGGTTCCCTGCCACTGTTAGAACCAGTTGCTCACCCTCGTGCCATAGCAAACCTGTGGGCAGGATTGCAATATCCACCGGCACAATCTGACCGCTAGAAAGGAATTGGTTTTTCCGGAACGACTGAACGGGCTGAAAGTCCGTGGACAACATCGGATCGAGCTCGCGAAGCGAGACTCGCAGCCTGCCGTTGGGCCACTGAACCCGGTCTTTGGTGCTGGGTTTCTGCACCGTTACAAAAAGGTCCATATCGCCGGCGCCATCAGCTTCAATCCACAGGCGCAGTTTTGCGAAGCCGATAACCCTGGTGTCTTCCGGGAACGTGACTGTAAAAGTAGCTTGACCCGTTTCAGCATCGTACTTTGCTGAAGACGCTTCGGCGACCGGCTCAAGCATGAGTTTACCGCTGCCTGCGTCAAGATAAAACTTCCGGTATTCCGTCCCGGCCAAAGGCCAGCTGGTCTCAGGACGATTGACTTCATCGGCGCCGTCCGGGCTAATCACTGTCAACCTCACCCGGGGCGTATTTTCCCAGTCATTCTGGACACCCATCAAATAGCGGTCGAAAAACTTGAGGAGGTCTTGCTGATTTACGGGGTCGTATTGGTCATTCCATTCGCCCTTGTTGTGAATGCGAAGCCACTTCTCATTGGAAGCGATTGCCCGAAATCCCTCGAGATCACCGCCGTAGGAGCCGACAGTGTAGACCGGTATCCGGATCTTTTTCATGTCGGCAATCTTATCGTCCCAATAGGGATTCATAAGCGAGTGCCTGGCAATCATTTGATATGGCGCCTCGGCGCGGTTCCCGCTCCCCGTCATCCCGCTGGTAATCGATGCGTTGAAGCCGGCGTCAGGAATGCCGCCACGGCAAACGTCCCAGCGATACTGGTCATAAAAATGCGCCCCCCAGGGCGAAAGAGCCGTCAGGTGCGGCGGCTCCAGGGCCGCGATGTGCCACTGGGCAATACCGAGCCACGAGGTGCCGTGCATTCCAACTTTTCCGCTGCTCCAATCCTGGCGCCCAGCCCACTCTATGACCTCATACCCGTCAGCCGCATCAACCCTGCCCCAGTAATGAATATCGCCTTGCGATTTGAAGGCGCCGCGCGGGTCGACGTTAATGATGGCGTAGCCATGATTGCACCAGAATGCCGGGTCAGGACCTTCAAACCTGGTCAGTCCGGAAACCCAACTTGCCGGCACGGTCTTATTGAAGTGTGCCACCGGGTCAGCAGGCAATGACTTGCCGTAAGGAGCCCAGGCAATAATAGCCGGCAGCTTAGCGGAGGTCTTGGCGGGACGAAAGACATCGACGTAAATTGTTACGCCGTCGCGGAGTTTAATGGCGACATCACGATCCCATAGGATATCACAGGGGAGAGCCATCGTGCCGGGAAGCAAGACGGTTCCCTTCGTGAGCGTCGTGGTTCCCGGACCAAATCCCAGGTAAGTCTGAAACGAAAACTGGTTCGCTGGTTCGCTTAACGCCCTTGCGGGCTGAAAGATGACGCTCCATTCCGCCGGATAAGATGATGGGAATGTCTTTTCTTGTTGTTGCGGATAGCTGTTTGCTAGCAACAGGACACAAACCGCAGAGATGAGCGTGAATCGCAGGAAGGCTCTGTCGCGCATAATCACTCCTCCTCTTGTCATTGACCAGTCACGAGCGGAATAAAGAAAATTTCGTGTGAGAACGCCCCTCTAGAGCTATCTTGCTGAATTGCCCAGAACTACATTGGAGGTTTTCGAGATCTGCCCTTACTCTTAGGTCTTTTGAATTATGCAAGCTCCGAATTTGCCAGCCTCTCTCCAAGCATGTAACCTTCGGTCATCGCCTGGCCGAGGCTTATGCCGCAGAGGGGGCTCTGATAAACGACCGCATAGCGATTTCCGGCATTATTCCCTGCGGCGTAGAGGCCTTTGATGGGCTTGAATTCCGAATTCAGGACATGTCCATCAGCATCGGTGTCGAGACCGGTAGTCGCGCAGAGGCCTGGAGTTATGCCGCCGTAAATGCCGCTGCCATCATTTTTGCGGACGCTGGCATAGAAAGGGGGGTTTTTGAGTGCAGTCACCGCCAGAATACGCGGATCTTTGCCGAAGTCCTCATCCACACCTTTTGCGCACAATTCGTTGTACCGTGCGATCTCGGAGAGCGCTTTCTTCCTGATTTCTCCCTGGTAGCAGCCCGCGTAATCGAGAAGTTGCTCAATCGTATCCGCACAGCACGTTTCGCCCGTCGTCGCCATTCCCGTCACCGCCATTCCCGGTGATCCGCCCTTCTTTTGGGAGGCCAGAGGGCCAGGTTTTATGTCCGCCATTTGTTTCAGCCGTGCAGGCCAGTTGATGGCGTGAGCGGTATCCGGAGCGCCGTGGCGCGGCGGCATCATCTCGAGGACTTGCTGCCAGTTTGCATCCATGAATGTGACCGTGACGCCGCCTTTCGGCACCGAAAGGGCACTTCCGGCGGCTTCATCGCAGAATCGTTCGCCATTGCTGTCGAGTTGCAGATGCCACGGCCCCGTGCCAGGCTCGCCTGAGCCCAGTGTGGAGCGGGGGCCAATCTCTATATGTCCGCCGGCCCAAATCCCTAATTTGATGCTTGATCCATCGCGAGGGGTGGTCCTGTACATTGTCGTTTTCACTAAACTGACATCTCCTTGCGCTTCAGCCGCGTGACGAAGCTGATCTAAGATGTCGATTACCATTTCGCGGTTATCGGCGAAATCGCCGGCTGCGAGAACAACACCTTTTGAAGCCGTGAAACGGAAGTATTTGCCGTCAGACCTCTTGGCCACAACACCCGTTACGGCGCCCGAAGGATCGCCATCGCACACTTCGGCATGATGCGCGAAAAACCATTTGACACCATCGGCCAAGGATTTCTGCTGATGGGTCTTCAGGAGATCCGTCCATCTCCATGTGCTATTAGGATCCGTCATCTTCCGGAAGATTGTAGTCCCATAATAGAATTTCCACCCCGATACTTCCTGGAGAACCTCCCCCTTGGGAGGCCAGCTCATGATGTGCGAGTTTTCCGCCATCCACTCCTCACTCATGTCCTTGATGAACCAGTCGAAAATGCGGCCGCTGTTTTTTACGAAATAGCTGGCTCGTTTGGGGCAGTGGCGGATTACGTTGCGGCGAGCCCACTCTCTCAGGAAATCCGCCTCATCAATTCTGGGCAGGCCATGGTCCAATGCCCATTGAGAGTTTACCGTACCCACCTCGCCGCCGATGTGTCTGTATTTTTCCTCGTCCTGGGCTTCGATGACAGCCACGGAAGCACCCTTCATGGCCGCGACGCGGGCGCAAACCAGGCCGGCAGTTCCGGCGCCCACAACCACGATATCGAATTTGCCTGCATCGGTAATCAGCTTCTTGTCTATCGGGTCAGGCTTGTCCTTCCATGATCTGGCCTTCGCGGTTTGCGTTTGCGAATTGGACTCTCCTGGTGTCAGTACGGTGAAGGCACCGGTTGCAGCAGCTCCTTTGAGGAAGCTGCGCCGACCGAGGTTTGTTTTAAGGTACTTTTTGTTCTCAGGCATAACTTTATCCCCCTGAATGATCCGCCTCCGGTATGAAAGCATCTGCTTGTGACTGATTTCGCTTTCTACGGGATCATCGCGTTAGCAAATTTGTTCCGCGATTAATGCCAATCCATATCTGAGTTATTCAGAAAGTATATTACTCATTCCATCAGATATAATCTCAGAATCACTTCCTCTTACTTCTCAATCCATTAAGGCAGCACCCCTTTTTTTGGTAGACTCGGTCAAGCTGATGGAGTGATGACCTTGGCGAAGGAATTAGATTTGGATATAATGCTCGCTTTTAGAGCATCCGTTGCATCTTTATCTTTGCGCCGCCTTTCGCCGTCTTTGGCCAGAAAATCAAAATGATGCAGTTCCCCTTCAAATGAAAATCTGGGAAGCTTCATGTCATTCATGTTCCACTCAACCGTCATCTTGTCTTTATTCACGACAATGGTTCCGCGGATCGCGCAAATCGGGCAGTAAATATAAGGCAGGTTCTCAGGAACGAGGAGTACGTTGCAATGGCAGAGCGGACAGCCCACGCCGGCTTCCTCACCCACATACTTCACTTCTTCAATCGGCATATTCATGGCATTGGCAACATTACGGCCCAATTGAGTGGCCCGTTCGATCGCCATCTTGTACCATTCCTCATAGCCAACCTGTTCTTCCCCATACATACCCCGGATCTTCTCATAAGGGGTATCAAACGACCTTTGTTTATGAGTATTGCTTGTCAACGGCTTACCCTGCTGCATCCACAGGTTCCACTCCCTCAATCCGCAAAAAGTAAAATTCAGCTGGTCTACCACCACGCGGGTATGCTGCATAAATATTTCTACAGAGAGCGGGGTTAGACTGGACCACGCGTCGTATCCTGAACCGCCCACGCACATCACGGCCCCCACCCTGAATTTCTTGTTCATCCACTGGTTATCGCCCATCAACCCCAGCATCCTCTCATTGATAGCGTAGAATAATGAGTTGGCCCTGACGTGGAAGCAAGGGACCGCACAAATCAAAGCGGCATCTTCCAACAGGGTCTTCTCATGGATCCAGGGAACATCGTCATTGTTGTCTCCCTCATACACGTTTACGTTCAGCGTAGCAGCCTTTATTATCTCGGTTGGAATTCCGAGTTCTCCCGCCCCAATTGCCGCTGCTCTGATAAACGTTTCACAGTTGCCATTATCAGACCCGCAGCACAACGCTACTATTTTTTTTGTCGCACTTCTTGGCGGAGGTGTGCTTTTAGCCCTCTCTTCCACACTGATTCCTGTTCCAGTTGCACGGCGCGCTCCTTGCGTAGCGCTTTTCGTCTCAGCTTCTTTTTTCGCACACCCGGAATTCAGTAGAGGCAATCCCAAGCCTAAAGCTGCCGTGCCCTTTCCCAAAATCTCTAGAAGCTTTCTTCTGTCGAATGCGAACATTTCACAGGTCTCCTTTCAAAGGTGAAAATAAGTTGCTTCTTACATCCTCTTTACGAGTGCCATTGGTGAAGCAAAGTCGATTTTTTGCAGAAAACGATGGCTTCCATGCCTGGTCTACCTATTCACAACTTGCGTTTGAACATTGACGGCAAAACCCATCGCAGCGACTATGGGAATGTGTTTTCCAATAGGAGTAGAAGGCAGTACGCAAATATCATTCTTGTAAGGAATGCCAGCGCGCCTCATTAAAGCGGTGCCCTCGATTACTGCGTCAGTCTTCTGAGTAGTATCACTGCTATCAACATTTTTTAACATCTTTTACAGTAGCATGTCAAGCATTTTCAATACTGTTTTCAATAGGGAAGGCGTCCATCTCCTGCCTGCTGAGAGGTGGAAAAGCTACAAACTTCCCCCCAATGCTGTTGCCAAGATCCCCCGGTCACCATCGGGATTGGATCCGGGCATGTAAAGGAGGAGAGCCTGCATACTCCAATTTCGCCGTTTCCGCCCTGTTTGCAGAGTGGCTGACACTGGGCACCATCGCATATCGCTGCGATGGAAACCTGGAATACGACGCCACAAAACGCCGATTCATTAACCGGCCCGACGCCGATTCTTACCTGAAAACAGTCTACGGGAAAGGCTGGGAGCCAGTCCCGTAGAATAAAGTTTCCGATAGGAAACCTGATAAATCTCGGAAGTAAAACGCAAGGATCCACACAAGAAGAGATCTGGCAAAGATGGCTCCGGCCGCGCTTCCGTAGCCCGCACTTCACATGGGCATGGAGGGCAAAAAGCAGGTGCCGGGCGACGCACTCAATTTAACTGCCGAACAGAAGAGATGGTCATCCCAGACGGAAGCAGCAATTAAGGCGAAACCTCTGCCCATCCTGCTGCTGCCAGGGGGCAGAAGCTGCAATTTCCCTGAGTGCCCCCCCCGGCCAGACCTGCCGTGGCAGGATGAAACCCGCTTCCGCACGCAGGAAACATATTCAGGGGGAAGACAATGTTTTCCCCCTGAAATAAAACCCGGTATTCCTACCAGACAAGGAGCAGGCGGCGATGCGGCGCGGCGCCTTCGACGCCACCCATGCTGCTCATCGGGCCCATCATGCCCAGGCCGCTGCCATCGTATTCCTTCTCGGTGGCGGTGTTGTAGTTGTTGACCCAGCCGAACTCGATCGCTACTTCGTGGTAGCCCTGCTTGAGTCCGCCCGGCTTCGGGACCTTGACGTACACATGCTCATTGACCTGCCAATACTGGTCCATGCGGTCGTACATCTCTTCCGCAGTGTAGTCGATGCCGTGGATGTTCCAGATCAGGGACGCCTTCGGATGCACGACGCCGTCCACGATGGCGTTGCCGGTACGGAACTGGCTAAGCCAGAGGCCCTTGTAATACTTGGTGCGCATGCCGAACTGGAAGCCCCAGCACTTGCGGTCCTTGTCAAAGAGGTTATGGAAGCCTCTCGTCTGGATATATTCATTGTCAACCATTGATCTGTCCCTCCTTTCCCACTCAGTAGCCAAGGATGCGCTGCATCAGGATGTGATGACGGCGCAGTTGGTCGCCCAGGTACCCAGGGTCATCTCTGCGCGGGCCTTCATACTCGGAAACAAGATTTCCGTTCCAGCCCTGATCAACGATGATCTGCAGAACTTTGTTGTAGGGGATGGTGCGCTCTTCGAAGTTTTCGTCCACGAAGTTGAACTTCGCGTGGCAGGTGCGGGAATACGGCAGGACTTTGATGATGTCCTCAGGCTTGGAATACTCCCTGCCTGCCCAGCGCCGCCTCTCAGGCGGGTAGATGTCCTCCGGCCACGCGTTCTGGAAGGTACCGAAGTCCACGTTGATGCCGAAGTGCTTGGTGTTGTGCTTGTCGGCCCACTCGAGGTAATCGGAGATGTGCTGACGGGTCAGCGTGGTGGGCGAGTGGCACTCGGACAGCATGGCAACGTCGTACTTCTCGGCCAGGGGCAGCGCCTTTTCCATATAGCGTTGCCAGCCCGGCTCGGGATCGCAGTACTCGTTGATGCAGGTGATCTTGGTGCGCAGGGAATGGAACCCCAGCAGATTGGCCAGCTTGAAATCGCGGTTCAGGTTCGCCACGATCTGCTCGTCCGTCATCATCGGGCCCCTGTGCAGGTGAGTCTCCGCCCAGTGGCCCAGCTCAGCCGGCTCAAGGTGATACTTCTCGCACAGGCCAAAATAGTGGTCGATCCACTTGGTGGTGGGGTTCGGATAGTTCTCGATGTGGCTGGTCAGCAGCTCAAAGCAGGTGGCGCCCGTGTCGTAGATATCTGCAAAGCAGTCTTCCAACGTCATGCAGACACCGAGGGTTTGAGAATAGCTGTATACAGATACGCCACGCTTGGGATGCCCCTTTTTGGTTTCCTGGGCCACCGCCGTCGCCGCAACCAATCCCGCCCCAATACCCGCCGCAGACTTGAGAAATTGGCGTCGTTTCATGGTGATGTTCTCCTTTTTGTTATCGAACCGACTCTGAATTTTTCGACCCTATACCAAGAAATCCAGCATTACAAGCAGAGAATTGCTAAATGAGAATTTCTAAATTTTGCTGTCGGCGATCGATACCAGGGCAGGCGGATTTTGAAGCGAGCACCGGAGAAATTGTCATCGTTGGGATAGAGCAAATCTCCTCAGGACCAATCCTCTGCCGCCTTCACTTCCATCCGCCAAAGATTGACCCCGCCATCTGCTACATTAAATAAAACTATTGTTGTGTCCTCACATGAATCGATAACCAAGAACTCTGTTAGAATGGCGCTATTGCTTTATTTGCGTGCCGCCCGCAAGGGGTGCAGGATTTTTCTTATGCGATCTTTTGTCCTAAGATTCATTATATTTTTTGTCGCCTGCACTTTGTTATTAACGCCGGCCTGGGCTGCCGAGGTGAGACGTACAAAGGTTCTGCGCACGACCGAACCTATGCGGACTGATGGAGTTCTCAATGAGTCCGTCTGGGTTAATGGCGAAACTATCGGTGATCTTATCCAAGCCGATCCGTTTCCCGGAAAGCCGCCGACTGAGCGCACGGAAGTCCGCCTGGCCCGCAACGAAAAAGCCCTATACATCGCCGTCCGTTGCTTTGACCGCGAAATGGGAAAGCTTTTTACTTCCACCATGTTGCGGGACGCCCAGTTTTATACCGACGATGGTCTTGAAATCGTAATCGATACCTTTCACGACCTCCGCAATGCCTACTATTTCTCCGTCAATGCAGTCGGAGCTATGACGGACGGCAAGATAATTGAGAACCGTGGCGCCGATATGAGCTGGGATGGCATCTGGGATGGGAAGACCACGGTCGATGAGCTCGGATGGACCGCCGAGCTTGAAATCCCCTTCCAGACACTTTCCTTCAACCCCGACAACGATGAATGGGGATTTAACATCGAACGCATCTTTGCCCGGCTGGACGAGGATGACCGGTGGGAGGCAATATCGCGTGATGTGGAAGTCGTTGTGGTAGCACGGGCAGGTGTTATCGAGGGAATGAAGGGTTTGTCGCAGGGCATCGGCCTGGATGTCAAACCCTATGGACTGCTTGGAGTCAACCGCGATATTACCCGGCCTGACCACGTGAAAGCCGTGAAAGATGCAGGCGTGGATTTCTTCTATCGGGTTACAGCGGATCTGCTGTCCAGCACAACGATCAATACAGACTTCGCAGAAACCGAGGTCGATACCAGGCAGGTCAACCTGACGCGCTTCCCATTGCTTTACCCGGAAAAAAGAGATTTTTTCCTGGAGGATGCCGGGGTCTTTCAGTTCGGTTTTGCAGGCATCGGAAATCCTACCTATGCACCCATGCTGCAGAACAGCTCAAAAATTGTGATTCCCTACTTCTCCCGCAGAATCGGCCTGGTGCAAGGTTCCGAGGTGCCGATCCTCCTTGGCGAAAAGCTGACCGGGAAGGTGGGACGCCTGGAGCTTGGCGTTGTGGCAGTCCGCACGAGAGATGGAGAGTACACTGACAAAAGCGGAGATTTAGTTTCTGTCCCGGCTCAAAACTTCTTCGTAGGGCGGGCAAAATATGGCTTCCTGCGTGAATCCTATGTCGGCGGCATCTATACTTATGGTGAGCCTACCGGGACCAAACACAACAATCTTTTTGGCATGGATTTTGCCCTGGCCACTTCGAACCTGCTCGACACGCGCAAGAGTTTCACCGTTTCCGGCTTCGGCCTTAAATCCAGTACTTCAGGAATTGAAAACCGCGATTATGCTTACGGCGCCCAGGTCGCGTACCCGAACGATCTTTTCCATCTGGGCGCCAGCTGGCAGGACATCGGCCAGAATTTCAACCCGGAGCTAGGTTACTTCAGCCGCCGGGGAGTGCGCATCACCACAGCGACTGCCAAGTGGGGGCCACGGCCCAAATTGGCGAATATCCGCCAGATGCTTTTCATGTTCGGCTTCACAAACTCCTTCAACCGCATTTACAATGCCGTCGAGACCAGGACCTATAGTGTCAGCCCTTTCCAGCTGATTTTCCTGGGAGGGGGCGCTAACGTAAAATACGAATTCACGCACAACTTCGAAAGGCTCTTCGTCCCCTTCACAATTCATAAGGATGTCACCATTCCGGCGGGCGACTATTCCTTCCTGCAGCACGCAATTTCCTATCAGAATCCCCGCAACGCGCCACTTGCCTACAAGATCGCCTACGCGAAAGGACACTTTTACTCGGGAAACAGCGACCAGTTGACGATCAACACTACTTGGCGGCCAACGCCTGTCTTCAGTCTCGGCGCCGATCTCACGCAGTATTGGATCCGGTTGAAGGAAGGGAGCTTTAATACTTCATTGGTTCTGGGGCGCTTCAACTATTCCTTTAATCCAAACCTGGGCCTGACCAATTTTATTCAGTATGACACGATTTCGCGGAATATCGGCCTGCAGAGCCGGTTGTACTGGATCATCAAACCGGGGAGCGAAGCTTACTTCGTTTTCAACCACGAGTGGCAGGAAAACATTTTGGATCGTTTTGAGGCTCAGCGCCTGGACGCGCGCATCAAGCTGAATTATACGTTCAGGTTTTAAAAATCGAGGCAACAGCAGACTTGTTGTGCGGTTGCCGCGGTGCTCCTTCGCACCTGTGCTCAGGCCTTGAGGATGCTGCCCTTGCGCTCCACAGCCTTGGTGGAGCCGGGCTGCAACGGCACCCAGAAATCATCGTGCGCCAGCTTGCACTCCGTGATCATGTTCAAAGCGTACTCGCACCGGCCCACGTCGGTTGCGTCGGCGTTATTGGTGCCGATGGTAAACTTGCAGCCCTCCTCCTTCATCAGCTTGATGAATGAAGCACTGGGCAGCTTGTAGCGGTTGTTGATCTCGACCGCAACGCCGTTCTTCGCCGCTGCCTGCGCGACCCTGCGCCTCCGCTCTTCGGTCCACAGCATTTCATAGTCTTTGGAAATCACATCAGGGAGATACGTCGGATTGACGTAGATGTCCACCGGTTCCTTTTCCAGAATGCCGACCGCCCGGTCAACCAGCGTGTTCATGAACTCTTGCGGGTCGCCGATCTGGCCTACCTCTTCCGCGATCCAGGTCCGCATGCGTTTGCCATGGTTATCCGTCCAGGTCATCGAATCTGTGAATACATAGTCAAACTGCGACACCAGCTTGCGGGAGAACATCCCTAACCACTCACGCCCCTCGGCCTGCATGGCGACGAACACCGGCAGGTCCTTCAGACTTTCAATCCACTTGCGCGCGCCGGCGTCGTCTGTGACAGGCTGACCCTGCCCGCAGTTTATGGCGAGGCCATATTGGATTCCGGACGCTTGCGAAAGCGCCAGCGCCTGCTCCACAGTGAGCCCGTTCTTCGGGTGTACATGCAGATCAAGCATGGGGATGTCACGGTTACCGGAGCCGATGTCGATGATCTTCTTGAAGATCTCGTCGGCCGTGACCGTGACGTTGCCGGGGGTAGTTGTATCATCCGGCAGCGGTCTTACGCGTACGCTGCGAAAACGCGCTTTGGAACCTGGGTCGTGGCACTGAAGCGCGAATGTGCCGCGATCCAGCACGCGTTGCTTCTCCATGCCACCCGCCGGGATATGAGGCGGCGTAGGTTCGATGTAGTCCACCATCAGCATGCCGTTCACGCGGATCTGGACATTTTTCCCACGCACAAGGATGTTGGTCTTGAACCACTGATCGTCGGTCACGAACTGCTTGTAGCTGTTGCGGACGTTGAAAAGCGATCCGGTTTTTTTAAATTCCCGGGCTTGCGAGTTGTTGATCTGGACCTCGAACCCTTTCTGGGGCCAGCTCGTCTCCTGATACGTCGTGTGGAAATAAATACCGGAGTTGCTGTTCGGAGCCGCCATGGCTTCCACTTCGAGTTCGAAGTTCTTAAAACCGGCGTTGCGCACCGGACCGGCATAGAACAGATGGCACATGGGCCCGTCAGCCGAGAGAGTCCCGTCCACCACTTTCCATGACGTCTGCCCTTCGGGCAGCCGCTGTGGGCGCCAGCCATCAAGGCTCCTGCCGTCGAAGAGGTCCACCCAGTCACTATTCTGGCGAAGCAGCGGAGCCGCCGCCATTGCCAAGACGAAATCTCGCCGCGAGATACTATGTTTCGGATTCATCTGTCCTCCGTTTCCGATGACCTGTCTTCTTGAGATTCCCGGAACTGCATCCCCCATCTAGAGGTACCTCCGTATCAGGTTGAGATGAGTAGCTGCGACCTCACGGCTCGGCAAATCCTGGAACATCCACCCTTCGTACTCGGCCACGATGTAGTCCTTGAAACCTCCCTCTTTCAAAACAGAGAGCAGGTCCCTGTACGGTGTGTTCGGTTCCTCTCCCGTCGCGTCGAAGGTGTGCGCTTTGGCGTGGACGTGAGCCGTAATCGGGACAACACTCAGCAGACTGTCCACCGGCTCAAAACCACACTCACCGGGCAACCCTTTCCTTTGCCAGCAGGAAAAATCTGGCACCAACTTGACATTCCGGCAACCTGCAAACTCCTGGTTGTAGAGGGCCAGAAAATCCAAGGGCTTGTAGGGGGCGTGGATTTCGATTCCCCAAATTAGGTTGCAGGTCTCGAGCACGGGAATGCTGGCGTGGATCACGGCAGCGAGATCCTGGAATCCCGTCCCGATGTAGGCCGGCCTCACGATCCGGGTTTCCAGAAGATCTGCAATGACAATCCGCTTTTTCGCGGCTTCAATAATCTCAGCGACTGTTGCTCTCCTGTCGCTGCGTATCAAATCCGGCAGGTAAGTCGAAAAGCAGCACACCTCCATGCCAAGGGATTTTATACGGGACTTCAGGTCAATGATCTGAGCAGTGCTAGTGTAAGGCCAGTTCGGCAGGTGCTGTTCATCGACGAGCTCTACCGCCTTCACCCCAAGGCTCGCTGCATGCTCGATGGCGTCCCGGACCGTCATCCTACCTGTTCTGATGTCGCTCCCGTAGCTGTAAAGACTCATCGCCGGTTTCATGTTATCTGACCTCCATTTCATTTTTGAGATGCAGGCAGTACGCATCGCCGGACAGTCCGTAGCTGATGGATGTGCGCATCCGCAGAAACAGTTCGAGATTCAGGCGCCCAATGGTCGACGGGTTACGTCCGGCAGAGCCGCTTAGATCAATCAAGATCTCCAACACCTCTCCAAAGCCCCACCAGAGTTCGTGGAAAGTTGGTGCATAGTTCGCACTGATGACCTGGCCCCGCAAAATGAGGAGGATGTGATCGGCGGTGAACTGCATACCTCCGAGCGAAGCGGAGATTTCACTGATGCATGAGATAGGTTGGGCACAATAAAATGTATTCCTCAACCTGAACCTCAGTCCTGTGAACTCACCAGTTGGTGCTGTGACCTTTTCCATAATATTCGTCGGAAATGCTATTCGTTGCGCATCAGCGGTCAACAGTGCCACCAGAGTTACCAGTCCCGCGTTATCTTCACTCCTCCGCGCGGCAACGCTGTCCTCTCCGGAATTATTCATGACATTTGCTCCTTACAGCAGATGGTCTCTGCAGCCGTGAAAACTTCCGCCGACTCGTGCGCAGGATTATCACTCCCCCCATTTCGCCGCGACTGCGCCGGGGGCTTATATGCCTCCCCCAGAAGTTTTCGGAACATTATATGCTGTTTTCTAACCTGCTCGCAACTGTCCGGCTAACAGGTCGAACAAGCTGAATCTTCGATTGCGATTATTTCTTTACAAGCTCCACTCTCCGGTTCTTCGCCTTCCCCTCGTCAGTAATGTTATCTGCAAAATGTTATTCTATTTCAAGCGCCGGCAAAAGAATCTCAGTCGCCAGCGTACGAGGTGACCAAAATGAACAAAAGGACAGGAAGAAGAGAATTTTTAAACAAAACGGCTCCCGCTGCTCTGGCTGTTCCGCTTTTTTCTCAGGTAGGACAGGCGAGCAGTTCCGGATCAGCGCCAGGCCTCCAGGGACAAGCTAAAGCGAAGATCAAGAAGATCGCCGTGGAGGAACATTGGACTGCTGACGATGTGCGTGTGGCTATCGGGAGGGAAAACTCTGCAATGTCAGCAAGGCAGGTTGACCTGGGGGATATCCGCCTTGGGGAAATGGATGCAGCTGGAATTCAAATGCAGGTGATCGCGAACAGCTCCTACCAGGGCATCACGGACACCGCAAAGGCCATCACACTGGCGAAAAAGAATAATGATTATCTGGCTGAAAGGGTTGCCAAATATCCCACCCGTTTCGCAGGTTTGGCGGCGCTGCCTACTCAGGATCCAAAGGCTGCTGCCGACGAATTCGAGCGGGCGGTGAAACAGCTTGGCTTCAAGGGCGCAATGATCGAAGGCCAGGACCACGTCAATTTTGAGTATCTGGATTCACAGAAATTCTGGGGTCTCTGGGAGCGCGCGGCGGCACTGGAAGCCCCTATCTATTTGCATCCTGCCGTGCCCCCTCCTGGCTCCCTGAAGATCATTGAGGAAAAGGCTGAGTTGCAGTCGCTCGCCTGGTTGGGTGGTGTATACACAGCCACCCAGGCTCTCCGGCTCATGGTCAGCGGCGTATTTGATGCATTCCCCAAAGCCACGCTCATATTGGGGCACGTGGGAGAGTTACTTCCATACTGGCTCGGTCGTCTTGACGAACAAGCACGGGGATGGAAAGTGAAAAAACCACCCTCAGGGTATGTCAAAGATAACATCCTCGTCACTACCAGCGGACTCTACCTGCCCGAGACACTGGTGTGCGCAATCACCTCCCTGGGAGAGGACCGCGTTCTCTTCGCCACTGATTATGCAGCTGTGACCGGCACGGTGGGGGTGGAAATGGTCGAGAGAACTCCCATCAGCGACGCCATAAAAGAGAAGATCTATCATCTCAACGCGGAGCGATGGCTGAGAGTTTAGGGAAATGAAACACAATTGCAGCTGAAGCGGTTGGTTCACGTCCGGCTAGTGAGCTTTGGGGCTGGCGCGGCTCCGGCAACGCCAACATCGCAGCCCACAAAGCTGATCACGCTTGTTTGTTGACAGAAAAGGTTTAATCCTGTAGTTTAATCAAATGATTATATCAAACGGTTAATTATTTTAGCGCAATATGTCATCCCTGCAATAAGAACATTGATGGGGATGCTCGAGGTGATTCCATGAACGGGACCATAGGAAGAAGGGAATTTTTGGGAGCGACAACATCCTCGGTGTTAGCCCTGCCGGCTGCGCTATCGGCAGCAGCGGTGCGGCCGGATCTGGGGGAAAACGAGGGGGCACCAGCCACCCCGCAGGGAGGCGGCGCTGCAAAGAAAAGCTCAGCGAATGGAGTCAGGATCGGCATGAGCCTCTACACCTACGATGGCGATATCTGGGTGGGACAGATGAACGTGAAAGAGGCCATCGATCACGCGGCAAGCTTGGGCGTCGAAGGGATTGAACTTGTGGACAAGATACACATCCCCAACTACCCCCATCAGTCGCCTTACGACCTGATGGATCTGCGAAGCTACGTTAATGCTCGCGGCATGCAGATTGCCTGTTATTCGTATTACATTGATGATCACCTTTACCCGGACCGGGTGGAGACCACCGAGGAGCGCATCCTTCAGGTGAGGGCGGGGCTGGCCAACGCAAGCATCTTGGGGGCGCCGGTTGTGCGAGTCGCTGGCAGGCCGGAGCCGATTGTCGCCTGTTCGGCCTATGCCAGGCAACTGGGCATCAAGCTGGGTTTCGAACTGCATGCGCCGATGCCTGCCAGAAAGATCATCGACGGGATGAAGGCGGCCGGCGCATTGGAGCATCTCGGCTTGATCCCGGATTTCGGCTGCTGGGCCCCTGGGCCCGGTGAAATCCCGACCATCGACGATTTCAAACACGCGCTGCCGTACACCATTCATGTTCACGCAAAAGCTCTGGATTTTGACAAGAATGGTGAGGAGGTGAACATCCCGTATCCAGCCCTCCTGGCAGCTCTGAAAGAAGCGCAGCCCAATTGTTTCATCGTTGCTGAATTTGAAGGATACCTGTACCGCGATTATCGTGGGCGTGCCAAAGAAATGGCGGAGACCCACATCAGGCTTTTAAGGAAATATTTGCAGTAACGGGTGGTGTGATGCGCGGCGGCGAGCATCCCCGTTCGGTTTACCAGAACAGGGAGCCGGCACTGAGCAGGATCCGGCTTTGGAAAGATCCCTGCGCCGCACATCCACATTCCAGGCGGCCAAAGCATTTGATGAGAAAACACAGGAGTCCAAAATGCAGGAATTACCCAGACTGAGCTTTTTTGAAATGCCGTGGGGCAGTGATTACTCAAAGAACGTCAACACTACTCTTGCTGCCATGTTCCAGAAAACTTTCGAGCGGATCGCACTGCCCGAGGATGCGATACGCAACATTGACTATAATAAGGATGCTCGAACTGACGGATTCACCTTCAAACTTCGCAATTGCTATTATACCGCCCAACCCATTTCCACAATCGCCGGGTTTAAGCTCCGAATCGATGGCGAGGCAATTTCTCCCGATTCCATCAGTCTGATCGTCCGGGGAGCCAGAATTCGGGTCCCTGATGCCCCGACGATCAATGAAATCTGGTGGCGTTTTGGAGAGGTGCTCGACGTTCACGTGGAGAAGCCGGGAGGGCTGCAGCAGGGCAGCCACGAAATGTCGCTCACGATTCGCATGCGCACGGTTTTTGATTACGGCATGAGACTGACGGATATCAAGAAACCCGGCGTCGAGGTGTCCACAAAGCGATCTATGAAAGTTGCCTGAGATTGAGTCCGTTGTGTGATGTCAGCCAATTCAGGTTAATCAGGTTTTTGTTATCTGATCAGGGCAAACAGGCGAATCCATAACGCGATAACCACCCTAGCGCGATCGGTGAGTTCATGCGGACGAAACTGAAAAAGACGCGGTTTGAGTCGAAGCAACGGGCAAGGATACTCGAGGCAGCGATCAAGATATTTGCCCAAAAAGGGTATAAGGGCGCCACTATTCGCTCCCTGGGGCGCGCGGCAAAGGTCAACAGCGCTCTGCTCTATTATTATTACGAAAACAAGCACAACCTGTTTACCGAATCTATCCGCATGATTCTGAGCGGATTTCTCGAGCGTCTTTATGAGCAGCACCGGAACTTTGCCGACGCTCGTGACCGCCTCACCTATCTTGTGGACGCTTTCTTTGATTATTACTCCGCACACCCGGAGCGGATGCGCTTGATGGCAGTTGCATTGAGTCTTCATTCAGATCTCGTCGCTGAAGCCCTGAATTCGTTAATGAAACACAAAATGATCGGGCCGATCGAGATACTTCAGGAGGGAGTAAAAAAAAGGGAACTGAGGCGCATGCACCCCCTTCAAGCCTGGTG
>Ga0208980_10000561_pt1 | contig 21200 bp, 17 predicted proteins | sample WetSurMetagenome_3_FD_187993 | JGI IMG/M metagenome (GOLD analysis project Ga0208980, IMG submission 187993) | Wetland microbial communities from Twitchell Island in the Sacramento Delta, sample from surface sediment Aug2011 Site A1 Bulk (version 2) | ecosystem: Environmental > Aquatic > Marine... | reverse complement strand
AAGCCGATTTCCAGCATAGCGTCCTTAAACGATTGCCGGTCTTCGGCCGTCGTGATGGCATCGGGGTCACATCCCAACACCTCAACACCATAACGCTTATAAACCCCTGCACGCGCCAGGAATACTGCAACGTTTAGACCCGTCTGGCCACCCAAAGTCGGGAGAATGGCATCAGGCCGCTCACGGCTTATTATCTTTTCAATGATCTCCGCAGTGATCGGCTCAAGGTATGTCCTGTGCGCCATCACCGGATCCGTCATAATGGTCGCAGGGTTTGAGTTAATCAGTACGACCTCGTACCCTTCCTCAAGCAGAGCTTTGCAGGCCTGGCTGCCGCTGTAGTCGAATTCGCAAGCTTGGCCGATAATTACCGGCCCGCTGCCAATCATAAGTATTTTTTTTATGTCAGTTCGTTTTGGCATTTTCCGTCCGCGATCGATGTTTTAGATGTTATGTGTTGAACTCTGCCTATTTGTTTTGATTTTAAGATCCCGCGAATTACTGACAGGCACCGATGTTTTCAATCCAGGTTATGCAGTCTCGGCCTCCGGCAGGCACTCCCGCAATCAGATGCGTTTGCCGCCGGCAAAGCTTCCGATAAAATTCATGATATGAGGGTTGACCGCTCCGGGCCTGGGCGCAGCAAAAACCGCCTGTATTCCCAGCGCCGAACCGTCGCTTGAATGAATACCTTCCACTGAACCGTCGTCGATGTTTTCGTATAGCAGGGCAACATTTGGATTTTCATCGACGCTGCGACGTTCCAGAACCACCGAGTGACGCTGATGAGTCAATTCAAAGCTTCCGTCCTTTATATTCCGCACGGGGTAGTTGGCACCGTGATGCCCCCGCCGCAAAAATGTGATGTCGCAACCCAGCGCAACCCCCAGGGCAACGCATCCAAGTCCGCACGCAAGAATTGGGATCCGTCCCAATAATCCTTTGAGGGTGACAATAGTCGGTTGTGGCGGCAGTCCAAGACCAGGCCCGTCGGAAACTATTACACCCGCGGGCTTGGCCGCCAGAATCGCAGCGGCATCAGCATCGTATGAAAACAGGTCCGGCGTGCAACAGAGCGAAAGCTGCCGAAGCTCGGAATTCCGCATACCCAGGTTTATAACAGCCACAGCCGGGCCTCTTCCCTGAATACCTTCCGGCAAACGCGCAGGTCCCTTGTACTCCACTCTCTGCATTTTGATCAGAGTCGCTCTCAGCACATCCGGATCGCCATCGGCCGGAGAAATTGCGGCGGGCATCTCCCCTGCATCGCGCAAGTGGACTGCGAGCGCGCGTGTATCGATGTCCGTCAAGCAAGGTGTTTCATGTTTCATCAGCAGCTTCAGCAGGCTGTCTTCGGAAAGATAATGGCTGTAAAACTCGCTGAGCTCTTTTACAACCAACCCCGCCGGCTGGCAAACATCTGATTCAGAGAATTTCTCCGTGATTCCCACATTGCCAATCTCCGGGTATGTGAAAGCAAGAATGCCCCCCTTGTATGAAGGGTCCGTAATCAATTCCTGAAAACCGACAACAGAAGTATTTGCGGCAATATAACCCATTGCCGACTTCCAGGAACCCATCAGCTTTCCATTAAGCCGCATGCCGTCTGCCAGCAAGATATAACCTTCAACGCTTCCTTTATTGTCCACTACCATCGTATCTGCGCTCCGCAATAATGAGGCCAACTGGATAGGAAATTTTCAGGTCATCCAATCTAGGAGCAAAAACCCCGGACAGACATCACACCTGGGTGAAACGCGGTGCGCTACCCACATCTTCACATTTCCAGGATTGACCTGAATATGGAACCCCCGGCAAAAGACGAAAAAACCAACCCATGCAAATAGTCTCCGGGCAACGAAAGTTGCTGTTGCCTCCGAGTTTCTACACCTGCATGAACTTTTCGCCCCTGGCGCCGCAAATGGGACATGACTCGGGAGGGTTTCCCACTTCGATGTGCCCGCAAACGGGGCAAAGATAAAATCTGGACTCCACCAGATCTTTTTTCTGCAAGGCGGCTTCAAGTGCCAGCTGGTAAAGTTGCGCATGCACCGCCTCAGCCTTGGTTGCATATCCGAACATTCGTTTGGCTTTGTGATTATCCATTTCAGCCTGCTCTACCATGGGGGGATACATTTCACTGAATTCATATGTTTCCCCCGCAACAGCAGCGCGCAAATTGTCGACCGTGCTTCCAACGCCACTTAACGCGTTAAGATGCCCCAGCGCATGTATGGTTTCCGCTTCCGCAGCTGTGCGAAATAGCTTTGCTATATTGAGATACCCTTCTTGTTCCGCCTTCTTGGCAAAAGCCAGATATTTCCGATTTGCCTGGCTCTCACCCGCAAATGCTTCTTTGAGATTTTCTTCAGTCGTTACCATCGTACCTTCCTTACATCAAAATTTAGTAAAACAACAATGCGCATCAGGATAGAAGATGTGCGCATCAATTCGGAAGCTTTTTTTTCTAAAGTTTACATTGCCACATTTTGCCGATATTTGAATCTCGGAGTCTCCCCGAGGCAACGGCTTCTCATTATACCTTCCAGATTCCAGTTGAGAGGGTAAATATTCTTTGTTAAAGTCACTCCTCCTGCAGGAGTTGCAATGCAACGCGCCGTTTTCCTAGATCGCGATGGCACCATAAGCGAAGAAGCCGGATATATCAATCATATCGATCGTTTTCATCTCTACCCCTGCGCTGCCGGAGCGATCCGGAAGTTAAACGATGCCGGCTGGCACGCGATCCTGACGACAAACCAGAGTGGAATCGCCAGAGGTTATTTCCCTGAAGCCTTGACGAATCAAATTCATGAAAATCTGCAGGTGGAACTTGCCGGTGCCGGCGCGCATCTGGACGCTATTTACTATTGTCCACATCTGGTGGGGGGAACCATTCCGGAATATAGCAAGCCCTGCGAGTGCCGCAAACCGAAAATTGGAATGCTGTTGAAAGCAGCCGAGAATTTTCAATTGCACCTGCCATCCTGTTTTGTCGTCGGCGACAGGTATGCCGACATCGAAACGGCTTATAACGCAGGCGCGCGCGGAGTTCTCGTATTGTCAGGCTACGGCAAGGGGGAGCAACAGTACATGGGGCATACATGGCAGCGCCAGCCTGCTCACATAGCGCAAGATGTATCTGCTGCGGTGGATTGGATCCTTCAAAACGCGTAAGACAATTGCTCAAGGTGGCTTGGAACTTCTATGAATGCAGATAAAACGGATTCGAAAAACAGGCTTCTCAAAATCATAGACCTCTTCCCACACAAGAAAATCCTGGTCTTGGGGGACCTCATTGTGGATGAGTTCCTCTATGGCAACATCACAAGAGTCTCCCGTGAAGCCCCTGTTCTGGTTCTTGAATACCGCAGTTTCGTTCGGCTTCCCGGAGGCGCTGCCAATGCTGCAAACAATTTGCTCTCCCTCGGCTCTAAGGTGAAGATCGCAGGAGCAGTCGGTACCGATGATGCCGGAACCGATCTGCTCAAAACCCTGGAAAACAAGGGCGCCAACGTCAAACCTGTGCGCAGGATAGAATCTTATGCAACGCCCTTAAAGACCCGCATTCTCGCGGGCGCTCAGCACTCCGCCTCCCAGCAGGTCGTAAGGTTCGATCGTGGAGATCTTCTGCATGGCTCGCCTCTGTGGCCTGCTCGCTCCCTGGAGCGGATGGCGCAGAGTGTAGACGCCATAATCATCAGCGATTATGGCTATGGATCCGTTGTCCCTCATGTGATGGATTGCCTGAAGAGAGTGATGCTGCATCGCCAAATCCCCCTCGTGGTTGATTCCAGATTTTCCATGTCCAAATATTCTGAAGTAACGGCAATAACTCCCAATATCACAGAATTGGAGGCAGCGGCAGGCATTTCGATCGGCAACAACCCCGATATCTTGCGAAAGGCCGGCAGGAATGCGTTGCGCAGTCAAAAGCTTGGATGCCTGCTTGTCACTCAGGGACGATTTGGCATGACCCTCTTTGCGCCGCGTAAACCCGCGCTTCACATTCCTATCTTTGGCAGCGATGAAGTCGCAGATGTTACCGGAGCGGGTGATACGGTTATCGCAGTTTTCACACTAGCTTTAGCCTGTGGCGGATCCCCGGAAGAAGCAGCGCGCCTGGCCAATTATGCCGGTGGACTCGTCGTAATGAAACGCGGCACTGCTACTCTCACGCCTGACGAAATGCGCATGGCCGTCAGACAGGATTTGTCACCGTAGGCACTCCGGCATGCGAATTGACCCGTACACTAAAATAAAAAATATTAGCGAGCTCAAGAGACTGGTTCGCCGGGCCCAGAAACTGCGAAAGCGTGTTGTATTTGCCAACGGCTGCTTTGACTTGATACATGTTGGTCATATCCGATACCTAAGCGATGCTAAAGCCCAAGGCGATCTTCTCGTAGTGGGAATCAATAGCGACGTTTCAGTCGCGCGCCTCAAGGGATCTGGCCGCCCCCTTCAATCCGAAGCGGAAAGATGCGAGATCCTGGGGTCATTCGAATGCGTGGATTACATCACATTATTCGACGATCCCACAGTGGATACTCTCCTGCTGGCTATCAAGCCGGATATCCACGCCAAGGGAACGGACTATACTAAGGAAAGCGTGCCCGAGCGTGATACGGTTTTGTCCTATGGTGGAAAGGTGGCCATCGTCGGCGACGCCAAGAGCCATTCATCGAGAGATTTGATAAAAGACATCTTGTCAAGGTTTTGGCGATGAGCGATCCCAAAAGAATCCTGATCATCCGCTTAAGCTCTCTGGGCGACATCATTCACACATTTCCGGCTTTCAGCAGCCTACGCGCTGCATTTCCAGATGCTCAGATTGACTGGCTTGTGGAAAAGAGGATGGCATTTCTTCTTTATTCTATTAAAGGAATAGATAATATATATCAAGTCAATACTCTATGGATAAAGCAGAATCCGCTTTCCATACAAGCCTGGACTCCTGTTAGAGATCTGACTGTGGCATTAAGAAAGCAGCACTATGATCTCTCGCTGGATTTTCAAGGATTGCTAAAAACGGGGTTGCTGAGCTTTTTCAGCGGCGCTAAAAACCGTCTTGGATTCTCAAAGAGACTGGCACGAGAATATCCGGTCCACTGGTTTTATAACCGCAATCTGGACGCCACAGCAGACCGTATGCACGTGGTGGATCTGAATCTTCAACTGGCTCAAATGGCAGGCGGTGTGGCTGCCCAGACTCGGTTGGATCTGAGCGCTCATCCAGAAGATGTGGAACTCGTCAATGCTCTAATAGAAAGAGAAGGTCTGGACAGGTTTGTCGTGATCAACCCGGGCGGCGGCTGGCCTACCAAACGATGGGAACCTCGTAGATACGGCCTGCTCGCAGCCAGGATACAAAAAGAACTGCATTTGCCGGTCGTCGTGACAACAGGTCCGGAGGAAGAGCCATTCTTCGTTGAAATCGCTCAGAACTGCGGAGCCCCACCACCGCGTCATTTTCAATTGTCTTTCCTGCAATTAATCCCTCTGCTGAAGCGCGCGCGTCTCTTCGTAGGAGGAGATACAGGCCCCTTCCATCTGGCATGTGCGTTGGGCACTCCCGTCGTGGGCATTTTTGGCCCGACTTCGCCGGGCAGAAACGGGCCGTGGAATAGTGCCGATGAAGCCGTTGCAAACACGCTTCCATGCAGCTTTTGCGGCGGCAGGACATGTGCAACTCAAATTGAATGTATGGATATCCCGGTCGATGATGTTTTTCAATCCGTTGTAAGGCGTCTACAAAGGAATCCTAGCTGATGACCTGCTCAATCCCATCCGAATTTTGTCGCGCACGCAGCCTCCTTTTTGCAATGGCGGCATTCCTGTGTTTGGGAACCGCCGTATCCCGGCCATTATCACAGGAAGGGGAAAATAGCACCAATGAAGCCCCCTTTTCGATAGGCGAGAGCCTTGTTTATCAAATCGAATGGGATCCTCCCTGGTACTTTTTCTTTCTCCCGAGGATGGACGCCGGCACTGTCATCCTGAGCATTCCCAAAGAGATCGAACAGAATGGTCAGAAAGCGGTCGTGATTAAATTCAAAGCCCAGTCAAGCGGAACGCTGGCGAAACTTATGGACTTCAATATCGATGATGATTTTGAATTTATCGCCGACGCTGCAACATTCTGTGCCATCAGCTCATCCAAGAAGCAGCGAGAGGGAAAGCGCAAGCGGGATATCGATGTGGTTTACCTGCCGGAGACAAAGCAGCTTCACATATACGATGTTGATGTCGCGGTGGATCCGCCCGTCGTTAAAAAAGATGCTTACAAAGATGAAATCCCCGAATGTGTCAAGGACATATTCTCGGCTCTTTACTGGCTCCGACAGCAGGAATTGAACGTCGGAATGAAATACAAAGCAATCCTTGGATATGATGATCGATTGAAGGAAGTTGAGTCGGTTATCGAAAAAAAGGAGCGCATAGAAATCCCCGTGGGAAAATACGAAGCGTGGCGTTTGAATACGGTCGCACTTATGGGTGGTCTGTTTAAAGACGGTGGCCAATTTAAAATATGGCTTTCTGCCGACAAGAGAAAAATTCCGCTGCAATTTGAAGCTAAGGTCGCTCTTGGAAAGGTGGTCGGAAAACTGAAGCGTCAGAATAAATAAGCGATCGGGCGAGGCTTCACGTGACTTTTCGGCTGATCGGCATTTTCGCGGACACGATCATAAAACCATAGTTTACCCGCAAACATTCGAAGTATCACTCGGGCATGCGCAGTTGTGCTGGAGTCAAGCGTAAGCCGAATCCTGTTTCCCGATTGTATCGGGATGGCAATCATTCATCTTGTTTCCGGATCACTCCGGAAATCCAGCGGTCTACCCAAAAGCGTCGGACGGGCCATCCTTAATCCCCATGAGGGATCGCTTTTCTATTTGACCTTGCTCCGTGCGGGGTTTTCCGTGCCGCTGCTGTTGCCAGCAGCGCGGTGCGCTCTTACCGCACCATTTCACCCTTACCTCACCAGTGGCGAGGCGGTATATTTTCTGTGGCACTTTCCGTAGGGTCGCCCCTCCCTCGCGTTACGAGGCGCACTGCCCTGTGGAGTTCGGACTTTCCTCGGTCCTGCAGGCAGGATCGCGATTGCCTGCTCAACTCCAGCACAACTGCTATCTTATATCACCTGGGATTTTAATGCGACTTGGAATGTTGTGCCCGACAGATCGTTTCTTCCGCTTGGAATTCACTTTGTCTTGTTGTCCGCGGCAACCGGCGTAGGTTTCAAAAGACCCATCATCTCGCGCACTTTTATGTCGAGCCCATTGAGAATCTCGGGATGCTCCTGCAAAAACTGTTTTGCATTCTCTCTTCCCTGCCCCAGACGCTCTCCTTTATAGGAAAACCACGCGCCGCTTTTCTCAATTAGTTTTCGGTCAACGGCCAGATCCAGCAAATCCCCGACATAGGAAATTCCCTGATTATAGATAATGTCAAACTCCGCTTCCCGGAATGGCGGGGCCATTTTATTCTTTACGATTTTGACTCGCGTTCGATTGCCGATGACCTGTTCCCCCTCCTTGAGGGAGCCAATGCGTCGAATATCAACTCGAATAGAAGAATAGAATTTGAGTGCACGCCCACCCGTCGTGGTCTCAGGATTGCCGAACATGATCCCGATCTTTTCCCGGATTTGATTGATGAAAACAAGGCAGGTATTGGATTTTGAAACGATTGCGGTTAATTTGCGAAGTGCCTGCGACATGAGGCGAGCTTGCAGGCCAGGCAGCGAATCCCCCATTTCGCCTTCCAGTTCTGCCTTCGGAACCAAGGCTGCCACGGAATCAATAACCAGAATATCGATGGCGCCGCTGCGGACAAGGACTTCAGCTATTTCCAACGCCTGTTCGCCGCTATCGGGCTGTGAAACCAGCAGCTCGTCAGTATTGACACCCAGCATTTTCGCGTATTTCGAATCCATGGCATGTTCGGCGTCAATGAACGCCGCCGATCCCTGCACTTTTTGAGCTTGCGCAATCGCATGCAGGGCAATAGTGGTCTTGCCGCTGGATTCAGGGCCAAATATTTCCACGACGCGCCCTCGCGGCAATCCTCCGATACCCAGTGCAACATCAAATGAAATGGAACCGGTGGAGATCACCTGCACGCCGGTCGGATCCGTACGATCCCCGAGACGCATAATGGACCCTTTTCCAAACTGCTTTTCGATTTGCGTGAGAGCCATATCAATGGCCTTGTTTTTGTTGGTTCGATCATCTGCCATGAGGAAGGTCCTTCCTTCTATGATGTGTGTCTAAAAAATCCCTGATGCCTTATTATCCGCTATATCTAACGAATCCACATGCCATAAAGCCAAGAAAAGTTTTGCATATCCCTATTCAACACAGGGACTGATTCAATCTTGTCCCTGCCCTCTGAGCGGCCAGTTCCCGAAATTTCTGTTTTCTTAGGGAACTCGAACAGATCGCCAGCCATTTATTACGGGATTATGCAGCCAAATGTTTTGGTCTTCGGAACTCGCACTGATTTGCCAGCTAGAAGCTCATCAACAGCGTTGTCCACGTACGGCTCCCTGTCCTTGCTTCCTTCCTTCCTGTTGTTATCAAACGCCCCCTGATACCTCACTTCTCCGCTCCGGTCAATAACAAACATGCTTGGGGTGTGCGTAGCGCCTAGGTTGCTTGCCAGAACAGCATCGGAATCGATCAAAACAGGGAAAGTTATTTTTAAATTGGTTGCGTTGCGCCCGATTTCCACGGCAGTCTCATTTGAATTTGAATCAACACCGAGGACCATAATTCCTTTGCCCGCGTATTTTGCCTGCAGGGCGATGAATCGTTCGCTCTGTGCCAATACGACCGGGCATTTATAGGACCAGAAAACCAGCACCACAATCTTGCCGGCATAAGATTGCAGTGTGTGCAGGTGCCCAGTTGTATCTTTGAGCTGAAAATCGGCGATACTGCGACTTCCGGAGGAGATCTGCGCAAACACAACCGCCCCTGCACAGGCAAACGATAAGACCAAAACAATTGAAATTGAGATCCTCACTCTGTGGAGCATCCTTCTTCCCGCGCCTTCCAGACTATTCGATCCATTGGTTCCAAGATTCCAGCCTTGCTTTGAGCTTGGCCATGAACTGATCAGCCACTGCCCCATCTACGACTCTGTGATCAAAGGCAAGAGTCAAATAAGCCATGGATCGTATAGCAATCATATCATTTATCACCACGGGACGCTTTTCAATGCCGCCAACGCTGAGGATTGCCACTTGGGGCTGATTGATGATGGGAGTACTGAAAAGCTCACCGTAGGAACCGGGGTTGGTCATGGTAATGGTTCCATTCTGGACTTCGTCAGTCCTGAGCCTTTTTGTACGTGCACGCGATGCAAGATCCTGAATGCCAAGGGCAAGCCCGGTAAAGGATTTCAGATGCGCATCCTTAAGCACCGGCACGATAAGGCCATTGTCGAGTGCAACGGCAATGCCAAGGTTTACAGGTTTTTTATACAGAATGCTTTCTCCCTGAACCGAACAGTTCATGACCGGAAAATCCCGCACGGTCTCTACAAGAGCTTTTGCAAGGAAAGGAGTGACAGTAAGCTTGATCCCTACCTTGCGCTCAAACTCAGCCAGGTGCCTATCTCGCAGGTGAATGACGGATGTTAAATCGACACCAAAAACGGTATGAACATGCGCAGAGGTATGTTTGCTGAGCACCATATGTTCCGCAATATATTTCCGCATTGGAGTCATAGGCGCAGTCTCAACATCCCCTATAAACCCCGCTGTCAAGGCGGGTGTGGCAACCGGAGGCTGCACAGGGGCAGCCTCGACTGCCATTGCAGGTTCGGCAATTATCGCTTGTTTCAGTGCCTCCAGGGGAACCTCTTCAACCGCTGGGGCCGGCGTTTCGGAAATGTCTGTGCCGGGAGTTTCAGCTGTCGCTTTGGGTTTTTGCTCAATATACTCGAGAATATCCTGCTTTGTAATCCGGCCGTCCAGGCCCGTGCCTTCGATCAAGGTGAGATCAACATTATGTTCGCGGGCTAAACGTCTCACCAGCGGAGATGTGCGGATGTCTTTCGGCTGCTTCAACTCTGGAGTTGCCGCCCGCGTTGGAGGCATTATTCCGCCCGATGGTTCTACCGATGGCACCTCACCTTCGGCTTTCACACCTGGTATTTTATGTATTGGAGACGATGCCGGCGTTTGCACTTCTGCCGCAGGCAGCATGATGGCCGGGACCGGAACAGGATTTTCTTCCACGGAAGGCGCCGCTTTCGCTGCACTCAATTCCATGCTTTCTTCTTCGCTGACGATTATCGCCACAACCGTGTTTACTTGAACTGTGCTTCCCTCTGGAAAAAGTATTTCCTTCAAGATGCCTCCAGACGGCGAGGGTATCTCTGAATCGACTTTTTCTGCGGATATCTCAAAAAGGGGTTCATCGGGTTTGACCGCATCCCCAATTTTTTTCAGCCACTTTGTGATTGTTCCTTCAGGAATGGACTCTCCCATTTGAGGCATCATGACTTTGGTTGGCATGAGTTTTTATATCTCCTCGCTGTTTTAAACTTAGTCCTAAAAAGCAACCCGCTCATATCCGGGCGAGCAACCGATCTGTATTCATCAAATCCGACCACATCGGAATGAAATACTCTTCAACCAAAAAGCCGCATCCAATTTTCAAGCATTCAAACAAAATGCTTTTTGCGTATGTTCTCTGGTGAACCTCTCCCGGGGATTTTTCTGCACCGCTGTTGAAAAAATCAAACCGTTGAGGAAATTTCGACGCAGAGCCGACCTTCCCGGCAAAGCTGATCCTGAGATACCCTTTTGACGCTACGACGGAAAACCTTCCCGAATTCCACCATATACTGCCCGGCGACGTCTGTTAGTTCCAGGTGGGCACCCAGCATCTCATTCATAGAAGTCATTTGTTTGCCGACCAGCCCACATGGAACAATAAAGCGGAAAAAAGATAAATCGGTACCGACGTTCAGGGCAAACCCATGCCGGGTGATCCAACGGCTGATATGCACGCCCATTGATGCGATTTTTCTCCCATGGGACCAAACCCCCGTCATCCCCTCGCAGCGACCTGCCTGGATTTTATAGAGCGCGAGAAGCCTGATTAGTGACTCCTCCAGGTTGTACATATATTTGTGAACATCGCGCTCCCCTTTTTCCAGCTGCATGACGGGGTATCCAACAAGCTGTCCCGGCCCGTGATATGTAATATCCCCACCGCGATCCGCGTTAAATAGTTGCACACTGCGCTCGCCTAACTCGGCTTCGCCGACAAGCAGGTTTTCACGATTGGCCTTACGCCCGAGAGTAATGGTATGAGGATGCTCCAGAAGCAACAGCACGTCCGGGGCAAAACCCTCCTTTTTTGCCTTGCATAGCTGCATTTGCAGGGCTAGAGCTTGGCTGTAACCGATGCGCCCCATGTAGACTACAAGGCAATCTCTGTCTGCGCCGCCCACATTGTCACTCAAAAATGAATTGCGGCCCCGCTGTAAAGCATATGCGCGGCCTCCATGATTCCTTCCGACACGGTGGGATGAGCATGGATAAGACAAGATACATCCCCCGCAGTCGCTTCAAGCCCGATCAAGGCCGTCCCTTCACCGATGATTTCCGTCACATGAGGCCCGATCATGTGCACACCCAGTATCTGCTTGTGTTGTTTTTCACATACGAGTTTGACAAAGCCTTCGATTTCGCCGAGGATTGCAGGTTTGCCAATCGCCGCGAACGGGAATCTGGAAGTGACGACATCATAGCCCCTTTCGCGCGCGCCGCTCTCAGTCAAACCCACGCTTGCGACTTCGGGGCTGCAATATGTGCAATTGGGAACCAAGCTATAGTTTAATGGCTCTGCCTTTTGCCCGGCCACGTGACTTACGGCAACGATCCCCTCGCGCGAAGCGACATGCGCCAGTTGCTGCGTAGGTATCACGTCCCCGATGGCAAAAATTCCCGGAATGTTGCTTTCCATTTTTTCATCAACAAGGATAAAGCCCTTTGAAGTCGCTATGTTGAGCCCTTCCAGCCCGATATCTTCGCTGACGGGCCGGCGGCCAACTGCAATTAAGGCTTTTTCCGCAACTATAGTCTCGGATTCCCCATTGGCATTTGTTGTTTCAGCATGGACATTCCCATCCCGGACTGCAATAGTTTCCAAACGTGTGTCGGTCAGCAGCTTAATGCGCTTCCTTGCCAGGATCTTGCGCAGTTCTTCAGATATCTCAGCATCTTCGGAAGGCAGGATGCGCGGCATCATTTCAATAACTGTTATGCTTGTGCCGAATCGCGAATAAATGGAGGCAAATTCTACGCCGACGGCGCCGGCCCCGACAATGAGCAGGGATTTTGGGACGCTTTCAAGTTCCAGCATTTCCCGATTCGTAAGCACGTATTGACCATCCAGTTCCAAGCCCGGGAGAAGTGCCGCATTGGAACCTGTGGCAACAATGATATTTCTGACATGAACTTCCGCAGCACTCTCGCCCTCCACCCGGATTTTGCCGCGATCAATCAGGGTTCCCTTCCCTTTAAGCACCGTTACCTTGTTCTTTTTCATAAGGAAATCTGTGCCCATGGCGAGCTTTTTGATCACCTTATCTTTGCGCGCTTTGACAAGACGAAAATCCAGATTGATATCTTTATAGAGAATGCCGAATTCCCTGCCGTTCAACGCGCGTTCGTAAAGCTCCGCGTTGAGAAGCAGGGCTTTGGTGGGTATGCAGCACCAGTGCAAGCAGGATCCGCCCAATTTGGAATATTTTTCAATCAGGGCCACTTTCAGCCCCAATTGGCTTGCTTTGATGGCAGCCACATAGCCGCCGGGACCACTCCCGATGATGCCCACGTCGTAGAGACTGGAATCATTATTCAAGGTTCACCTTCTCTGGATTGGATGTTTCGTTTTTTGATAGGAAAGCGCCGTCAAATCACCTGATGTTCACCGGCTGAATGTCTGCAACGACGCAACATCGACATCGCGCAAACAATTCAATTTGCGCGGCAAGATCACACCCAAATCTTATGCCCGGGTCTTGAACAGCCTGTTGTTTGCTCAATGAAAAATTATACTAGCACCCGCCAAAGAAGCGAGTCAAGGCACAGGGTCTATCGAGTCACTTGCGCCTTTCAGGTTCCTGGGGCATAATTCGCACGCTATGACTGTGAACATTTACGAGGAAATTGTCGAGTTACGTCGCAAGGGAGCCAGGGCAGCTCTTGCGACCATTGTGCTCCGCAAGGGATCCACGCCGAGGAAAGATTCCGCCAAGATGCTGGTCTACGAGGATGGCAGCCAATTGGGAACGATCGGCGGAGGTTGCAATGAGGCGGAGGTAATCAAGGAAGCCCTGCTCGCCATGCGCTCGGAAAAATCCAAGCTTCTGCACTTTGACCTCAACGATGAGGATGCGGATGAAAGCGCTCTCCTTTGCGGCGGTACGATGGAGGTTTACGTGGAGCCTATTCTTTCTGATCCAACCCTGATTATATTTGGAGGCGGGCATGTCGGCCAGGCTGTGGCCGAGATTGCACGGATGATCGGATTTAGAATCGCCATCGCGGATGATCGCATCAAGTATGCCAATCCTGAACGATTTCCACATGCGGACGCCTTGTATGTGGACGCCTGGGATGAAATTTTCAAGAAGCTGCCTGTAAATGCCTCCACCTACCTCCTTATTGCCACTCGAGGCCATCAATTTGACTTGGCTTGCCTCCGTTTTTGCCTGCAAACCCCGGCTCAGTACATTGGACTTATGGGGAGCATCCGAAAGACCAAGCTTCTGTATGAAGCGTTGGAAAAGGAAGGCGTGGACAAGAGCAGTTTCGAACGCGTTTATTCGCCTGTGGGACTGCAAATTGGCTCAGAAACCCCCGAAGAGATCGCAGTCAGCGTTGCCGCTGAACTAGTTGCCGTGCGCAAGCATTTGGATGTTCAATCGCTGCGAAAAGCAATGCGCGCCCTCTGATTCTTTTACCCGCACTCGTTCATCAGGATTCGTTCGGAGACTGCCCAAAAGATGACGGGAGTCAAAGTGCACCCAGGCTTCAGCCTGTTGAGAATAGCGGGTTAATCCAGGTTGACCATGGCCTTAACCACACCATCCCTGTAGTCTGCCACAAGATCAAAAGCTGTCTTGGTTTCGTCAAGCGGGAACCGATGTGTGATCATGAAATCGACATCAACCTTTCCGTTTTCGATAAGGTCGAGCGCAGGCCTGACGCACTCGTTTTGCCGGCGAACATTCTGAATGCATAGTTCCCGGCGACGCATCGTATCGATTGCGAAGGACACCCGATCCACTTCAGGAATCCCTACCGCCATGAGTTTGCCACCAGGCTTCAGCAGGCTCACCGCCTGGTCCAGCGCCTCCTGCTGACCGCAGCACTCAAATACAACATCCAGAAGAAAGGGTTCCAGTCCCACGATATCCGCCACGATGTCCTGCCTGTCGGGGTTTCCGGTCCAGCCGGCGCCGGCGCGCCGTGCAGCTTCAAGACGAGCGTCGATCTTGTCCGTCACATAGATGCATTCGGCCCCACCCACTCGGGCACACAGGAGCACACTGAGTCCGATGGGGCCGGCACCGAGGATGGCGATCCGAGCCCCCTTCATCTGCGCCGAGGATTCCACGGCGTACAACCCTATGGATAGCGGTTCAACTATTGCCGCCTGTTCCAGCGTCGTACCCGACTTAACGGGATAGCAACATTCGGCGGGCATGACAATATATTCGCTGAGGCAGCCCTCCGCCTGCCCGGGACAACCCAGAAACCGCAGTTTCCGACACGTGTGTCGTCGATTAGCTTTGCACTGGTCACACATGCCACATGACATGGCCGGCTCGACGGCAACGCCATCACCAGGCTTGAGTCCCTTAACCGCCTTGCCCGTTTCTATCACGGTAGCCGCAAATTCATGTCCGACACGGAAAGGATACTGGACTACCTGGCTGCCGATCCTGCCTGCAGTGTAGTAATGCACATCTGATCCGCAAATGCCTATGGATCCCACCTTTAGAAGTACGTCCATATCGGTCGTGATCCGCGGGCATGGAATGTCACACTGTTCCATCTTGCGAATCCCCGTAAGAACCACTGCTTTCATCTCTTCTATCCCGAATATGCGTTTGCGCCGTTCGCTGCCCGGAGAGTCTGCTCAATGCTCCGTTTACCCAAGATTTCCGTCTTCCGCGATTTTCAAGAGCTCGTTTTCGGCGGCCTGCGTCCATTGACCTCGGTCCAGTTTCCGGCCTACCTCTGGATAATGATCAGGCAATTCCGAAAGAGGGATCAGACCTACATCACGCAACGATGGATAGACGATTATCTTGCCGGCAAGCGCACGATCTTCCACCGCAGCGATCCCCTTCGCGGCCCCCTCCATACCGGAAATTGCATCGACTGAAATGTTGGTGTCGATTTTGCCCTTGGTGACCCGATCCAGAACGATCTTCATATCCCGGATTACGGAACCGCTCGATCCAAACATATAGCAATTGTTCGAAATGTACGTGTCGAGGTCCAATTCGTGGCGTATGGCCGCCGGAATGCCGGCGAAAATGTTGATCAGGCATCCTTTGCGGCTATGGGCAATGGCCTCGGCCACAAGCGCGCCAGCGGGCACCAGCAAGACAATGTAGGAGAAACTGTCTGAGAGCGGGGTTTCCCTGGTATTGAGGAATTGCAGTGGAAGCATGCGTTTTTCAGAAAGAGGCGCTGCCTTCGTTTTCAAGGATTCCAGGCGGGCATCGTCAACATCCGTACAAACAAGGGAAATTCCTGGAATATCGAGGCAGAGCGCACGGATGACATGCATCTGGCCCATCGGACCCGCGGCACCGATGACTGCAACCTTTTCACCGCTTCGGATTTCACATCTCTCCGGTATGATGCGGTATGAATCCGATGCCAGCATCCCTTGATTTCCGATCCACCGCGTCATTCCATAATGAACCCGCCCGACTCCCACCGAAACGGGTTCTCCGATCCGTTGTCCACCCGTAACAATATTGATGATTCCCCCAACAGCCACTTTGCCGTTAAGAATCTCAATCGTTGATTTTTTCGCTCCAAAGTACAGGATGTCGTCAAAGGATTCGTTAGGAAGCGCTGCGGCCTCCCGAGCTGGCGCGAAAGGTACATTCATTCCACGAAGTGTCTCTTGTTGCTGTTCACTCCCGCCGATGGCGGTGATGTTTGCCGGTTTTCCTTGTTCTACTAACTCCCGGAAACCCTCCGCTGAATGACCCTCTTCTATAACAACCAGAAGGCGCCCCCCCGTTTTTAGTCCCTTTCGCTCAGGGTTCACGTAAGAGTTCTCGACACAAGCCCACGGTTCGACAAGAGCAACCGCCGATGCGCTCAGACTATTGTCTACGGGAATGAGGTAGCGCTCGTCGGTCGCGCGATCGATGATCACGCGTTCGTCCATCAGGACGTACTCCTGCAGCCCCCCCTCGAAGTTGTATCCGAAAGCGGCGTTTGAACCTGCCGTTCGCAATTCGCGATAGTCGGTCTGCACCAAGCAGCGTTCACCCACACGGTGCCGGTGGACCTGATCCCCCACCGCCACAATCCGGCATACAACCTCGTGACCCGGCACAGTGGGTTTTTCCCCAGGCACATAACTGGGGACCTTGTCCAGAATCTCGCGTTCGATCCCCTGAAGCACTTCGCTCTTGCGTGCATGCTGCGAAAACTGCTTCAGCAATTTCAGGTCGGAAAAACAGAGCCCCACGGCTTCAACCTTCGCCAGAACTTGATGAGGCCCCGGCATCAGGACCTCCTTGCTTCGATTATGGGTTAGCTCTCCCGGACCAACCAATTGGATGGCATGTTGCGTTTTAGGAATAATATTGTCGATCATTTTCTCGTCTGCTTCCCAGCCTCCGGACCGCCCGATTATTCAGCAGGCTCCAAGGCACACTAATCACCGGCGCCGTCGTCAGTTCAGCATGGTTTGCCCGCCGGTGACCGGCAAAGCCTGTCCCGTTTCATACTTTTGCGCGATCAGATAGTATATGGCTTTCACCACATCCACCGTTGTGCAACCACGGCCCATGGGAACCTTGGATTCGTAAAAGCGGCGAACATCATCGATCGTTTTTGCCCCGGCAACCTTGCCGGTGCGCAGATATTGAACGAAGAGGCCCGTCTCGGGATCAGACCACAGCGGGCCATCCAAATAGTTGCCCGGGCAGACTGCGTTGACTTTGATGCCATCCTCGACCAGCTCCAACGCAAACGACTGGGTCAATCCTATGCCGCCAAACTTGCTGCCGGCATAGGCGCCGTTGCGATTGGAGCCAACCAGCCCGGATTTTGAATTGATCTGAATGATATCGCTCCAATAGTCCGGCTTTGCCGCATGTTGCAATGCAAGAATCGGTGCAGCCTTTTGCACCACCAGAAAATAGCCCTTGTAATTCACCGCGGTGACAAGGTCGAATTCCCGCTCCGCTTGAGTTTTGACGCTTCCTGCCCGCAGCACGCCGGCATTGGAAATCACCACATCGAATCCGCCATAGGCCCGTACCACCTCGTGAAAGGCATCGGAAAGGGATTTGCCGTTTGTCACGTCCATGGCGAGCGCCTTGCTGCGCCCCGCGCCGTATCGGGTTGAGAGGCTGTCCGCATGAGCCCGGGCGCCCTCCACGTTGATGTCGCAAATCACCACGTGCGCACCATCTTCGCCAAGATTCTGTGCGATTTCCAATCCGAACCCCTGCGCAGCCCCGGTCACCAAAGCGACCAAGCCGCTTGCCTGGCCTTTTTGCCCCCCCGCCGCCGCAACGCCGCGGCGATAGGATTCCACTTCCCAATGCTCGATAAATTCCCGCTCCCGATCCGGCAGGATTCGAATTCCGCCCATCCTCTGCGCACCAGTCATTACTTTGATCGCATCAATGTAAACAAGCCGCGCAGCGTCCGCCTGGGAAAAATCATCTCCAATAGCAAACAATCCCAGGTCTTTTACCAAAACGATCAGGGGAGCATTGCCTGTTTTTTCCCGATGCTTCGCTATGGCGTCGCGCAGCCGCGGGATCAAAGCCTCCGGGGCTTCCTTCGCCTGAGCTTCGAACCACAACGGATAAGAGTAGCAATACACGATTTGATCGGGGGTAAGGGGTCCATCGAGCGCTGCCCGCCTGCCATGCTCACCTCCCGCAAGACTCATCACAATGTCGGAATCATCGAAGGTCGCCACCTTGAGCCTATCCCCCTCCGCGAGCAAAGCGCGCAGCGCCGGGCCGAAAACGTCGATAAGGGCGTGTGCTTGATCACCGGAGATTCGCTGCACCTTTCCAAACGCCTCCCCGGCCGGAAGCCGTTTCTGATACACCTCGATCTGGCTCAGAATCCAGTTTGTGCGCTCTATAATCTCCGCAGCCGTTTCGCCACAGACAAGCAAGCCGTGATTCTGCATCAGCACGGCCGGTGGACAGTCCAGGCCTGTGCGTGCGCTGTATGCTTCGAGGGCTTGTCTCATTGCCTGGGCGAGAGTGAACCCGGGATCGACATAAGGGATCCACAGTATCTCTTTGCCGAGAATCTCTGCGGCAAGTTTTTCACCATTCAGGCTGCATCCAAGCATGTTGACTTCAGTAGAATGCGTGTGAACCGCAAAGCGCCGCGGCAGCATATTGTGCAGGACGCATTCCACCGAAGGCCGCTGAGCCCTCTCTGGGTAGACACGCGCCGCCAGGATTGCCTTTTTGAACTTTGCCTCCCGCTCGTCGGGGATCGGGCCCAGATCCTGTTTCGTCAGAGCTGCCAGCGGCGCGCGCTCCATTTCCACGAAGCCAGCGGAGTCTATTGTAGCCAGCGCAACACCGCTCCCTTTTACGAACAGTCTGTCGGCGATCTTGAGCGATGTATTGCCTCCGCCTGAAATAACGAACTTTGTGTCTGATCCAAAATAGCGCGACATCGAAACCAGCTCATTCATCGCCGCATCCAGCGCGCCGGGATCTGGCTGTGAAGTATTCTTAATCATTGTTTGAAGTAACCCTTTCCGTAACCGATCTAGCATGATGACGGTCAATAATCGTCTCGCCGAGCCTGGCGAAAAATGAAATGCGATCCTCCATGCTGCTGAACCTGCCGGTCAAATTCCCCGATGCATCCACATAGCCGGGTCTGCCATGCAGCGATAGAAATTGATGCGCGGCAATTACACAGGCGCCTTCCCAAAAGATTGCACGAACTTCCTCGGAAACCGGCAATCCCTCAACACAACGCGGCTCCAGCGGAAGCAAATCAGGCGTGTTATGTTCCGTACCGCCCGCAATAACGATCCCCTCTTTGCGCAGCGCACGCACATATCGTTGAAGCACATCCGGCTTGTTTCGAATCGGGATGAATTCAGCGCAATAGATTCGATGGCGGGAGAGCGTTTCGATCAGTTTCTGCGGCGGATCTTCGTATGCGCAAATCGGCTTTGCACCATCCGCAAGCGTGGGATAACAGGGAATGCCACGCAGCTCGAGCACCAGGCGATAAGCCTGATCAAAGTCCACAAATCTTTCCGTTACGAAAGCCGGCTTCCCTACCTTCATCAGCGCAGACCTAATCTCAGCCTGAGTCCGCAGACGATCTTCAGGTGCAGCCTGGGCTGATATCCCCAGGATTGCGCTCAAATTTTCTTTCCTCTCAGACGGAGGTACCAGCGAAAAGAATTTCTCCTGGAACGCCTGCGCTATATGCCGTTCCTGCAGGAAGATCGAATCGCGGGAAGCGCCGGTGTGCTCCGCTATCTTTTCAACAATGCCTGCTTCGCTGAGATCCGTCTTGACACCTTGCTTTGAAAACATGCTTTCCACAAGGTCAACCATCTTGCACATTCGTTCTGAATCGCTCCGGCGAATCCAGCCAATGAGATCCTGGGCGACCGGCGTCAAACCCGTAAACCGGACAATTCCTTTTCCGCAGAGGTACATTCTGCCCGGATTTCCGGGATCGTTTATCAGGATGCCTGCTTGCTGCACATCCTGCAAAAGGGCAATGATTTCCAGGCCGAACAGCGGAAAGATCCCGCGCTGCCACGCCAACCATCCAAAATCCGAATAAACTTCAAAGTCATAGTAGTTGCTTACACCAAGGGCTCGGACTCCCTGATCCGCAGCAAGATCAACAGCCTGTTGGACGCTTTGAAAAGCCGAAAAATTGGGTGGAAGATGGATATGGGCATTGGCCCGCGGTACCGCGGCAGGAATAGCGTTTTTAAAAACTGCACCCGCAAATTCCTCCGGAGAAGCCAATCCACGCAAATGTTCGAATACCTTGTGGATAGTTGCGCTCATAACCCAAAACCTACCTTTGATAATACCTAAGGTCAAGGTTAATTTATATTTACTTGACTAGCCCACTATGGACTTCTATAGTATAGCAAACTTAACTACGGAGAGGAGCGCGGGATGATCCGCACACGGGTTTTCGATCTTTTGGAGCAACGCGGCCAAAAACAACGTTGGCTGCTGGCAAAATTCAAGTCTCGTGGCTACCGCGTTAGCGAGAGCTACCTCTCACAGATAAAAGCCGGCATCAAAGAGCCCAGTTTGCATTTTATCCATGCGGTTTGCGAGGTTCTCGAAATGCCGGAGTCCAAGCTCTTTTACGATAATCCGGAAAGGAAACAGAAAATGAAAGGAAAGACTGCTAAGAAAGTAACTGTGAGCGCTCCTGCTCGTAAAGAGGCAAAACAAGGCAAGGGCAAAATCAACGTTGCCATCGTCGGTGTGGGAAACTGCTCTTCCTCCCTGGTTCAGGGTCGCTATTTTTATGAGAACGCCAAGGAGGATGAGTTTGTTCCTGGCCTCATGCATGTCAACCTCGGCGGTTATCACATTCGGGATATCAATTTCGTAGCTGCGATTGACATCGATCAGAACAAGGTGGGCAAGGATTTGTCCCAGGCAATCTTCACAACGCCGAACAACACGTACAAGTTCTGCGACGTTCCACATCAGGGCGTGCGCGTTGCGCGCGGTATGACTCACGACGGTTTAGGCAAGTATCTCTCGCAAATTATCAAGAAATCAAAAGGCGGGACCGAGGACATAGTCAAGTTGCTGAAGGATACCGATACGCACGTGGTCGTCAGCTACCTGCCCGTGGGCAGCGAGGAGGCGACCAAGTGGTACGCGGAGCAGGTGCTCACTGCCGGCTGCGCCTTCGTCAACTG
>Ga0208980_10000560_pt1 | contig 21202 bp, 30 predicted proteins | sample WetSurMetagenome_3_FD_187993 | JGI IMG/M metagenome (GOLD analysis project Ga0208980, IMG submission 187993) | Wetland microbial communities from Twitchell Island in the Sacramento Delta, sample from surface sediment Aug2011 Site A1 Bulk (version 2) | ecosystem: Environmental > Aquatic > Marine... | reverse complement strand
CATCTGGACGATGGCCCGACGTTATGCGGGGTATCTACCAGAAGTCATGTCTTACATGTTGAATCAAATAAACCTTTTAGAATTCTTAATCCCACGATTGATTGGACTTTTGAAAAGCATTTCAGACTTCTAACTCTGGTGCATCAACTAACAGTAATGCGAACTGAATTTGTTCAAAAAATCTATGAAGAAAATTATGACTTAATACATCCAACCAGATATAATGAACATATGCGTGATTTACTTTTGGTGCAATATGGGGATTGGAAGATAATTCCAGAGATTGGATACGTATGGCGCAACCATAGGGGTGGAGATCACACTTCAAAAATACGGAGACCAGGCGATCTTTATGGCAAGATACGTAATTTGGTTATAAAAAAGAGAAACTTTAACTAGTATTTATTGATTTGAACTCTATAATACGTATGATGGTCGTATAATCTGGCTATCTGTTAGCCGGGGGAGGATGATTATGGGAAGACGTGATTGGCACATTAACGAAGAAGAGTTTTTAAAAGAGAATTATGCTACTCTGACCATTAAAGAGCTTCAATTGAATCTCTATAAATTGTCGGGGAGAAACAGGTCAGCTGACTCAATAAATGCTAAGATCAAGCGGATGAGAGCTGATGGAGTACTTGAAGGGTATAAGGAAGGTGACACCGTAAACAGAGCTCTAATTCAGAGACAGATAAAGGATTTTAGCCAGGTTGATAATAAGACTAATCCATAACACGGCGGTGGAAAAACCGATGCCCGAAAACAATCTATGTAAGAAATGTCAGCATAGATTTAGACGTGTCTTTATTCCGCTGGATCCGGAGCAATACGTAGACGACGAGGGGAAGAAGGTATTCTCCAGTAAAGAAGAGAATATCGTCATAATGAATACTTGTCTCATCGCCGGTATTGATATAGAAAGCGAGCTCACTATTGAATGTGAACATTTTGAACCTCGCAAGGAACCTGTGGATGATGGAATGGGATTGTTTAAACATTTGATATAAGGATTATTTATGTATCTTGATGGATTGAAGGAATACGCTTACCTCACGATAGATGAAAAGAATTATTATTACTGTTTCGTTCTAACGCCGACAGATAGGGACGTTTATAGAACTTTGCTGAGAAGTGTGTTATTGTATAATTGTCCAGAATTTGACAATGGGATTCTTATTGTCAACATGCGAGAAGATAACTTAGCCAAGAAAATGGGGCAGATAAGTCTTTCTACTCTAAAAAGAAGCCTAAATAAATTGGAAAAGGCGGGAATCATAATCAGGATAAGGCACAGACGTAGAAACAATCAATACATAGTCGGTTTTAGGCATCCAGATGGGAGAGGAAGACTTTACTTTCTCGACTATCTGTGTAATAAATTTGGAGATTTGGTCGAGGAAAATGTAAAGAACCAAGGAACTAATTGTCCCAAAATAGACATTAAGTCTTATTGTCTCAAAGAAGACTGGAAGACCTTCATAAAGAAGAATTTAAAAAAGCCTCATACTTTATTTGGTACTCGTTTAGAGGGTGGTTTGAAGATGATGGAATTACTGTTCGGTCTCAAAGAATATTACGAAAAACCACTTGAAAAAGTAGTAAATCTGCCTGGCTTGATAGGTCAAATTGAGCTATCAAGAACCGGTAAATTGACTAGTTGATAGGTCAAAATGAGCCGTGTAATATAGTATTCTAGACTAGTAAGTCTAGTAATGTTGCTGCGCAACGAACAACCGGCTGTCTCAAAGAATTTCAAACACAACACCAGAAGGGAACATTCCCTTTGGTTTTAAATATCATCCATTGAAACAGGAAAGAATTAGAAGGAGGATTTTTTTATGAGTATTCCCTACGTAATCGAGGGCACAGGCCAACAGGAGCGTGTTTATGATTTGTATTCTAGGTTGCTACGCGACCGGATCATCTTCTTTGGAAGAGATCTTGATGAAGAGCTATCTAACTCGATAGTAGCTCAGCTACTTTTTTTAGAGGCTGATAGTCCTGAAAAGGACATTATCATTTACATTAATAGTCGTGGCGGAGTAGTTAGTGGAGCTATGGCTATTCTTGACACCATTAATTACATTAAACCAGACGTATCCACAGTTTGTGTTGGTCATGCGTCAAGCGCGGCAGCATTTATTTTAGCCGCCGGAAAAAAGGGAAAGAGATTCGCTTTAAAGAATTCCCGTATTATGATCCATCAAGTCATCGGTGGTTATGATGGGTCTATGCCAGATATGGAAATCTACTTTAAAGAAATGCAAGTAGCCAATGAGCTACTTTTGAAAGAGCTGGCAGTCATGACCAGTAAAAGTCTAAAACAATTAAAACAAGACATCGATCGTGATTATTTCATGAATGCCGAGGAAGCAAAGAAATATGGTTTAATCGACAAAGTCTTGGTGAGTAGAAATGGCTAAATTAGAGTACAATAAACCGGCGGGAGACAAGATTTTGATTCGTGGTGGCCCAAGAGACATGCAGAGGCGTCAACAGTTGAAAGAACAAGAACAGATTATCAGATCTCTTGTAAAAGAAGAAGATAAAGGGCCGCGCCCCACAATGAGAGGGGAAAAAGAGGCTCCACAAGCCCCCACAATCGATCTTTCTCAGTATCTACCCCTCGATGAAGTCCGCACTAAATTAGAACAGGCGGTCGATTACACCCGTAATGAGGAAAAGGGTAGATATGAAAGCGGTCTGAAAAATCTAAATGAACAATTAAAAGAAGCTCGTAAAAGAGCCGCTCTCGCAGACGAACAATTAATCAACGCTAACGCAGAAGTAAGGCGTTTAAAAAACCAAATTGCAGAAATCCCCACCTCTTCATCCGCCGACTTGGAAAAAATCAAATCACTTACTATCGAAGTTCAGAACTTAACTCGTGAAGTAGAGTCTAAACAACGAGTGGGTTTGGAATTATCTGCGACTGTTAGGACTGTACAGGATTTACTTAAAATCAAAGATGAAGAAATTGTGAATTTTAGACTACGTGTGGCAGAATTAGAACAGACCCTCAAATTCAAAGAGGAGTCAGGGAACGAGATTAAGGGCTTACAGGAGAAGCTGGATAAATTATACCTTAAAATAGCGGATGGTTCTATCAGTCCTTTGGTAGGTAGTAGGATGGATAGACCGGCGCTTGAGGATAAGATCTTTATCGATCCGATTGATAAAGGTCAAGAGCCTAAGCTGGAATCACACATTGAAGTTGAAGGAACTTCTACAATGGAAATTGACAGGGATGTTTCTTCAGATCTGGCTAAGCTAAGGAATTTATTGAAAATATAGGAGGATTTACAATGGCAGAGTTAAAAGGCGTAGGATTAGATATAGGAACTAACATGCTTGTCGCAGCCACTATAGGGGAAGATGGAAAGCCGATTTACAAGAAACAAAGGGATGCTTTCTTGAGAATTGTGCCCAAATCAGAAATAAACAAGAAGAGTATTAGAAGAGCTTTGGAAGATAGGAGAGCCAATTTTATTATCGATGAGGACGATTTTATCATCGTCGGGGAAGAAGCTCTATACATGGCAAATGAGAGGAATTTAGAAGCTCGTAGACCTTTGAGCAAGGGTGTTCTTTCCCCCAAAGAGAAAGATTCCCTACCAATGATTAAGCTCATTATCAAAAGTTTGATAGGTCAAGGCAATAGTGATAAACTGGTCTTCTCTATCCCTGGGGATCCTGTTGATAGCAACTTCGATATCTTTTATCATACTGAAATGATGAAGGTGTATTTGAAGGAGATGGGTTTTATAGCATCGCCAATCAATGAGGGTTTTGCTATCGCTTTTTCGGAACTTCTGGATGAGAACTTGACTGGTATGTGCTTGTCTTTTGGCGCGGGAATGGTGAACGCTATCGTATGTTATGACGGCGATCCTATTGTTCAGTTTTCGTTGACTAAAGGCGGAGACTGGATTGACCAATCGGTAGGCAGAGCTTTGGATCTAAATGCTTCCATGGTTCAGATTGAGAAGGAAGAGACCAATTTAGATCTTTTAAACCCACAGGGTAAGATTCAGGAGGCTTTGGCTGTTTATTACAACATTTTGATTAACTATGCTTTAGATACTATCATCTATGAACTTAAGCGAGCCAAACTACCTTTGTTTAGGAGTGCGGTTCCGGTTATTGTATCTGGTGGATTAACTTTAGCTACCAATTTCGTTGAGAAATTTACTTCTGAAACGCAGGTTAAAAAATTCCCATTTGAGGTTAAGTACATTAGGCGAGCTAAAGACCCTATGAACTGCGTAGCTCATGGTTGTTTGATGGCGGCTGTATTATAATATGAATTATTCTAGTAAATTGAGAAAAGAATTCTATAATAAAGTAAAGCGTGTTCAATAATCTAATCTTAGGATTTATTGGACACGGAATTGAAAATTTAGGAGGATTTGAGTTTTATGAGTGACAATGGAAGAGTTAACGGTGTAGTGAAATGGTTTAATGCGGAGAGAGGCTACGGATTTGTATTAAAAGATGGGGATGAGAAGAACGAGTATTTTGTTCATTATTCCTATATTCAGATGGAAGGTTATAAAACCCTTAAAGCTGGACAAAAAGTATCTTTTAAGCTAATTCAGACCGACAAGGGCACTCAAGCCCAGGAAATTACTCCAGTGGCATAAGGAGAGGTAGATGCTTTTAGCTGAGGCTATAAGGGAGAAGGAATATATAGAAAAGGTTATCGCAAGACTTCAGATCTTTATCGGAATGTCTTGTATGTCTATTAACCGATACAATGTTGATGCCAAAATAAAAGAACTCGACGAGCTCTATAAAAAGCATCAACAACTTTCGGTTAAAATAGATAGAGCGAAGGCTATTTCTGTAATTAAAATCAACAACACGGAATTAACAATTTCTGACGCTATTGTAATAAAAGACACTATGGAAAAAAAGTTAGCGGACTACGAGAAAATGCTTAATGACGTTGCGTTATTTAACAGCAGACAGCCTTCAAACACTATTGATTTAGACTATGTCTATAAGTCGATGGAGACAGCGGCTATAGACGCAAAGCATTTGGAAAATACCATTCAACGAGCCATGTGGGACGTAGAGGTATAGTATGAATTTCAAGTACTGGGTAGAGTTTGACGAAGAAGGTGAGATCAAGGCTCTTTATAAGTTTAAAGAACATTGTAAAGGGAAGTGCGAAGAATTCATAGTCAAACTTATACCTATCGAACGAGAGGACGGTTTGGAGCGTTCGGTTAGGGAGTTGGGAGAGGGGATAAGCAAGTTTGATGATGAATTAAAGGATCTCAATCGTGTAGCCAAGAAAACTTCTAGAGTAATCAGTGAAGTGAGTAAGATGGCTTCCAAGTTAAAGAAGATTTAGCGAGGTGAATTTCATGCTTATAGGGGTGGCTGGTAAAGCAAGATCGGGAAAAAATCAATTCGCAGAATACTTAGCGAAGTTTTTTAAAGAGGGCTTTAAAAGAGAATTTAGGTTTGGAGCTTTTGCCGACGTGCTGAAGAATATGTGCATGCATAATTTTGATTTGAGCAAGGATCAATTGTGGGGCGATAAAAAAGAGATAATAGATCTACGCTATCAAAAAAGAGGAGAAGGATCTAATGTCCCGGCTTATTGGACGCCAAGAGAAATAATGCAGGCTCTGGGAGCGTTCTACAGAACCATTGATTATGGTTTTTGGGTGAGAGAATTCGACAGAGATTATAGAGCCGGCAAGAATCCGGATGTAATTATTACTGACGCAAGACACATTAATGAGTGTGAATACGTCAGAAAGAACAGGGGTATCCTGATTAAAGTATTTAGAGATACCAATGCAGAGATTCATGGTATGGATCACGAGTCTGAAACAGCTCTTGATGATTACAAAGATTTCGATATTTACATAAACAATAGTGGCACGCTTGAGGAATTAGAACAAGCGGCTTTTGACACGGTAAATGTTATAACATCGATTGAAAAATATGTTAGTGAGGGAGGAATTTATCATGGTGAATGAGGAAAAGAAAGTAGAAAAAGTCGAAGAGGCTGCTGCTAAAAAGGCTATGACAATTAGTATTCAGCCAGAGCAGATTATGGGCGCTTCGATTGAGAAGAGTGGCGATTATAAGTATGCCAGTATGGGTGTTAAAATGGGTGATAATCAATTTCTGAGAATTTCTTATGAATGGAAAGGGGAGGAGATTCCTGAATTTGTTATGGGTCTTATGGGCTGGATGCAGTCTAGCAAGGCTGATATAGATAAAGCTAAAATCGCATTTGCCGCAGAATATAAATCACTCATGGAGAGAAAGGTCTAATGGCTATACCAGAAAGCGCATTCTCAAAACCTTATTTCATTAGATATGAAGAAGGGCCGACTTTGTCAAGATTGGCTGGGGCGGAGTTTGACGATATGCGTTATCAATATGGTGGAAGGGCGTGGCGCAATGAACCGCAACCAGGATATAATGCTCAAAAGCCGTCTATAACGCCAGACAAAATAAATTTGTTTACCGATGTGCCTTATATCCGTGCGAGATAAATGTATTAAAGGAGAAGGAATTTATGGATTTTGAAGATAGAATTAAATTGTTTAGTCCCGAATTACAGTTGATAGTAAATCCAGTTATCAGAGAGTTTACGGTAGAATGTTTGAAGGCGTCTCCTAATTATGTATTCGAGGATTGCCCTTCTAGTTCAACTGGTAAATATCACCCTATCGAAGAGTTAGGCCCAGATGGGACTATTCTTCACACAAGAAAAGTATTCGCTGTGGCTTATGAGCTCAGTAGAGCTATGGATTGTGAAGATTTTAGAGATGAGATTTGTGCTGCTGCTTTGTTGCACGATATGGCTAAGCAGGGATTGAGTAGATCTGGCACAACTGTTAGGGAACATCCGCAGATAATGGCCCGGCTTGTTCATGATGTCTATGATAAAAGCTTTACAGACAAATTAGATAGATCAGCCTTTTACAGAGTCTACTATGGGGTATATTATCATTATGGCCCATGGACTGATAAGAATGCCAAAAAACCTATGAGAGAATACACTGCATGGGAACTTTGTGTTTATCTAGCCGATTATATCTCTAGTAAACGTTTCGTTCATATTGACGCTAAAATGAAGTTTTTGGGAGGATAGTATGGGAGAGTTATCGCCTGGATCCACCGGAAGACGTTACATTCCCGAAGGTGGTTTGCAAAAACATCGAGATAAAATTCACAGGGAAAGTAAAGAAGCAGATAAAAAGAATTTACCATTTACTTTCTCGAAACCCAAAAGACCTGGAAGACAAACCGATTTTAGTTGTAAAGAATGCGGCAGAGTCTTCTCAGCTTCCATCAGAACTGTGATGTGTATTTGTCCTGACTGTAAGAAGGTTACGGAGGTAGAATTAGTAAACCGTGATGAATGATTGGCATATCTGGACTTTAACGCAGCAAAGATATAAACATGTGGTGGATTTTTTGAATGAAACCCCTGAAGTTGAAACTTTTTTGTATCCGACGGTTGTTAAAGAATATGATACAAAAAATGGTAAGAGAAAGAGAGATGTTCCGCTTTACAGTAATTACATATTTCTCAAGTATCGCAATAACCCAAGGATGTTTAACAGATTGTCCACTTGCCCTGGACTAAAGAATTATGTAGGAGAGTGCTCAGAACAAGAAATTGCGGCAATGGAGGAATTGACTAAAAAGAAATACGAGGATTTAGTCCCAGCTGCTGATGTTAAGGTGGGCAGTAATTACAAACTTATAGGCACTCCTTTCAAAGGTTTTATTTGCACAGTCAGGAGTAAAGAAGGTGCAAAGCTTGTTGTAACTGTTGAAGTGTTTGGATCGGACAGATTGTTAAAGTGCTCGGTTGAAGATATATCTTTGGAAGGGTAAAAATGGATATAACACTATTGAAGAAACATCGCGGTAGACCGTATGGTCACCGTTTGAGTGAGAAGACTAAGGACAAAATAAGACAGAAGCGTATAGGAACGCATCATTCTCCTGAAACTAGAACGAAAATTTCAAAAGCGTTGTCAGATTTTTTTAAGAAGCAGGGTTCAGTATCAACTGATATGTTACGAGATTATGAAGATTTTGAGGAACTCGTTTCGTGGATCGAAGAAAATAGCGAATATCTCGATGACGAAGACAATAAGATAGTTACTGAACGTCGCTTGTCATCTTTTAGACAACTTGAGGTTTCTCTAGGAAAAAATGAGATTGAACAATTATTCGGGCACAGTGCAACGCCCGAATTTCTATTATTACTGAAAGAGGAGTTGGAAAAGTTAGGGGAAGACTCTAAAGAATTGATTTCTTTAGTGTAGGAGGAGAGATGAAAAGGAGTCCCGGACGACCTAGAAACACTCCTAGTTATAAGGAGTTGTTATCTGAATTTATTCCCGCCGCAGAAATTTTCGAAGAAAATGAAAAGAAGATGTATGAGGGTTTAGTCGCTATCTATTTGAAAGATTTCGACGAAGACCAGCTCACCGCCAACGATATGGACGATATCATATCTATAGCTATGAACAGAGTTCTGGAATTTAGACTACTGAAGGGTAGTAAAGGGAATTCTGACAAGCATATGGATGCCTCTGCCTCTATTGAACGCTTGAGAAAGCAAACTGATAAACTTAAAGAAAATTTGGCATCCCGTAGAAAGGATCGTATAGATCCAAGAAAGTACAGTGGTTTCTCAATAGTAGATTTGGCTGTAGGTTTTGATACTGACAAGAAAAAAGAAATCTATGACAAGGCTGAAAGCTTTAGGTCTGAGGAGTATGAGGTATTGAAATCAGATCTTTTGGTAGGTAACAAAGACGATGAAGATGCCGACATCATAGACTCTGGAGACTAATGGCTACCATAGAACTTTTTGAAAATTTCGAGATAATACTAGAGCAGGGCGCGGAGCTTATAAATTTTTATAGGCAAGACCCTGTTATGGCAGCTTACGATCTATTAAAGGTGGATCTAGCTCCAATCCAAAGAGTCATCTTAAGAGATATGTGGTTTAAGAATTACGTCATTACAGTAGCCGGTCGTGGTTGCGGTAAGACGTTTTTGTTAGGTGTAAATGCCACTTTACACGCCCTTCTTTACCCAGGCTATAGAATTGGTTTAATAGCCCCTTCCTTTAGACAATCCAAACTGATCTTCGCAGAAGTAGAAAAACTATATCAACGCTCCGCTATCGTGAGAGAAGCGTGCGAAAAGAGACCAGTCCGTGGTGCCGATATTTGTTTTCTAAAATTTAAAGGTACCACTAGTTCTAATGGTAGTTATATTGAAGCTCTGCCGTTGGGTGTTGATGGTGCCAAGATTAGAGGATCTAGGTTCTATTTAGTCGAGATAGATGAGTTGGCTCAGATGCCCACAAACATTATTGACGTTGTTCTACGCCCCATGGGAGTCGTTCATTTAGAGCCCATGTTGCGCGTTAGAGAACAAGAACGACAGCAGGAATTGATAAGACTAGGACTGGCTAGTGAAGATGATTTTGATAACTCTTCGGCTAACAAAATGATAATGACCTCGTCTGGTTATTTCAAGTTTAATCACATGTGGTCGAGAATGAAATCTTATTGGCGCGCAATGAGGGAAGAAGGCGAACGTTCGAGATATGCTGTTCATCAGGTTCCCTACGTACTTATGCCAAAAGGATTCTTAGATGAAGAGAACATACGTGAAGCTAAAAGAACCCTGTCCAGCATTCAGTTTATGACAGAATATGAAGCTGCCATGGTTTCTGATAGCGATGGTTTTTTTAAAGCATCTATGCTCGAACGATGTACTATTGGAAGCGATTTCACTATAAAAACATCTGGTGAAAAGGGTAAAGATTACGTATTGGGAATAGACCCTAATCAGGGTGGGTCTGCCGCGTGCGGTATAACTATCGTAGAAGTAAGTGATCCTTTGAAAATGGTGTACGTGAAGGGACTAAAGAAAAAAGCTACCCAAGACATGGTCATGGAAATTCAACGTCTTTGCAGCGTGTTTAACATAAAAAGAATCTATATGGATTCTCAGGGTGGCGGAAATGCCATAAAAGATTTACTGGAAGAGGGTTATAACAACAAAGAACCTATTCTTGATATAGACGACGATCGTACTAAAGGCAAATCTGGTAGACGTTTATTGAGGATGGTTAATCCTAGTCCAAATTGGATTTCAGATGCCAACTTTGAGTTGTTGGCTACTCTTGAAAACACCAGACTACGTTTCCCATCTCTTCCTCTCGCTGATACCGCTATGGAATCTCAGTACGAGGAAGTAAAGCTATTAAAGTCTCAGCTATTGAATATAATAGTAACCAAAAACCCTAGAGGTACAGCTCATTTTGATACGCCTAAAAAAGGACAGAACAAAGATTTGTATTCTGCTCTTGTATTGTCGGTGTGGGGTAGTAGAGATTTAGTAAAGGAGAGCTTAGAGCCGGAGAAGGTGGTTACATCGAGTGGATACATACGTCCGCATCAAAAAGGCGCAAAATTTAAACCAATACCAGGAGCCGCGATCTCTGGTAGAGATTACTTGAATCAGGCCGTTCTTAAAAAGGCAGAGTAATAAACTAACTTTGATTTATAGAGGTATATTTTAGGAGGTTTGCTATGGGAAAGATTAGGGAATTCTTTATTTCATCAAACACTTATTGGGATTTATGGTTTAAAAAACTATTCGCTCAGTTTATTTCAGTTAAAATATGGTGCCTGGCTATTAGTGTGGTTTTATTAGCCGTGGGATTGATTACTAATGCCCAGTTTGTAACAATATTCGTTACTATTTTGGGCGTTAAAGGTTTCTTCGATATTACAGACAATATCTTTAGCAAGAAAGAGAATGGTTCTGAAGGTGCCGAAGATGCCGAAACCATTACCAAAATACTGAGACGCTAATAAGATATTAGAGGAGTATTTTAATGGATGCACAAAAGCTGACAAAACTGACAGCCGATCTCAAGGAGAAGTATCCGGAAGTGGGTATTAAGTCCATAGAAGTGGATGATCGTTCTGGTAAATCCACTTTTTATCTGACCCCTGATTCCGTTGCTTTGGCTACTCTTCCTCCAGAAAAAGCTATCAAATTACGAGGGCCTATCACAGCCGCGACTACCGTTAGAAGAGATCCGTTATCTAGATCGGTTTTGGATTTATCTATAAGCACTAGTCCATCGGAACTTGATCCTCAAGAAATTTTTAGACGAGCTATCAAGTATTATTTCGAGGATGACGCCTATGGCGCACACGTAGATATTTTGACCAACCTGGCTGCTAAGGGTTTTGAAAACGACATAGATGATGAAAAAATAAAGATGTTTTACGACACATGGAACTTCGACGTTGGTTTCAAACAGCTGTTGGATTGGATCTTTTTTGATTTCTTTAGAGTAGGAATGGCGGTTACTTATAAGGTAATTGGTCGATACGAACCTGGAGTTAGCTATCTATCGCCAGTCCCGGGCATGAAAAAAGCCAAAGGTGATTTGGCAGAGATAATCGGTAGAGCCGATAAAATTCAAGCTGCCCGTTTGAAAAAAATAGAAGAAGAATTGGCTAGACTAGACGCCAGAAAAAAGACCGATAAAGAAATAAAATTCGAACTAGCTCAGAAAAAGAAGATGTGGTCTAAAGGATTCATGCCACTTTCTTATACAGTTCTTAATCCGTTACTGGTTCAAATTGAAGGTAGCCTATTGTTTAACCAAGTGAAAGTCACTTTAACGCCTTCAGACGACTTGAAAAAACTGTTGAAGAAGGCTGGTGGTGAATTGACTGACGACGAAAAAGAGATGATTAAACTCCTGCCTTCGGATTTCAAAACCGCCGCCGAGAAAGGTAACGTGCCTTTGGATCCTATGTATACTGGCTTTGTTAACTATAGAAAACAGCCTTACGATCGATATCCAAGACCGAGAGGTATTAAGGTTTTCGACGCGTTGGAATACAAAAGATCCTTGAGGGAAGCTGATCTAAGCACTCTGGATGGTATTACGAATTATATTCTTAAGATCACTGTAGGAAATGACCAGTATCCGGTTACAACGTCTGCCCAACTTGAATCTGTGGCAGAGCTTTTTAACACCCCATCAAAGTCTTTTGACGTAGTTTACAACCATACTCTTGACGTGGAAAAGATTGTTTCCCCTGAAATTGAGAGTATTCTTGGTCAAGATAAATATACTCAGGTAAACGAGGACATTACCGGTGGTTTGGCTATGTCCAGGGCGTTCATAGATGGTACCGGTAGTCTGAGTGCCGGAGGCGCAGCGATTGTCACTAAAACCATGATTGAGGAAATTAACTATTCAAGGCAGCAGGTTGAATACTGGATTTATAACGAATATCAACAAATTGCGGAAGCTATGGGTTTTGATAGATTCCCCAAAGTCAGATGGGATAACACGGTTCTTAAGGACATAATTCTTTATATGACCACTATTTCTAATTTGGTTGATAGACGTATGCTTTCTTATGAAACTGCCCTTGAGCAGCTTGGATTTGATTACGACAATGAATACAGTAATATGGAGAAAGAATTACCGCTCGTCATGGATGGTACTCTTGGTATTCGTGGCAGTCCATTCCAGCAATCTAAGTTTGGTGGCGGCATCCAACCAGTACAGGGAGCCCCAGTGGGCACACCATCAAGTGGTAGACCGAAAGCCCAGGTGCCGAAGAAAAAACAAACCAATCCTAATCAAACTAAAAAGACAAAACAGCCTAAAGCGGAGCCGAGTCAACAACCAGGTGCTAGCCCACAAGCGGCAAGTATAGATTTTAGACAAGCCCTTGAAAATGCAGCGGATACTCTGTCTGAAGGTGAGTTAGTAGACTTCTTGGAGGAGTTGTTAGGGAATTTAAAAGGGCAGTAATGGCATTAAATTTACCATAAATAAACTAACCTTTTATAATAGAGACATATGTAGATTTTTTATAGTAGGGGGAGGTATATAGAGTGGAACACAAATACAGTCCAGTGGAACTGGTGGCTGAGATATCTTTTTTTGAAGGTACGGAAGCGCTTAAAAAAGAAGTAGCATCCATTGTTCAATTTCCAGAAAATAAAACGCCCGATGTGTTGTTCTTTTCTGGTATTTTTGTCTCCTCAGGCGAAAATCTAAATAAAGCGTATTTCATGCCATCTGAATTAATCAAATCTTTTAATACTATAGCAAATAAACCTTTAGATCTTGAACACAAAGAAGTTGAGATCGTAGGTCACATCTATTCTGCCGCATTCGCCGACAAGAGCGGTGCTAAAATTGAACTCGCCCAGTTACAGGAAATAGCGGCTGCCGAAATTGAAAAAAAGGAACTCGATATTGTAATTGCCGGTATTCTTTATAAGAATCGTTTTCCGGAACTCGCCGAAGAAGTCAAAGACAAGAAATGGAAATTATCGATGGAGACGTATTATTCCGACTTTGATGTTAAAGTTGGTAATACTATTTTGTCTCGCAAAGAAGCGGAGGCTTTAGGCCTGGCTGCCGAAGGCGTCCTTGGCAGAGTTGCCAGATTGTTAAAGCACGGCACTGAAGTAGCTAAAGGCTCAATTACAAGAGTGTTAAGAGGGTTGATTTTTTCAGGCTGTGGGCTTGTACAAAATCCAGCTAATCCGAGGTCTATTATTTTGGAAACAGCATCTAAAAAAGACGAAATCGTTGTAGAATTAGAACCAGTAGCACAACCTGTAAAGGGAGATAAGGATATGAAGAAAGAAGGTGCAGACGTAAGGGATTCTACATCTCCGGCTGATGTTTCTGGAGGCCCTGACGCGTATGATATAAGAACGCAAACAAGTGTTGGGATCTGCGTTAGTTATAAGCGAAGAGTAATAGACGCTACTTTCGCCGGCCCTGATACTAAAATACTTCATGAGGATTGGTGTGCGCTTTATGATCAAGCTTGCGCATCCCCATCTCGTGGAGCCGATAATGCTAAGTGTTTGAGAAATACCGTCGCTCAGACGGCTAAATCTTATGTTGAAGCAAAACTTAAAAAGCTGGATAAAGAAGATAAACGAGGCGATCTTTTAGTTCAGTTGAAAAGTTTGCTCGACTAAAAATCTAAAAGGAGGAACCGCCTATGCCACAAGCATTGACTGGAAAAAGAAAAAGCATGCCCAAATTGGTGAGAGTTAACGCCGCTGATTGGGAGGCTGTTATTTACAGAAATCTTGGTGATGGTCGTAGACTTCCATTTGTTTGGGCTGATACTGTCACTGTGGTATCTGGTGCCACTACTGTAGTGGTAGCTAGCGGGGTTGTTGTAAACGACTTCAAAGTTGCCGAAGCTAAATTTGAGATTACACCACTATCAGCAGCAGCCGCAGCTATGGCTTATTATGTGGATAAGAACACTACTACCAATGTAGTTACTCTTACCATTAGTAGCCCTGCCGGCGCAGCTTTGGATTTTGATGTTATTGGAATGCTCGGCATTTCCTATGATATTGTGTATTCAGCACGAAGATATCAGCTTTAATTGAATATCTTTGGCAAAGGTTAAGGTAATTACCATTTTGAACGAGGTTGGCTTTAGTTAACGTATAAATTAAATTAGGGAGGTTTCAGTTTATGACTGATCAAATTAAATTGGATGTTCAAGCTGCTGTAGACGAGGCTTTGAAGCAGAGAGAAGAAGCCGAGTTGTTGAAAGAAACTGAAGAAACCCTGGCTAATTCTGCCGCGAAGATAAATGAACTGACAACATCTTTAGAGGCGAAAGATGCGGAGATCAGTGAGTTTGCTTCAAAGGTAGAGAAGCTTGAGGGTACAGTAGCTGAGCTTTCTGATAAAGTTACTGCCCATCAGAAATCTCTCGATGAGTCTAAAGCTGCCCACGAAGCTGAGAAAGTTGAGTTGGTTAAAAGAGCAGAGACCGCTGAGGCGGAACTTGCTAATATTAAGAAAGACCAGCTTGCTAAAACTCGTTTCGAGGATCTCAAGAAAGACGGCGTCGCCGCCACAGATGAGAAAGCAGTTTCAGAGCAATTCACTAAGATTAAAGAGATGTCTGATGAAGCATTTGCAGCTTACAAGTCAGAAAGAGTAGAGCTCCGCAAGTCAATTCTTGCCGAGTTAGAGAAGGCTGCTCAAGAAAAAGCAACACAAACTAGCACTGAAGATGAAACTAAGAAGAAGGAAGAAGAGAAGGTTACCGCTGAGATAGTAAATTCTTCAACTGCTATTGATCCGATGAAAGCCGTTGCTGCTGCTCTAAATTTGGAAGTAAAGGCTAATGAAACTACTAAGTCTAAGTATGTTGAGGCTGGTAAGTTCCTGGCTGATAGAATTAAGAGTAGAAAAGAAAAGAATTCTGGCAAGTAATCGTATAATACAATTGTTAAGGAGGAAATGTAATTATGTTTATTCCTAGACATTCAGTCGTAGAGAATCAATTTTGTCAACTCGCCGCACAGACAACCGTGTCTGGTGGGGCTGGTAATGTTCTAGCGTATGCCGGATCTGCTTGCTATTTGGATGATACAGCACTTCAGTTCGACGCTACAGTAAAGATTTATGTTGCCAATGAGAATAAGCCATGTTTTGGTTTCTTAATGCAGAAAGTCAAAACTGGTTATCATTCAATTCATCCAGCTGGATTCATGATGCCTGGTGATTTGGGCTCTTCAGATGTGATTGCCCAGCCAAGCTATGATACCAATGGAAGAATTAATGGTTCCAAGGCTGCTCCTGTAGGCGTTGCCCATTTGGGTATTTGGGATACCATTCACTATGCCGGTGACGGCACTAATGGTATTGTTGCTGGTAAGGCTTTGTATGTTCGTCAATCAAGTCTGTCAGAGCTTTGTGATACTAGTTTGACCGAGAATACTCAGCCGGGCATCATCGCTTATGCCGTGAAAGGCGCAAGTGGAGCTCAGGTAACTGCTAATATGGCTAATACCACTCTTTATCCTATTAGGGTAAAGTTGCTTTGCTAATTAACTATTTTGGATTAAAGTGCGTTTGGCACATCCAAAACTATTAGGAGGATAGTTAGGCTATGGATATGAATGAAATTAAAGAACTATTTAAGGCTACTGCGGCTATTAGTACTCCAGAGGGAATCGCGGCTTACAAGGAATTCGCTGCTGCTCTAACTACTCCGATACTTCAAGCTATTGAGCAACAGTCAATAATGAGACAGCTATTCGCTGTTGAGAGATTGGGCCCTGGGGCTCAGGCTAGTTATCCTGTCGCTGAGGATTTTGAAATCCCAGTGTGGGTACTTCCTGGTCTCGGTTATGTAGCTCAGAACTTCATCGAAGGTATTGGAGAAGAAGTATATGTTCCTACCTTCTCAATCGACGCTTCTGGCGATTGGAAGTTGACATATGCGAGAGATTCGAGAGTAGACATTGCAGCTAGAGCCGCTGAGAAAGCTGCTAAAGGAATTGCCGATTATGAGGAAGAGTGCGGTTGGAGGATTATTCTCCCTGCTGCTACTTCAAGATTCTTTGGTAAAGGTTTGCTTGGTGCCCGTCCCGCCCCTATTTATGAGGTGGATCCAGCTTCAACTGGCGCTGGTTATCTTTCCAAGGAATTGATCAATAAAATGATCGTAGGTTTTAAGAGAATCGGAAGAACTCTTACCGATCTGTATATTTCACCTGAAGATGCCGCTGATATTCGTGAGTGGACTGACACCGACATCGACCCCGTTACTAGACGCGAGATTTTCCAGGCTGCTGGTATGGGTGGTCTTTGGGGTGTTGCTATGCATGAAATTCAGCATTTAGGTGCCACTGGTCTGTATAACATTAATGGTTTTGGCTCAGCTTATGGAAAGTTTGTATGCGCCGATGTCGGCGATACTTACAATTCCTATAGTTTGGACAATCCTAATGTTACAGCCGCTGATGGTACTGTAACTACTTTGGGCGAGACTCAGATCATTGCGTTCGACCTAAGTGTTAACGACTCTCTAGTAATGCCTATTCGTAAAGACTACGAAGCTTATGATGACCCAACTCTGTTGAGACATCAGAAGGCTGGTTTCTTCGGCTGGGAAGAAATCGGATTTGCTTGTTTAGATCCTCGTATGCTTGGTTTGGGTGTAATTGATAGAAGTCTGTAATCTGTGACATAAAAGGGGTGTGGCTTTCTGGCCACGCCCCTTCTTAAAATGCGGAGAAGGAAATGGAATTAATTATTGCTGTTATAGCGTGCATAATTGCTATAGAGGCGACAACTGGAATACTGGTAAAGTCAGATATTTTCAAACCTGTCCGAGCATTCTTTTTCGAAAGGCGGACTAAAAAGACTTTTAAATTTATACACGACGTTCTGGATTGTGCTTATTGTACGTCAGTATGGGTGAGCCTATTTTACGCTGCTATGCTAGCTCTATATGTTAATAACGCGCTGCCACATATACTGGCGTTGTTTTTTATAGGGCTCGTGCTGCACAGGCTTTCTAATGTTTTACATTTTATAATCGATAGAATTGATCTAAGTCATAATGATTTGGACAAGGTAAATTAAAGGAGGACAAGGTTTATGAACGGATACGTAATGAACAAGACTACCGTATGGCGTCACGCTATGAAAAGGACTATAGGCCCTGGACATAAAGTTAGCTTGGACGATCTTTTTAAACAATACGGTGCAAAACATGGATTAGAAGAAGGTACGCCTTTTGTAGAATGGTTGCGTAATGTTAAATTAAGAGATGCTGGTATTTGGGAAGTGGTTTACAGCGAAGCATCCGCCGCGCAGGCTACAGAAGCAGCCCCTGAATCAGAAGTAAAAGAATTAGTCAATAGTATGGATAAAACAAACTTGGTAGTTCCATTTGTTAAGAAGCCTATGGAACCATCCGATATAGTCAACATGACGGTCAGAGACGCTAGAGACAAGCTAAAGAAAATTACTGATCTTGATCTATTAAAGTATGCTTATAATGAAGTTAGACAATTAGCTAACAAAGATACTTTAGGTAGAATGTTGATGATACGTATTAAAGATTTAGAGATTAGTAGGAGGTAACTCTAAATGGCTTTAGTACCAAAAACTTATGAGATGAATATCAAATCAGCTAAATTCTACAGTTCTTCAGCTGTAGTAGGAAGTAAAGGCTACAATCCTACGGTAGTGGAATATTATAATGCTGCCGACCAGCTTATAAAGATAGAAGAAATTTTTGATGGTCACATTTATTCACAAACCATTTCCGGTAGTACTTATAGCGGTGTTTGGCCTGGTGGCTTTTCATATTCTATTACTTATAATGCGTGGGACGAAGCTACTTATTCTGGATAACGGAGACAAGGTATGATAAGGCTTACTATTGAAGTCGCCAATATATCAACCGTAATATTGGTCTATAACCAAATCCGTATTTATACTTCAGATGCCGAAAGTGGAACTTATACGCTTTTGGCGTCTGTGCCTTTGTTGGCTGGGGTATCTACTTATTATTATACGGACGTGGCTGGAACTTCGTCTACCTGGTATAGATCAACCTATTATAATTCCATCACCCTTATCGAGAGCGCTTTGTCCAATGCGGTACAAGGAACCGCCCCGACCTTATTTCATGATATAACTTATCCCCCAGAATATGAATTTACAGATACCGAACTTACATTAATAAGGCGTATAAGAAGATATATAGGTGATTTTGTAGAACTTAAACGTATTTATTCTGATGGTAGTTCTTTTTGCACGTCGATTATGGACGATAATCATACCGTGGATATGGGCGAAAAAGGATGGCCTGTTTACGTTTCAATTGATCATGTTGAATACACGTCGTTAGACGATCCAATAGTTCAAGGATATAGGTATCTTACTTTTAGCGGAGCTCTTGCTAGTGGTAGCACTAACCCGCTTATAGATATTTGGTTTTATGCTTTTGATTTCTCTGATTTAGAGATTTACGAAGCATATGGTGATGCGATGATCCCGCCAATGGTACCAGCCTCTTGCGTAACACAAGATCATCTTATGTTGCAGGCTGCAATAGATTTGTTAGAAAATCAAGCCGCCCATTACATATTGGAAGACGGTGCCACAGTTCGAGACGATCAAACAATGTATGATCCATCTGCCGGATTAAGAGAATTAAATAATCTAATTAATCGTTTACGGAAACAACTAGACGGATTAATTAAAGAGTGTATTACCAGTAGTTTACTTGGTATAACTGGCATACTTATAGATTAAAGCAATAAACTTGACGGAGAGCAGATAGGTTTGTATGTGGATACTGGCCAGCTTCACACAAGGTGGTGTACCTGCGCTTGGACTAGTACCGCTTGTCTACATACGTGACGTTGAAACTAGTGTTTTAGTTATCAGCGGCGCGGTGATGGCAGAAAAAGGCGATGGATTCTACGGTTACGATTTCAGCGCATACATCCCATCCAGAGACTATTCCATTATGTGCGACAGTGTGACTCTGTCTGGCGTGGAGAGGTATACCTATTCTACCTCTGGAGAGTACAATGAAGTTTTAGATAGCATTGAATCGACAGTCGGTGTAGTTGATATACGAACAAATTTGATTCGTAAGATCTGGACTAACCGGCTTGAACTTTTTGATGGGGACTCTGACAACTGGACTTTATATGATGACGACAAAACTACCCCATTACTTACGTTCAGTGTTAGCGACAAAGACGGAAATTTAATAGTTCAACAACCCCATTCTCCTTCCAAAAGATCTGGCGCAGATGGATCCATTAGTGGTTCGGTTACACCAGATATTTATATGCGTAAATCAGTTTACGATCCAGACGATGATGGTATCGTAAATGATGCAGAAAATGTTAGTGATGGTACTTATACATCTACAGCTTCTGGCGTATATCAAGCAGTCATTAATACCCACTCGCCCTACCAGCTAGGAACCAAATTCATAACTGAATCAGGAATAGGTAATAACAAAGTAATAGTTTACAACGCTTTGTTGGATAGGCTAGAGTATGTCACTTATTCTGGTGGTGGTAGTGTTTCGGGAACAATTTATCATGATGATTTGGAACATCGTGATTATACGAATCAGCACCCAGCTAGTTCAATTAGTGTAGACACCGCTACTTTTAGTGGTGTTTTGTCGTCTGCGGATTCTGATGCACAGACAGCTTTCGAGACTATAGATCAACACACACATGATATTAGGTATTACAGTAAATCTGAAATAGATTTGATGTGTCACGGATTGTATGGCGAAGAACCAATAGCAAATGGTGCTACCTATACGACTGTTGTTTTTGACACTCCGCTGACTTTTGATGATTATACTGTTCTAGTAAATATAAAGAATGAGTTGGATCCAATACCTTCAGTTTACGCTTATATAATTGGATCTACGACAGCTTCGGGCTTTACAGTAATTTATTCTGGTAATATCGACTCTCCCAACTATACGTTAGTTTGGACGGCGTCATCTGGATCTTGTGGTGGCGATTCATACTACACTAAAGAAGAAATAAACGCCCTTATAGGCGTCAATAAATATGGGCAAACACAATTAAGTTTAGGCGATATAGAAACACAGGTAGTTTTTAGTTCACCTTTTTCATCGAATGATTATAGATTATTTATAGATTTAGAAAATACTATAGATTCCCCATCGTCTGAATATGCCATAACAATAACTGAAAAGTCATCTTCTGGTTTTAAAGTTCATTATTCAGGTCAGATGGATTCTAATAATTATTATTTGAATTGGTTAGCTACAAGTTCTGGGACTGGTAGTGGAAATTATATCACCGAAGTTTTTGAAGATAAATCGCCAGCACTTGGTGGTGATTTGTATATAAATAGTTTTGGTTTAGAGATGGATGTTACCCCTAGTGGTAACGTTATTCATGGTTACACGATAGGTTATAGCGGCGAAATTTCTCAAATGTATGTGGATTCGAATGATACCGGTGTCGGATGCCCTTTGCACATGAAATCAAATGGACATTGGGAGCAGTGTACCGCAGCAAGTGGAACAACACAGATGCCTTGCGGAGCGCTTGCATTAGAAGAGGACACAGGATTTAAAAAAATACTTTGGAGAGGGATTGCCAGAAAAGGAGCTTGGTCTTGGACACCAGGTAGTATTGTTTATGTATCAACTATTGAGGGAAGTTTAACTCAAGTGGCGCCGAGTTCAGTCGGCGATTGGAAACAACCGGTAGGAATCGCTATAGCTTCAGACACAATTAGATTTGACCCAGGTTTTTATCCTGGCGCACTAGTTTAATAAAA
>Ga0208980_10000559_pt1 | contig 21227 bp, 23 predicted proteins | sample WetSurMetagenome_3_FD_187993 | JGI IMG/M metagenome (GOLD analysis project Ga0208980, IMG submission 187993) | Wetland microbial communities from Twitchell Island in the Sacramento Delta, sample from surface sediment Aug2011 Site A1 Bulk (version 2) | ecosystem: Environmental > Aquatic > Marine... | reverse complement strand
CCCGCCGTTCCTGGGCGGCAAGATGCTGCGCCGCGAGTTGGGAGACAGCTACGTCCCCGCGCTGTTCGAGGTTTACGGCCAACGGGTGAGACCGGAGGCGGACCTGTGCTGCTACTGGTTTGAGAAGGCCCGTGTCCTCATCGAACGGGGCAAGTGCCAGCGCGCTGGGCTGCTCGCAACGCAGGGCATTCGAGGCGGAGCCAACCGAGAGGTGCTGAAGCGGATCAAGGCCAGCGGGGACATCTTCTTCGGCGAAAGCGACCGACCCTGGATTCTCGATGGGGCGAACGTGCACGTCAGCATGGTGGGTTTCGACGACGGAACTGAGAGCCGCCGAGTTTTGGATGAACGACCCGTCAATGCCATCAACGCCAACCTGACCGCAGCGACCGCTGACACCACGACGGCCAAGCCGCTTGCTGCGAATGCCGGAATCGGATTCATGGGTGACACCAAGGTCGGCCCGTTTGAGTTCCCGGAGACGACCGCGCTTGGACTCCTGAGCGCCACCAACCCAAATGGAAAACCGAGCAGCGATGTTGTGCGTCCGTGGGTCAATGGCTTTGATTTAACCCGACGACCACAGCGGATTTGGAACGTTGATTTCCCTCCCGATACAACCGAAGAAGACGCGGCACAATACGAAGTGCCGTTCGAGTATATCCGCCGCAACGTAAGACCCGTCCGAGCTACGGCGCGAAGCGGCGACCGGACCGGCGTTCCGTGGTGGATTCATCAGCGCCCTCGACCCGACATGCGCGAGGCGATTGCTCCACTCCCGCGATTCGCTGCCACCGCGAGGGTGGCGAAACACCGGCTGTTCGTTTGGGTGACATCGGCAACTCTGCCTGACTGCCAAGCAATCGTGTTCGCCCGCTCCGACGACTACAGTTTCGGTGTCCTGCACTCCCGCTTTCACGAAGTCTGGGCATTGGCCCAAGGAACCCAACTGCGCGAGAAGGAATCCGGCTTCCGTTACACGCCAACGACCTGCTTCGAGACCTTCCCCTTCCCCCGCCCGACGCCTGCGCAGGAAGCCGCCATCGCCGAGGCCGCGAAGGAGTTGAACGAGTTGCGGGAGCAGTGGCTCAACCCCCCCGAGTGGACCGAGACCCGCATGCTCGAATTCCCCGGCACCGTGGGCGGTCCGTGGGATCGCTACATTGACCGGGCTACCGTCCAAGACCGGGGCGGCTTCCAAGTCGGGACCGTCCGCTACCCCCGGCTTGAACCCCGGGACGCTGACTGCGCCGCGAAGCTGAAGAAGCGCACGCTCACCAACCTCTACAACGAGCGGCCCGCGTGGCTCGCGCAGGCTCACCAGAAGCTCGACGCCGCCGTTGCCGCCGCCTACGGCTGGCCCGCCGACCTGACGGACGATCAGATTCTCGAGCGGTTGCTCGCGCTGAACCTGGAGCGCGCGGCCGAGGAGGAACGGGCAGCGCGGAAGACCCGCCCGAAGGTGTCCCGGTCCAAGCTCGAGGACGAGCTGATCTAGACCGGCTGGGAGTAGCGAATTTTATGGCGGACCCGGAACACCTGGCGATCCTGAAGCGGGGGGTCGAGGCGTGGAACCAGTGGATGGGCGAGCAATTCTCGAGCCCTCCGAGGTTACTGACGCCGGACTTAAGCGGCGCGGACCTCAGCAGGATGGACCTCCTCAGGGCCAATCTGCACGGAGCAGACATGTCCAAAGCCATCCTAGACTGCGCTGATCTGCGCGGCGCCGACCTGGTTGCAGTTGACCTGTCCGAAGCCAACCTCGCCGGAGCTTATCTCACGTCAGCCAACCTCCGACTGGCAAACCTCCGAGCTACGAACCTCCGCGAGACGTTGTTATCGTACACCGACCTCAGACAGGCTGATCTCACCGGAGCCAATCTGACGTATAGCTCCCTCCTCAATGCAGACGCCACGGACGCGAGCTTCCGCGAGGCCAAGCTTCGTGGGTGCGATTTGATCCACGCCAACCTCACGCGAGCCACTGTCGCCTGTACCGACTTTAGCGATGCTCGTGCCGGACATACGGTCTTCGCAGAGGTGGACCTGAGCACCTGCACGGGGTTGGAGACCGTTGAACACCGCGGCCCATCAACCATTGGACTCGACACGTTCTTCCAGTCCGGAGGCAAGATTCCCGAGGTCTTCCTGCGCGGCTGCGGCGTGCCGGACATCTTCCTGCAATACGCCGCTTCGCTCGCCGGGAAGCCCTTCGAGTTCTGCTCCGCCTTCATCAGCTACTCGTCGAAGGACAAGGAACTCGCAACACGGCTGCGGGACGACTTGGATGCAAAGGGCGTGCGATGCTGGCTCAACACCCAGGACCTCAAGATCGGGGATCGGCTCGACACCGAAATTGACCGGGCCATTCGCACGCACGACAAGGTGGTGTTGCTGCTGTCAGAGAACTCGATTGGGCGCGCATGGGTGGAACACGAAGTCAGGAAGGCGCTGGAGAGGGAGAGGGAGCAGGACCCGCCAGTGCTACTTCCCATCCGGCTCGACGACGCTGTAAAGACCACCAAGCAGCAATGGGCATACGAGCTGGACCGTGGGCGCCACATCGGCAACTTCACCGGCTGGAAGGACCCCGTCTCCTACCAGGACGCTTTCGAGGAACTGCTTCGCGCTCTGAAGGCCGAGGCCAAGTCACCCACGGCGTAGGGGCAGCGTCCGCACTGGCAGGCACCACCCCAACGCGACCTCCCCCCGTAGTTGTCCCACCCCTCGCGCTACCCTCCGACCATGCGACGCTACCACGACCAACCCGACCCCGGCACCCTGCTGGCCGCGTTCGGCGAGGCCCGGCTGATGAACCACCTGGACGGCCGGCTGGATCTGGTGGGCGGGACCGAGGCCGACCGCCAGGCCGCGCTCGAATGGCTCGCCCGGTTCCTTCCCGAGGCACGTCTCGGGCAACCAAAGCCGATGCCGTGGCCGAGGCGGGGGTGACAGCAGGACCGCCGTCAGCGCCAGGCTGCCTGGAGAGCACCCGGACCCGGCCAGCCCCGGAACCGCCCCGCGGCGCCGTCTGCGGACCACCCAACGCACCAGAACCCCCGGTCCGCTGTTCGGATACTCCCCAGCCCTCAGAATTGCCGTAGGTGCCCGTGGCGACGGTCCCCAGCGAAATGAACGCCTCCCCCGCCCGAGGACCGGACCCCTACTGCCTCGCCGCCCAGCACCCAGGGCAGACCCGCACCCGGTCATGCGCGTAGTCGCCAGCCCGGACCACGACCAACCGCCCGCAGGAGCACCGGCACAGGACCCGGAGCCCGGCGGTCGTCCGAACCCAGCGGAGGAACCGGAGGCGCTGGGCGCTCGAGGGCCCGGTCGTGGTGGGCGCAGTCGAGGAGATGGTCGTCGTCGTGGTCGGTCGCACCATGCACCCGAGGTTGTCCGGACCGGCGAGGCGGAGGAACGGGAGAGACCGGCGAAGGTCGGAAAAGGACGGGCAGGATGCGGCGTGTGCCAGTTGTGCCACTCATTGCGCCACTCCTGGTGTCGGGCAACGGCATCCCGGATGGGCGCGGCGGAATGCGGTTTTGGTCAATGCTGGCGCGGCTGGACTGCGAATCGAGTGGAGGAGGCTGAAACGCTCGGAAAGGCGGGAAGTATGAATCCCGAGTTCATGCGCTTTGAAACTATCTCATCCACCCCAACCACGTAACGGCAAGCACTTGCGCAAGACCGCGACGACCGACCTTTGACATCTCGCCACTCATTGTGCCACTGTCGCGCCTGTGCAATGCGTTGAAATGCGTCTTAAACACTCCGGCGCAAGGTACCCCTACGAGAAGGTCCGCGACAAGCGTAACCGCTCCATCCGCGGGCTCTGGATTCGCAACGGGGTGTTCTATGCCCGCCTGAACCTCACCGACCCCCAGACCGGAGTCCGCGCAACCCGGCGCCTCCGCTTGGAGAACGCCGATGGGCAACCCGTTCAAACCGTCCCGCAGGCGGTGGCCGAACTGCGCCGGCTGATGACCGAGCGCGAACGCGGTGAACTCCGACCCATGCGCCGGACGCCCTCGTTCTCGGAATACCTGGACACCCACCTGGAGCGTCTGCCCCACTCCGGTATCAAACCCCGGTCCGTGCTGGCGGCCATCGCCTACCTGAAACCGTGGCGGACGGCTCTGGGCGGCCTGCGGCTTTCCGACATCCGGGCTCACCACATCACGCACCATCTCGCTGAACGCATGGCCCGGGGCGCCGCCAACCGCACGCGCAACACCGCACTCACCATGCTCAACGGCGTGCTCAAGGCGGCGCAGGCGGACGGGTATATCCGCACGCTGCCAACCGAAGGCATTGCCCGGCTCAAAGCCCCACAGGTTCAGCGCCGGCTCTACACCGCGGACGAGATTGACCGGCTGGTGCGCACGACCCTGACGGGAACCAAGACCGGCAAGCGCGGTCGGATTCCGCTCGCGGCCAACGGGCGGATGCTCGCCGACTTCATTCGCTTCCTTCAGTACACCGGCGCCCGTGAGCAGGAAGCCCTCCTCGTGCGCTGGGCGGATGTGGACCTCGAGCGCGGGCAGGTCGTCATCGGAGCCAAGGCGGACTCGACCAAGAACCGCGAGGCCCGCCATGTGGACTTCAGCCCCGCCCTGGAAGCCCACCTTCAGGACATGGCCAGCCGGCGCCCCCCGGACAGCGAATGGCTGTTCCCATCACCCCGGCGCGGCGACCGCGATTGCCCGGCCCGGACGCTGCGGAACGCACTCCATGTGGTCCGCCCCGTGGCGGGGTTGCCCCGGTTCGGCTTTCACGACTTGAGGCATTTCTTCGTCAGCTACGCCGTGATGAGCAACACGGATTTTTTGACCATCGCGCGCTGGGTGGGGCACCGCGACGGCGGGGTTCTCATCGGCCGGGTCTATGGCCATCTCGCCGACGAGCACCGGAAACGCATGGCCGCCCAACTGGCGTTCGGCATCCGCGCCGCCAGCCCCTCGACGGTGACAGAATTGGAGGAAACCGCGTGAAGACGAAGAAGGTGAAGCCCGGGCCCTCGAGCGTGCTGAAGCCCATCCGACACCATTCCGAAACAGACGACCCTGGGAATCTCATCCACGGATGGAAGATGCCCGACGGGAAGATTGTGGTAGCCTATCACCCTCCCGCGGATTGCCTCTGGCTGCCGGACGCCGAAAGCGCGCTGATGATGCGAGGCGAGCCAAACCCGTATCAGGGCACCATCGGTCCGATGGACATCGCCCGGCTGGCTGGTGAACTCGCCGGTCGCGAGGGGGGCGACGCCGAGAAGTATCTGGGCAAGGCCACCCGCCTGGTTGCCAAAGCCCTGTCCTGCTGGGCGCGTATGAAGAACCACTGGGGCAATGACGCCGCGTTCTGGTGCCCGCCCGGCGATCCCATCACCATCGAGGAGGCGCGGGCGGAACTGTTCAAGCTGGGCGTCAAGGTCCGCCGGACCGACAAGGGGCAGACGATCTGGGAACCGCCGGGCGCACAGACCCTTCGCGACCTCTGCCGGGAATCCGGCATCCCGCCCGGACAACTGCGCGGTCGGCACCTGGAGCAACTGCGGGCTGCCTGGATGGCACGGAAATCGGCCCGCAAGAACCGCGCGCCATCGTGAGCGGCGAAACAGGCGTCAACTGGTATCGAGCTATTAACTGGGGTATGCGCAGGTAGTATTCAGGTAGTAACCAGCAGTTCCCCCCAAAACCGGCCCGTAAGGTCTCGCTCGCATGAACGAGACCGAAACACGGGCTGACAGCGCGAGCCCACCCCTCATCGCGCTGGGCGCATTGTCCCGCCGCGCCAACATGGTCGGGACGGCCATCCGCGGCATGGGGCGCGAGGGGATGATCACCCTCCTCCGCCTCAACGGGCGCCTCTTCGTGGAGGGCGATTCCCTCGACGCACTGCTCCACAACTACGACCTGGGCACCCCGGACGAGCTTGGGCGCATCCCGCTGGAGGACGCATGAGCGCACCCGACACCGGCGCCCGCGCGAACTGGCGCACCCCGCGGGTCATGGCCCTGGCGCGGTTCTGCAACGAGGTGGGCATCTCGGCTACGACCGCCTGGCGTTGGCGCGCCGACGGGTGGATTGAGTGCGTGGCCCTGGGCGGCAAGCAGTATGTCCTGCTCGGCTCCGTGGACCGGCTGATTCAGCGGGCCAAGAGCGGGGAGCTTGCGAGCGAATCCTGTCTGCCCAACGACCGACTGGTTCAATGCCGGCGCCACGCGGAGGAAGAACGGCAGGCTCGGCGCAAGACCAAGCGCGGGGGGAAGGCCACCACCGCCACCACCGCCGCGGGAGGAGACCGATGACCGCGACCACCACCACCCGGTCGTCCACCACCACGACCTGCGCGGCGTGCGCCAAGCCCTTCTCGCGTGGTCCCCGTGAATCCTGGAAGAAACTTTGCCCATCGTGCTTCGCGGACCGGCGGCGGTCGGAGGCGCCCCGAGCCTGGGCGACGGTCGGGGATGTGTGGCCCGAGGCTCGCAAACAGACGCGGCGGGAGGCGACACCATGACCCCATCCGAACAGGCCCGCCACGCCCGCGTGCTGCGGGGTGAGACCGTGGTCGCCAGCCAGCGCTCCGATCACGCCCTGATTGCGTGGGCACAGGCGGAGGGACTGGCCGTGAAGATTTCGCGTCCGGGCAAGTGGGGCAACCCGTTCCACATCGGGCCTGGCGTCACCCGTGACCAAGCGTGCGACCGCTTCAACGATTACCTCGCCGGACGGGAGGACCTGCTGGCGGCCCTGCCCTACCTGCGGGGAAAGGTCCTGATCTGCTGGTGCCACCCGCTGCGCTGCCACGGAGACCGGCTGGCGGAACTGGCGAACGCCTCTTGATTCTCTCTCCCTCCCCCGTCGCTTGGCCCGGGCGGCGGTCGGGGGGCAACACCATCACCGGGTCGCAGTGAATAACCGTATGAACAGAACATCCGAAACTCACGACGAAGCGGCGGACGCGGACAAGTATCGTCTTTGGCAGTCCACGCAAATGCTCGCAGCAATGCCCGAGTTTGTTCCCGTCATTCGAGATAGCAGACTCGTCTTCATTTCCCGGGCTGACGCGACCGAGGTTGACCTGGCCCTCGAAACTGCAACCCGCGATGCGCATAACCTCCCGGAGGCGCAGGCGAAGTAGCCCGGACGCACGCGCGCCGCCCCTCGGCCCACAACCGGGAGGCGGCGCTACTCGATCAACGGAACCACGAACTCAACCGCCGCCAGCGTGCCATGTCCGATGCCCTTTGACCAGCGCGCCAGCACCCCGCACTGGTGCGGAAAGCCTGGGGACTTCTCGCCACTCGCGCCGTTGGAGATCGCCACCAACCCGAGGTTCACGGGCTCCTACGCCGCCGCCGCGCTGTCCCATCTTCACATCGGAATGCTCTCCGAGGCGGGCCGGTATCCGTTCCCGTGGGAGCGGCTGGCGCAGTTCATCGCGGACCTGGAACCGGAAGACCGAACCAGGCTCTTGGTGCACGCTGGGGCGTCCCTGCAACCGGCGTTCGACCGGCTCTATCGTATCGCGGTGGGCACGGATACTTGGGAAGGCGACATACCCACGGTCAGCACCCTCGACGCCTATCGCGCCGCCGGGGCGGACAAGGCCCTGGCAGCCGTGCCGCTCGGCGAACGCCCCGAGGCCCTGGCCGCCTTTGATGCCCTCGACGCCGCCGAACGGGCGCGAGTCCGCAAACGTGGTCCACAGGCAAAGACGGCCGCCCCGACCGGCGAGCGGTTCAACACGGACCTGCTGCCCTATCGGCTGCTCCTCGATTCGTGGCTGGTGTTCCGTCCGAAACCGACCGTCGCGCCGTTCTGCATCTGCGTGCCGGCCCTCATCGCCGAACTGCTCGCCGATGTTCTCGGCGTCCACATCACCCCGAAGTTCGCCGCGCTGATGGTTCACCGGCTCGGCCTGCACTACGCCGTGACACAGGCGGAAATGCGGGACACCCGAAGCCGGGCACCGATCCCCGCAAAGCCGGTCCGCGACCGCAGGAAATCTTCAGCGAAGGGTGAAGCTTTGGGCGGGGAAAGCTGACTTCGGCCAATAACGACGCGGGTTCGTGAGAGGGTACCCCACTTTCCGAAATCTGGTCGGCATCTGGCCGGATATGCCCAAACTCAGGGTTGCATGAGCGTGAAGACCGAAGTTTCGAAGCAGTGGCGACCGGCGACGATGGCCGAGCCCGAACGGCTGCGGCTCATCGAGGCGGTCAACAACAAGTGGCCGGCGTACCCCCTCGACGAGACCCTGCCCACAGTCAGCGACATCGAGGTTGCCGTCTGGTTCGGGATGACCCGTGAGGAACTGCGGACGTCCCTCGCCGAACTGAAACTGCCGCACATCTCCATCGCCGGAAGGCTGATGTTCAAGCGATCCACGATCAGGGACTGGCTCAACAAGCGCGAGGTGACGGTATGACCCCCACCCCATTCATCCCGGCCGCGCCCCCGGCCCCGCTCAGTCAGGTCGCGCTGCCGCTCGAAGGCGGCAGCCTGCCCACGGTCGGCGAGGTCAAGCTCCTCCCGGTCACGGGCCAGGGCAATGTCCGGGCCACGGCGCGGGTCAGCGTCCGGTCCGCTGGTGAAGTTCACCAGATCCTCGTCCGGCTGGTGCAGGAGGAGGGCAAGCGCGCCTGGGTTCAGCCGTTCACAGGGGACTCGAGCCGGGTCTGGACCGATCACCCAGAGGTTCACCGCGCCGTCCTCGAAGCCGTCCTCAAAGCCAGGTCACGCTCGGCCGCAAGTACTCGATGCACCGGGCAGATCGAGGGGGATGGCGCGCGATGAACGCCCCCGGAAAAGCGAAGGCCCCCGCCGTGAGGCAAGGGGCCAACGAGGAAGCAGTTCTCCCGACGAAGGGCCACCCATTTCCTGTGAACACGATAACCAATTCACCCCCCGGAGGCAAGCCGGCGGACTCCGCGGCCCAGTACAAGGCGGTGGGATCACTACCGGAGGTCCCCAAGCGCCGTGTCAGTCTCTACCAGAACGCCAAGGACAACAGCGGCTTGGTTCGGACGGTGACAGCGCTCGTCAGGGACATCCACACCAGTCTGAAGCGCAAGGTCCAGACCGAACGCATCAGGCGTATCTACGCGGAGACCCTTCAGAAGACTGGCACTCAAGAGGCCGCCAAGGACGCCGTGGCCGAACTGAAAAAAGCTCTGCCTGGCGTTACATGGTCGGGCGAGTTCACCCAGCGCAGAAAGAAGAACTGCAAGCAGCACACGGGATTGCTCTGCGCGGATTTGGACGCCATCCATGACCCTGCCCGGCTGGCCGAGGTCCGCGGCGGCATTCGCCAATCCCCCCATCTGGTGCTCGACTTCGTGTCGCCCACCGGCCACGGGCTGAAAGCGGTGTTCGCCGTTCCCGCCAACATCGAGTTGCATGAGGCAAGCTGGCGAGCCGTGCGCCAGCATGTTCTGGATCTCTGCGGCGTCGAGATAGACGCGGCCTGTAAGGATGTGAACCGGTTGTGCTTCCTGGCCTTCGACCCTGAGTGTGCGTTCGTGCCAGACGCCACGGAACTGGACGCGAGCGCCTTCGTCGAGGAGCCGAAGAAGCGACCCAATGCGAATCAGGGAACACCGCCTCCGCCCCCCGCCAACTCGTCCGGGCGACGCGGCATTGCCGAAGGTCTGCTTGGCGAAATCCGATGGGAGACTGACAACCTCGGTTTTTGCGAGTGCCCCGGCGTCCACAAGCACACCCAAGGCAATGGCGCCCGTGACTGCCGGGTGACCTTGGACGGCGCGCCCACGATCCATTGCCTGCACAATTCCTGCCGGAACCAGGTGGACGCCATGAACCGGGAGTTGCGCTCGCGCATCGGGAAGGACGAGAGCGCCGACCAAGCCGATTCTGAGCCAGGCCGGGCGAACACCAACGGGAGTCCAGCCAACCGGAAGAACGAGCCATGGAAGGAAATGCTGACGCTTCCCAAGGAACTGCCGCCGATACCTGATTTTCCCATTGCGGCACTCCCCGAACCGTTTCGGGACTGGACAGCAGACTGTGCCGAGCGAATGCAGTGTCCTCCGGATTATCTCGGCGTCAGCGGTCTCTTCGCTGCTGGTGTTGTCCTTGGGAACCGCATCGGAATCGCCCCAAAGGAGTTCGATGACTGGATTGACATTCCAACATTCTGGGGCGTGCTCGTGGGCCGCCCCGGAATGCTGAAGACACCGGCCCTTTCCGCCGCGCTCTCCCCCTTGCGTGTGATCGAAGATGAGTATCACGAGGCGTTTCAGCGGGAGATGGAAACCTTCGAGGCCGCCAAGTTCGTTGCGGAGACCAAGAAGAAGAAGGCTCACAGCAGCATCTCCAAACTCAAGGCCGATGAATCGGGGGAAGCCATGCGCATTGCCCGCGATGCGGTCATCGGTGCCGGCGAGCCGCCCAAGTGCCGACGGCTCATCTGCAACGATTCGACCACCGCCAAGGTCTGTGAACTCGCCTTCGACAACCCGCAGGGTATCGGCATCGTCCGCGACGAGTTGATGGGGCTCATCAGCACGATGGAATCCGAGGGGCACGACGGCGACCGCGAGCTTTACCTCGAAGGCTGGAACGGAACCAACGGGTTCACCGTTGACCGGATCGTGCGCGGCACCCATCGCATTCCCAAGTTGTGCCTTTCCATCATCGGCGGGATTCAGCCCGGGCCGCTCATGTCACTCGTCCGGTCGGTGTCACGGGGCGGTCGGGGCGCCGATGGATTCCTTCAGCGGTTTGGTCTCATCGCCTGGCCGGACATTACGGAATGGGAGTTCGTTGACCGTCCTCCGCATCAGGGGGCCATGGACGCCTATCACCAGGCTTTCCGGTATCTCAACAGTCTCGGCCCGGGAGAAATTGGAGCCAGACCCGTCGCCAACAACAAGCCATTCGCGCTGCGGTTCTCGCCAGAGGCGCAGGACGCCTTCAGCCGTTGGTTCGCCAACCACGAAAGACGAATCCGCCGAGCCGACGAGCATCCCGCGTTCGAGGGATACCTCGCCAAGGTGAAACGCCTCGTCATTTCCCTTGCGCTGCTACACCACCTGACCGAACGAAAGTTTGGTCCGGTCGCGCTGCGCTCCCTCGAGGCGGCACTGTGCTTGCAGACCTATTTCGAGGCCGCCGCGCGCCGCGTCTTCTCCTCGCTTTCGCAGGGGCCGGTCGTGTCCGCGATTCAACTCGCCCGGCGCCTGCAAGGCCACGAACTCCCCGACGGCTTCACCGCGCGCCAGGTCGAACGGAAAGGCTGGTCCGGTCTGGACTCGAAGGAGTCTGCAACCGACGCCTGCGAGATTCTTTGTGAACTCAACTGGCTCCGGGAAGAACAGCGGATCGGCATTGGACGCAGTTCCCTCCGCTACCGGATTCACCCCGACTTGAACCCCATGGTTCCAGGAGCAAACAGCCCCGCGAACAGCACGGAAGAACAGGGGGAAATGTGAGCGGGGCGAGCCCAAATGCTTCAAAAAACCTAATGTCAGACCCCCCCCGGCAGAGCATTTCGAGGACAAGTATCTTGTTTGCAGCATGTTATGCTGGGTTTCGTCGGTTTTGTCACCATCTCTCCTTGGTGTATTTTTCTCCCCCAAAGGAAGGAAGGAAGGAATTCATTCATGACGGGGTAGGTGACAAAACTGACGAAACTCCCCCCCGGCAACCCCATTTGTGACAGAAAGTCTTATTACCGTGAAGAACGGCAAACCATCGCACAACTGGACCTTGTGGGACCTCGACGACGAGGTGGACCGGCGCGACGCGGAATCGCTCGAGGACGGATGGGCACCCGGCGAGACGGGCGACTACCTGGACGACGACGCCTGCCGCGGGGACTGGCGGTCGAGGCGGGCGGACGACCCGGAGGCGGGCGACTGAGGATTTCCCGTCCGCATGGTGCGGTCGGGGAGACGACGGAGACAACACGATGAACCTGATCAAGCGAGTAGATGGAAACGGGGTTGAGGAACTGGTTGCGGAAGGCCTGGACGCGGACACCGCGAGGGCAGCCATTGCGACTGCGGCACAGCACGCCGCCGAGCTGGCTGCCCGGTGCGGGTTCGATGTCGGTCGGGCCCTGAAGGAAGGCCAGGCGCTCACGACGGACGGCACGCCGGTCCTGTTCTTGTGCAGGGTCAAGCTGGCTGATCACTACACGGTGATCCTGGGCCGGCTGTGCCGGGAGCAGGATGGCGCCGACCTCGGCCCGGCGTGCTGGTGGCTGGACGGGTCGGCCTGGAACCACGACCTGGGCAACCTGCGGAACAGCCCGAGGGACTTGTCGGGGGTGCGGGAGATGGCACTGCGGAATGACTTCGATACCAGAATGGTGTTCATCTGACCCACTTTCCCTCCCCCGCTCGTGGACCAGGTGGTCCTGGGCGTGGGCGGGGCAACGACGGTGACGCCATGCTGATTCAGACGGCCGACAAGATCCTGCTCGCCTACACCGGGCGGGCACCGGGCAGCCGGGCGAGTGACGACTGGTTCACCCCCCGGCGCTACCTGGAGTCGGCGCGACGCGTGTTCGCCGGCGGCGTGATAGACCTCGACCCGTTCTCGTGCGCCGCGGCCAACGAGATTGTGCAGGCGCGCCGGTTCTACTCGGAGGCGGACGATGGGTTTTCGCTGCCGTGGGATTCGCGGTCGCTGTGGCTGAACCCGCCCTATTCCCGGGGCCAGTGCGCCAAGGCGGTCATGTATCTGCTCGACGCTTGGGGTTGCGGCGTGGTCGGAGAAGCCCTCGCGTTGTTGAACAACTGCACGGAGACCGGCTGGTTCCAGTCCGCGCTGACGGCGGCAACCGCGGTCTGTCTCACGCACCATCGCGTTGCGTTCTGGAATGCGGATGGCAAGGCCGTTTCGGGCAACACCCGTGGTCAGGCGTTCCTCTACTTCGGCCCGGCGCGGGAGCGGTTTTGTGCGGAGTTCCGGCGGCACGGGACGGTTGTCGTTGCAGATCCGGGCGACGACGAAGCGGTGGGCGGATGACGGGCAAGCTTTCCCGGCTGGGATGGTCCCGGGCGGGCTGACACCAGACACCACGATGAAGACGACCGAGACGACCGAGGCGCCCGACCAGCGGGCAACCCGACTGACGCCCGAGGACCTGCCGTTGCTGGTCCAGTTGACGGCGGGGTTGCTGGCGAGCGGGCACTACACGGTGCCGACCGGCGATGAAACCACCGCGGTGATGCTGACCGAGCGCACCGAGCGAATGGGGTATAGGGAACCCGGCCTGACCGCCTGCGCTGTTCAGGATGCCCGGATGCTTCTCCGGAACCTGCGGGAGGAGATTCAGGACTTTGGCGCGGACCGACTCCACCGTCCAGGCGAGGTGAGCCTCTTCGGGTCGCTCGCGGCCCCCAAGAACGGAGGTGCAGCATGACGCTGGCGTCCACCCTCGGCGCGGACCTGTCCGGGATACTCAAGGATCTGCCTGGCTCCCTGGGCGAGCGTGCCCCCGCCCTGGCGTTGCGGTTCGAGGCGGCGTTCCAGCGGCCGGCGTTCAAGATGACCATCGTCCGCGGTGGGCGGAGTGCGGAGGTTCGCTGCCACCGCCACCGGCGGGCGCTCGTGGGCTTCGTCGAGGCCGTGACCGGGTTCAAGATGACCTCGGAACTGCTCGCCGAGATGGCGGACTCTTTGGCGACCTCGGGCGGGGTCATGGTGATGTTCTACGACCCCGCGGGCGGGCACTTCGCGTTCAGTGACGGCGATGTGATGGCGTCCTGTTCGGTCGAGACCAACCCCTACCGGAACTGACACCATGACCATGCGCTACGCTTCCCACGCCGCCGAGATTCTGCCAGCCCTCCGCCGGTTGCGGGTTGTCCGCGCTGAGATCATCGGTCCGCTCGCGATGTTCTACTCGATGACCTGGCCCGCTCTCGTGGTCGGCGCGGCCTGGTGGCTCAACCGACTGTCCGGCCCGGCGGTGGCCGTGGCTGTCGTCTGGCGGCGCCGGAAGCGAGGGGCGGTGTGGTGGGTGGTCGAGAGCGTGCACGACTGTCCCATCGAGGCCCGGATGGACGCGGGCGGCGTGCTCGTGCTCACCCTCCCCGATGATGAGGTGTTGCGGCTGGACGCCACTCGCCCGGGCACGGGCATGGATGCGGTCGTCCACGAGATACCGGAGACCACGCCGGCGCTCGAGCTCGAGAGCTTGCACTCCCCCGAGCCGTGGCACCGCTGGCGCTGGGTGACGCTGGCCGGCGACCTGGGACCGAGGCCCAAGCGCCCGAAACCGCCGAAACCGCCAGTTCCACCATCGCGGGCCTGAAAACCTGGCGCACAATTGACGCCAGACGCACGATTCAGGCTCGGGTGGTATGTCGGGATGGGTCGAAATTGCGACGCGCTGTAGCGGCTTCTGGAGCGTCCGCTGCTCGCCCGCCGTCCCCCGACCTGGTGGTGCTGACCCCGACCGTCGGCGGGGATGGTGTCCGGGTCCGCTGGGGCCGGCCCGACCGATCACGATGCGGCACCTGGTGTTCAACACCCCGTCCAACCCCGAGGCGCCGCCGGCACCCTGGCCCGGTGGGGACCTGCCCGAAGTTACGGTCGAATTCCGGGCTCGGACGGCGGAAACGGCTTCCCAGCCCGCTTGAGGCCGAATTCTTGCCCCACAATCGCCACCGTTTCGACTTTGACGGTCAGGGTGGTATGGCGACACCCCGCCAACCTGCGGACGATTCTGGGGCATCCTGGCGCTTCCGCGACTCGCCCGCCCCCACTTGGTCGTGGTAATGTCCCGCCCGTCATGAGCACCAGACCCACCATCCGCACTGAGCCGGCGCACACGCCGAAACCTCCGCGATACCCTCCCGGTTACTTCGTCGGGGATATGCGCCGTCAGCAGTCGGGGGACATCAAGCAGGCCCTCCGCGAGCGGGAGGCGCGGCAGGCGGGGAAGGCGAGGTAATCATGGTCCTCCCATCGTCACGGAAACCGGGTAGGAAGTTGAGGAAACCCCATCGGCGAAGCGGGCGGCCTGGGGGCCATCCGCCGAAGTGCGACCCCGCCAGCACCCCGGAGAACCTGCGCGCCATCATCGCGGACATCGCCACGGGCATGATCGTGGACGCCGCGTGTGCCGCCCACCGAATCAGCCCGCCGTCCTACTACCTCGCCATCAAGAAGGACCCCGCGACACTGGCCGCCCACAACGAGGCCCTCCGGTCGAGCCGCGCCGGTCAAGATGCGGAGTACATCGGCAAGGCGACGGCGAACCTCCTCCGGGCGATTGACGGAGGGGACACCCGGATCAGCCAGTGGTTCCTCGAACGCCGCCAGCGGAACACCTGGGGAAGGTCCGTGCAGGAGCCGGGCGACACCGGACCCGCCGCGGGCTTCGACGGAGACGGCGTAGCCTCTGAGGCATGAAGTCTGCGACCAAGCCGGGCATCCCGGTCACGCTCTACGGGCGCACCTGGCGCGTGGTTGATGGCGACTCGGCGAGGATTCACTTGAGGGTGTTGAGAGCGTTCCCACGGCCTACCGCCGAGACCCCGGCGGAAGTGCGGGCGCTGGTCGAGGACTGGACCTGGGAGCAATGGGTCGAGGCGCACCAAGCGGCGGTGACATGCCTGTGGCCGGGCTTCGAGTGGCACGACTGGTCCCTCGACATCCTGGGTTGCTGGTGCCAGACGGGCGACCGCTGGCTCACCGTGGCGGGTTCGGCCTCGAGCGCCAAGAGCTTCACCGTCGCGACCCTCGCCCTCCTCGCGTTCTACAGCGCGCCGGCGGACACCCTCTGCCTCCTCACTTCGACCACCATTCGCGAGCTACAGCAACGCGTCGGTGGCATCGCCGTTGACCAGCACAGGGACGCTCAATCCCGCCGCCCGTGGCTCGGCAACCGCGCCGTCGAAGTGGCCGGCGAGAACGCCATTGTGCCGCTCGACCGGGACGGCAAGAAGATGATGCGCCGCGGCCTGCGGGCCATTGCCACGATGGATTCAAGCGGTTCCTGGGTTGGCCTGCGCGGTGTCGGGTTCAAGGCCCCGCGGCTGCTGTTCGTCGGGGACGAGCTGTCTCTGATGTTAGGGGGCTTCGCGGATTCGGCGGCGAACCTCTCCGTCAACTGCCAGTTCCGTTTCGTCGGCTGCGGCAACTTCGTGTCCCGTGACGATCCGCTGGGGATGCTCTCGGAGCCGCTGGACGGCTGGGCGTCACTCTCTGAGTCCAACGAAGCGCGCGCGTGGCGGACCCGTCGCGGACTGTGCTTGCAGTTGCCCGGACTGAGCACACCCAACGGAGACACCGACCCGCCTCGCTACAGCTACCTGGTGAGCCGCCGCTACATCGAGAACATGCGGGCGATGTATGGGGAGACGGACATCAGATTTAGAGCTTTTGCCGCGGGAGCGTTGCCGTCGGGAGCCTCAGAACTCACGGTCCTCGACCGTCCTCTCATCACCAGGATGCAGGCCGACCAGCCGGCGGCGTTTGTTGGCCCGGTGCGACAATTCGCCGGACTGGACCTGGCCTACGGTGGCGCTGGTGGTGACCGATGCGTGCTGGCGTTCCTCACCGTGGGCACCGACCGCCACGGGCACACCATCATTGCCGACGCCGGGCACGCCATCATCCCTGTGACGCAAGGGGGCAACCTCGCGACCACCGAGGAGAATATCGCCCGCGAGGCCCGGAGCGCGTGCGAACAGAAAAGCATCCCCCCGGAGCGGTTCGGGTTTGATAGCTCGTTCGGCTCATTCGGTTCCGCCGTGGCGCGGATCTGGAGCACACGCTGTCACCCCACGGTCTTCGCCGGCCCTCCGGTGGACCCCGACCCGGCACAGGGAGAAGTGGAACTGACCGACCAACCCGCGCCGCCGTCGCAACGGTTCTCAAAGCGAGCGAGTCAGATTACCTGGCGCATGAGGGAGGCCGTCGAGACCGGGGCGTTTCGTTCCCTCGACGAGCAGGCGGCGGACGAATTCACGAGGCGGCGCTACACCATCACCAGCAGGAGCGGGGAGCGCATCAAGCTGGATGTGGAGCCGAAGCCACCGTTCCGCCAGAGAACCGGGAAGTCACCCGACCTAGCAGACGCCCGGTGCATTGCCCTCGACGCCATTGCCGCCGCTGGGGTGAGCCTCAAGCCGATCCGCAGCGACCACGACGCCGACCCGGTGAACGACCCGAACGCCTGGGCACACGCCGAAGCCGCCCGCGTCAACGCCTACGAGCGCGGTCTGTCCCGCCCAGACCTGGACATGCCGACCTACATGGGCCGCGTCGCGGAGGCGAACCACCAGCTTGATCAGCTCGATCACCCTGAACCGTTCCGGCGCGTCGTCACCAGCACCGGCACGGTCGAGGTACGCATGCCCGTCCACACCGGCCCGCCCTCTGGTGACGACGACGTTGACGACGCCAACCTCGCCCACGATGTCGAAGTGCGGCGGGGTACGTTCAGACGCATCGCCGACCTGACCCGGTGAGCCCCGCTGAACTACCGGGTTTACGCCCTTGCGCTGGGTTGGCTAGCTGAGCACGCTTTGGACACGTGCCTGCTCCCGTGAGGGTCCCTAAGGTCCAACTCGCCTGGAGAGCAGGTACTGCACATGCGCGGGGTTTTACTTCGAAAGACGGAACGGCTTGAAATCAGGACGGAGGATCGGTTGGCTGACAGACGAAGGGCTGGGCTACTTCGCGGGAGCCACGATTAAGTATCTGCCGGAGTGCGTGTAGATTCTGTCACCAACCCGGAACTTCACGTAGTTGCTTTCCTCCCGAATAACGTACGCCTCTGAGATCCTTGTAGGGGTGTCAGGGTCCCAGCCCCTGAAACCATAGAGAACCATCGCAACCGGCCCTCTCTCCTTCTCCTCCTGTCCGCAGCCCGCGACCAGAAAGACGCCCAGTAGAGCTAGGTTGGTCAGGCTGAAGAGCGCGCGAAATCCTCGGAAACGGACGACAGTAGGAAAGCGTTTCATGGCGGACATCATGCTGTGATTTTTGATACCGATCAAGCCATCTCCCGCTACCGCGGCCCCTTCAGAAACCTCCCCGCCGAAGCAACACGAAGCCGTGGGCAGGCTACTCGCGACGGAGCACCGACTCCCCGACTTCCATCTCCGCCAGCCCACCAGTCGTTTCTGAGGACCGAGGCAACAAACGGAGTCAACTACACCGACGAACTAGCAAATGCCGAGTTCAGCCCTGGCTATCTTGACGACGTCTGCTAGGCAAGCGCTTGTCTCGTCGTCCAACTTGGCGAGGTAGGACTGAAAGTCTGCCGAGCGGTCGAACCCATCCATCGCGGCGCGATACTCGCGAAGTCGCGTGACGGCTTCGGCCCGCAGAAGAAGTCCCCCACAGTTGATTGCTTTCCGGATTTTTGCCGTGCTGGCTTTCGCCTGTGCCCCGAGCCTTTCTTTAGCCTCCCTGGGCAAGTCCGTGTCACGGCTAAGTGCCGAGTAACTGGAGCGAATCCACTCATCGGTCTCATTCAGAGCTTCGATCACTTCTCGATACGAAGCTTCTTTCCTCTCCCAGACCTTTTCTTTGCGGTAACGCGTGAAGGCAAACCAAGCCGCAATCCATGTGCCGCAGCCCGAAGCCAGCAGCGTCACTGTCAATTGAATCAAGACCGAGTTGAAGTCCATACGAGGCTCATGAGCCTGAAGGTCCACCGGAACCGAGTCAAGCGGACTACGCCCACAACCGAACCTCGAAGGGCAACGCCGCCAGAGCCAAACGCGCCGAGGCCGCCAAGGCGGGAAAGATGGAACGTGCCGCGGAGGAGTCCAGGCGCACCCGCACCGCCATTGCGCCCACGTAACGCGATGCTACCGTCGCGCTGTGGTGACCCCGCTCCGCCTGACCCTCCCGCTGATCCTCGCATGCTTCGCTCTGGGTGCCCGTCCCGCTGAAGCCCTCGCGGCGCCTGAGCGGGTGGACGTGCCCCGGCTGGCGGCGCTCCTCGACCCGGCGAAGCTGGCGACGCTGGGGCCGCGTGGAGCCAACCCGCGGGTGCAGAAGGCGGTTGCCTGGCTCGCGGTGGCACAGGCCGACGGTCGGAACCTCGACACCCTCCTCGAGCAAGCGTTGGCCGGGAAGATGAAGCCCGAGGCCGCCCGCCTCACCAAGGAAGCCCTCCTCCGCAACCTGGACATCGCCGGGAAGCTCGGGTGCCTCGACCCCGAGGGGCTGGCCGAGATGCGGCGAGGGAAGGCGGCGACCGTGAAGCGCGGTCCCTACGCGGGCGACCAGTCGTCGGTGGACCACATCGTCCCCCTCGCGGTGGCGCCCGAGCTTGGGAACACCATCGCCAACCTCGAGCTCATGCCCATGCGCCTGAACGCCTCGAAGCGGGACCGGGTAGGCGAACGCCAGTTGAGCCACGCCCGCGCTCTGCGCAAGGTCGGGTTGCTCAGTGCCGGCGGGCTTCGGTCGGTCGAGGCGGCAGCGCGGTGAGGCTGCGGATTCCCGCCCCCGCATCGGTGCTTGCCGCTGGGCGCGACGTAGCGGCACCATCGCCCCTGCCACCGATGACACCCGCAGCGTTCAAGGCGAAATGGGGAAGGGTTCGCGCCAAGGAATCCGCCGCGTATCAATCCCACTTCGACGACCTGTGCCGGATGCTGCTCCACCCTCCGCCCCTCGAAGCGGACCCGTCGGGCGAGTCGTTTTGCTTTCAGCGGCGCGTGGTGAAGGACGCCGAGTTGTTCGAGCTGCGGGAGACCGGGGAGGAAGCCAGCCCCGAGGAGCGCGGGTTCGCCGACGTGTGGAAGCGCGGCTGCTTCGCCTGGGAATACAAGGGGCGGAAGAAGAACCTCGATGAGGCTTACCGCCAGTTGCTCCGCTACCGGGAGAGCCTGGAGAACCCGCCCTTGCTGGTGGTCTGCGACTTCGAGCGGTTCATCGTCCGCACCAATTTCAACGGGACGGTTCAGGAGACCCACCAGTTCACCAACGACGAGATTGACCGGCCCGAGAACCTACGCGTCCTGCGCGCCCTGTTCGAGACGCCCGATTCGCTCAAGCCGCAGCGCACGACCAACGAGATCACCAAGAAGCTGGCGGAGCAATTCGCCCAAGTCGCCCGGTCCCTGCAACGGCGGGAAGCCCTCGAGCTGGAAGACGTGAAGACGCGAGCGGAGATGAACTTCGCCCAGCGCAAGAACCTTCGCATCGCCCGGTTCCTGAACCGGCTGGTGTTCTGCTTCTTCGCCGAGGACACCGGGTTGCTGCCCAAGTCCCTGTTCTCCGACCTCGCCAAGACAGCGCTGGATGATCCGCGCCAGTTCGCGCAGGCCCTCGAAACCCTGTTCCGCACGATGGCGACGGGCGGGTTGTTCGGGCACCAGAAGATCCGGCACTTCAACGGGCACCTGTTCGAGGACTCGACCGTGTTCGAGTTGAACGAGGAGGAACGCCAGCTTCTCGTGGATGCCGCAGGAGCGGACTGGCAATTCGTCGAGCCCAGCATCATGGGCACGCTGTTCGCCCGTGGGCTGGACCCCGACCATCGGGCCGCCCTGGGCGCGCAGTACACCGACCGCACCGACATCGTGACGCTGGTCGAACCCGTGCTGATGGCGCCGTTGCGCCGGGAGTGGGCCACGCTCAAAGCCTCCCTCCTCGCGGCCTTCAAGAAGGGCAAGGGCACCGCGGCCGACCGCGCTCGCCTCGATGCGTTCCTGAAGAAGCTCCGGGGCATCGTGGTCATGGACCCGGCGTGCGGGAGCGGCAACTTCCTCTACGTCTCGCTTCAAATGCTCCTGGACCTGGAGAAGGAAGTCATCACGTTCGCCGCGCAACTCGGGTTCACGCTCAAGCCCGAGGTGGGCGTTCACCAACTGCGGGCGATTGAGATCAACCCCTACGCCTACGAACTCGCCCAAGTCACCGTGCAGATTGGATTCCTGCAATGGCTCCGCTCGAACGGGTTTCCCCTCGACCGCGAGCCGGTGCTCCAAGTGCTCGACGGGTTCCACAACGAAGACGCGCTCCTGGTCCATCACTTCCACAGCAAGGCGAAGTCGTTGAAGCAGGCGCAGGCCGGTGAGCACGCCGAGGACGATGCCTTCAGGTTCTACAAAGAGCGCGAATGGCCGAAGTGCGATGTCATCGTGGGCAACCCGCCGTTCCTGGGCGGCAAGATGCTGCGCCGCGAGTTGGGAGACAGCTACGTCCCCGCGCTGTTCGAGGTTTACGGCCAACGGGTGAGACCGGATGCGGACCTGTGCTGCTACTGGTTTGAGA
>Ga0208980_10000557_pt1 | contig 21261 bp, 22 predicted proteins | sample WetSurMetagenome_3_FD_187993 | JGI IMG/M metagenome (GOLD analysis project Ga0208980, IMG submission 187993) | Wetland microbial communities from Twitchell Island in the Sacramento Delta, sample from surface sediment Aug2011 Site A1 Bulk (version 2) | ecosystem: Environmental > Aquatic > Marine... | reverse complement strand
CTCCCACCAGGGGCGCTAAGCTCGTCTGTGTGGTCTTTCATCCGATGGTTGTGAGTTCCAAAGTACCCGCCTGGCAGTGCCAGGCGAGTAGACTCCCACCAGGGGCGCAAATCTTTTATTAATCCCGATTCCCCAATAAATGAATTATGATATAAAGAAGCAGATTCATCAGTCTGTCTTTCAACACGGAGAATGCCATGAACGCTGAAATTCAAACAGCCCCCATTCACCTGCTCCACTCTGAATCGGAATATCTGGAATACTTTACGATCAACCAATCGCAGCGACCAGGGAGTCTTAAACCACATGCCTGGACCCCACTCACGGATCTGATCGAAACGGCCGAACACCTGATCATCCGCATCGAGATCGCCGGCATGAACCAGGCCGATTTTTCGATCCGGGTTGAACCCCGTCGAGTGATGGTCAGCGGCAGTCGCCCGGAAATTCGCAACCAGGGCTGCTTTCACCGCATGGAGATCCCCTCCGGTGATTTTGAAAGCGACGTGGACCTCCCGCAGGCAGTCGTAACGGATCAAGCAAATGCTGAATATCGCGATGGTTTTTTATCGATCAAACTCACAAAGGTTTTAATCTCATACGAATAAGTTAATATCACGGGAATCACTAAAATAATATGGAAAATAACCACGAACCCAAAAATGCCCCACTCAATCCGATGGATCCGGATGATCTGACTTTCGAGATCAGCGACAACCTGGATAAGGCCTTGAAGAACTTCCCGGATGAAGTGGCCATATTACCACTGCGCGGCGTGGTCGTTTATCCGCAAACCATCGTCCCGCTCACCATTGGCCAGCCGCGTTCGATCAAGCTGATCGATGATGTGATCGCCAACAACAAACTGGTTGGTCTGGTTGCATCCCGCAATGCCGAGCTTGAAAATCCCTCCATCAAAGAGATGTACCGCATCGGTACGGTCGGATCCATCCACCGGCTCTTCCGCGCCCCGGACGGCACCATCCGTATCCTGGTCCAGGGCATGGCCCGCTTTGCCACCGAGGAATACACCCAGGAAGAACCCTATTTTCGCGCCCACATCCGCTACCGGCCGGAGATTCAGGAAAGCAACCTGCAGGTAGCCGCATTATCGCGTAATGCTCGCGACCAGTTCGAGCGCATCGCTGAAATGATCCCGACTCTTCCGCGGGAGCTGGTTACAACTGTTTCCACTTACACCGATGCTCTGCAAACGGTCTATACGATCTCCAACTTTCAACGGATGGAGCTCTCGGATGCCCAGGCCATCCTCGAGATTGACAAGGTCAGCGCCAAACTGCAGCGCCTGGTATCCATTCTGACCCGCGAACGGGAAGTGCTTGAGCTCGGGCAGAAGATACAAAACGAAGCCCGCTCCGAAATGGAGAAAACCCAGCGCGAATACTTTCTGCGTGAGCAACTCAAGGCCATCCAGGATGAGCTAGGCGAGGGTGATGAACAGACAGCCGATATTGAAGAATTCCGTACGCGCATCGATGCTGCCCACATGTCAGAAGAGGCTACCAAGCAATCGCGACGTGAATTGGATCGGCTCTCACGCCTGCCAACTGCGGCAGCAGAATACGGGGTGATCCGAACCTACCTGGATTGGCTGGTATCGCTGCCCTGGTCCAACAATACGCCTGACAACCTGGATATCGCGCATGCCCGCCAGGTGCTGGATACTGATCATTACGGCTTGAAGGATGTCAAGTCTCGCATCCTTGAATATTTGGCGGTCAGGAAGCTTCGCTCGGAACGGAAATCAGATCCGGTTCGTCGGAAAAAAGATGAGATCCGAAAGATACGAGAGGGCGTGATCTTGTGCTTCATCGGTCCACCGGGAGTTGGCAAGACCTCCCTCGGGCAGTCCATTGCGCGCGCCATGAACCGAAAGTTCATCCGCATCTCACTTGGCGGTGTCCGTGATGAGGCCGAGATCCGTGGTCACCGGCGCACCTATATCGGCGCCATGCCGGGTCGCATCCTGCAATCCATGCGCCGCGTGGAAAGCCATAACCCGGTCTTTATGCTGGATGAGATCGATAAGTTAAAATTCGACTTTTCCGGTGACCCGGCTTCCGCCCTGCTGGAAGTGCTGGATCCTGAGCAGAATCGTGAGTTTCGCGATCATTACCTGGAGGTCGCTTTCGATTTATCCCAGGTCATGTTTATCACCACTGCCAACAGCCTTGAGACTATCCCGCCGCCGCTCCTTGATCGCATGGAAGTTATTCAAATAGCCGGCTACACCGAGGACGAGAAATACCATATCGCCCGCCAATATCTGGTGCCACGACAGTTGCGCGAGAATGGCCTGCGCGATCGCGAGGTGAAGTTCACTGCTGCCGCCATCCACCAGATCATCCGCAATTACACCCAGGAGGCCGGTGTTCGCAACCTGGAACGCCAGATTGGCAGTATTTGCCGCAAGCTGGCGACTTCGATCACCGAGGGGAAAGTAACCCAGGCGAGTGTCACCCCTGATTACGTCCGCGATGAGCTGGGCAGTCCGATGTTCAAGGGCTCCCAGGAGATCTCCATGCGCACTTCCATTCCCGGGGTAGCAACTGGATTGGCCTGGACGGCTTACGGCGGCGATATCCTCTTTGTCGAGGCGACGTGTATGCCTGGCAGCAAGGGTTTCATGATCACTGGTTCCATCGGTAATGTCATGCAGGAATCTGCGCAAGCTGGGCTTTCCTATGTTCGTTCGCATGCTGAAGACCTGAATATCCCGGATAAGCTTTTCGCGGATTCTGACATCCATCTCCATATTCCGGCCGGCGCCCAGCCAAAAGACGGTCCCTCTGCGGGTGTAACCATGGTAACCGCGCTGGTTTCCCTCCTGCAGGCAAAACCCGTCCGGCATGATACCGGGATGACCGGTGAGATCACGCTGCGCGGTCAGGTGCTGCCGGTGGGCGGCATCAAGGAAAAGGTCCTGGCGGCACACCGTTCCGGTTTGAAACGTATCATCCTGCCAAAACGGAACAAGGATGATCTGGATGATCTTCCAGAAAGCGTCAAGCGATCCATGGAATTCATCCTGGTCGATGATGTTCAAGATGTGCTTAATAATGCATTGCTTGAACCCAGGAAACCAAACAGTGCAAGCAAGAAAACCCCCATTTAAACAGCCAGTAGGGCATTATTTGACTGTCTTGACGGGCTACAGCATCTATATTAAAATTTGATTAATGCACTTGCTTTCTTGTAATTAGTTTCGTCATACCGGCCTTTCAGGCATTCTTGAAGGCCGGTTTTTGTTTTTCCAGTTTATCTGGAGCACCAAAGGAGGAGCAATAGTATGAGTGAGCGTTTTGTCGGAACCGTCAAATGGTTCAACACGAGCAAAGGCTTCGGCTTCATACAACGCGAAGGCGAAGCGGATGTCTTCGTGCACTATTCAGCGATCGCGAGCGAGGGTTTTAAAAATCTCGTTCAAGGTCAAAAAGTTGAATTCTCTGTTGAAGAGGGTCCAAAAGGAATGCAGGCAGCACAGGTGACAGTTATCGAATAAATAATAAATTTATTAAAACAACCAACCCCTTCCAATCGGAAGGGGTTTTTATTACCCGTCTCTATTAACACCTTATGAACTTTTTTGGACTTTTCCAAGCCATCGGCCAAGCAACATTAGACCGACCGCTCCCAATGTGGCCGGAATAACATGGATCGGTCCCACGTTCAACCATTTCCAATCGATCGCAGCACCTATCAGGTTCCCTATAAAGAAACCCAGGATGCTGCACAGAACGAAAAAAACAATCCGCCATCCGCGTCCTCCCACGATCACATGGAACAGCAATCCCAGCACGGTGGCGAAGACGAAGCTGATCAGATAAGCAGGTAAGGTCATGGCATTATTGTATCATTCGATAAAGCCCATCCCAAGACAATTATCACCCTGGTACATGACCAGCGCTTGCCCAGGTGTGACATCCCGAATTTGGCGGCTTAACCGTACATCCAGCTTTTTATCCTGCCTGACATGGATCTCAACCTCCAATCCCACTGCACGATACCGGATTTTTACAATCGCGCTAAAATTCTCACCGGGGGCTTTCCCACGAATCCAGTTGATATCCCGGATGATCATACTCGATCTGCCCAGGAGTTCTTTTTCACCCACAATGAGTTGGTTTGTCTGAATATCCTTCCTGATCACATAAAGTGGTGCCGAAGAGGCAATCCGGATACCTTTCCGTTGACCTTCGGTGTAATTTGCCAGTCCGGTGTGTTCTCCCAGAATGCGCCCATCGTGATGAACAATTTCCCCTTTTCTAAGTAATTCTGGAGCATATTGAGTTATAAAACTTCTTTGTTCCATTCCACCCAGGAAACAAAGATCCTGGCTTTCCTTTCTATCCGCTACGGGGATCCGTCTATCCTTTGCATATTTCCGGACATCGATTTTCATAAATTCACCCAGCGGGAACAACGTCCTCTTTAGTTCTGCCTGCCCCAGTATCGAAAGGAAATATGACTGGTCCTTGGATGGATCTCTGGCTTTATGAAGTTCAATTGTTTCAGAAACATGCCTACGCGCATAATGCCCGGTCGTCACATAATCAGCACCCAAACCATCTGCAGTCTCAAGCAAACTATGCCATTTCATGATCCGGTTGCAAACGATACAGGGATTCGGGGTTTGGCCTTTCTGGAGGCTGCTCAAATAATACCCGACGACTTGATCCCTGAAACTTTTCCGCCTGTCCACCAGTATCCAGGGAATGCCCAGGTGTTTCGCTACTCTATGAGCATCACGGTAGGTATCCTCAGAATTAGAAAACCCAGGTCCAGCATGCCATAAATCCAGGCTCACGCCTGTAACATCATATCCCTGGTCCAGCAAAAGAGCAGCTGCGACCGCACTATCCACGCCGCCACTCAATCCGGCGATCACCATTTGTTTATTATTTGCCATACTACTCCGCCGGCAGGAATTATAGCATCGCAACGCCTGCTGATATAATTACGGTATCATCATCACCTTTGGAGGAATTATGACTCAATCGATTCATTTCGGCACGGATGGCTGGCGCGGTGTTATCGCCGAAGATTACACTTATGACAATGTCCGGCGTGTGACCCAGGGATTTGCCAGCTACATGCTCAACCAGAAACATGCCGGTCAATGGATCGTGGTTGGTCACGATAAACGTTTCGCCTCCGAAGGATTCGCCGCGGCCGCGTCTGAAGTGCTGGCCGGTAACGGCTTTCATGTCTACCTGACCGAAAGTGCCACTCCCACCCCGGTCATTGCTTTCTCGGTTGTGAATAAAAAAGCGGCTGGTGCGGTTAACATCACCGCCTCTCATAATCCACCCACTGATAACGGTTTTAAAGTTCGCGATCACAACGGAGGCGCGATTGATCCACAGGGGTTGCTGGAGATTGAAGCCAGTATTCCAGACTCAGCTGGATTGATAAGACGGATCGCCATCAGCGATGGAATCCAGAATGGAACTATCGTGAAATTCGATCCGGCACCTGACTACATCGCTCACTTAAAGGGACTGATCGACCTCGAACCCATAATAGCTGCCGGTTTAAAGATAACCGTCGATAGCATGTGGGGAAATGGAGCTGGCTGGTTTACCAGATTGTTGTCCGGTGGCAAGACTACCATTCATGAAATTCATGACCAGCGCAATCCTTTGTTCCCTGAAATGAAGCGTCCCGAACCGATCCAACCGAATATCGATGTCGGCTTGAAAACCGTCAAAGAGACTGGCTCAGACGTGCTCTTGATCCTGGATGGAGATGCTGACAGGTGTGGTTTTGGGGACGAGAATGGTGTATTCATTAATCAATTACAAGCCTTTGGCCTGTTGGCCTATTACCTGCTGGAAGTGCGCGGTCAGCGCGGACCGATCGTCAAGACCCTCTCGACCACCAGTATGTTGGAAAAGTTGGGAGTGCTGTACCAGGTGCCAGTCTACCAGACCGGGGTCGGTTTTAAATATGTTGCTCCAAAGATGATCGAAACGGATGCCATGATCGGCGGCGAAGAGTCTGGAGGGTACGCCTTCCGTGGGAATGTCCCTGAACGCGATGGCATCCTTGCCGGTATTTATTTTCTTGATATGATGGTTCGGCTAAATAAAAAGCCCTCCGAATTATTACAGATCCTATTTAACAAGGTTGGTGCGCATTATTACGACCGCGTGGATACCTTTTTTAAAGGCGATCGCAAGGAAAAGGAGGCCATGATCTTGGCAGCCAAACCAGCCACCATCGGGGGATTAAAGGTGACCGACCTGCTGACCACAGATGGTTATAAATTCAGTCTTGAAGATGGCGGTTGGATGTTGATCCGGTTCTCCGGAACGGAACCAATCATGCGGGTTTATTGCGAAACAACCCACAAGGAATGTGTCAAGGCGATCCTGGAAGATGGCTTGCGCATTGCTGGATTAATCTAATTGCCCCTGCTGTCGGACACTCACAGTCATATTGATTTTGAACCATTCGATCACGACCGTCAGGCAATGCTTGAAAGAGCCTGGCATGCCGGTATCCAGCGCATCCTCATCCCTGCCATCGATCTTGAATCTTCACATCGTGCGATAACAATGGCCAATCATGATGCTCGAATTTACGCGGCTGTGGGCGTACATCCGAACCATGGTCAGAATTGGTCTGATAATTCTTTACGAGAGTTACGAGAACTAGCCAGGCAACCCCGTGTTTGTGCAATCGGTGAAATCGGACTGGATTTCTATCGCGACCATACAACCCCCGATTTTCAAAAAAACATCCTGAAAGAGCAACTTGCCCTGGCTGCGGAGGTTGACAAACCGATCATCCTGCATTGCCGAAATGCATTTGAGGGTTTAATCGACATCATCCATGCATGGCAAGCTGATCTCCCGGTTACAGCCAATCACATCCGGCGGCATCCAGGCGTATTCCATAGTTTTGACGGTGACAGCTTCCAGGCTCAACAGGTGGTTGCTTCCGGTTTTTTCCTGGGCATTAACGGCAGTATCACCTTCAAGAATGCCGCACAAACTCGTGAAATGGCGAAAAGTATCGATCCGACCCGTATACTGCTCGAGACGGATGCTCCTTACATCAGCCCGGTCCCCCAGCGAGGTCAGCGCAATGAACCTGCATTTGTCTTTCACACCAATGAAATGCTGGCTGAATGCCTGGGACTGTCTGCTGACCAGTGCGCTAAAATGACATATAATAGCGCCTGTATTCTATTCAACTGGTGAAATCATTGACCCTAAACTTTCAAGAATTAATAAAGGATGATCTCATACGCGTCGAGGATTTGATGCGCGCCCAGGCAGATGGCCTGGCAAATGACCTTAAAGCAGCCACCCAGATCATGCTTGCCTCAGGCGGAAAACGGATCCGCCCATCCATTTCGCTGCTTATTGGCCGCCTGCTGGGTGGTGATCCGGAACGCCTGATCACATTATCGGCAGCTATCGAACTCTTGCATACCGCAACATTGGTGCATGATGATCTGATCGATGGCGCATTGTTGCGTCGTGGCGTACCTACCCTGAGTGCCAGATGGTCACCAGGTGCCACTGTGCTTACGGGGGATTTTATGTTTGCGAAGGCTGCCCGATTGGCAGCCGAGACAGGCTCTCTCGAGGTTATGAAGATCTTTGCCCAGACTCTTGCGGTGATCGTTAACGGTGAGATCGAGCAGTTGTTCACCAACTACTGCACAGTGGACCGTGAGAGCTATCTTCATAGAACCTACTCCAAGACGGCTTCCTTGTTCGAGACCTCAGCCGTATCAGCGGCTTTGATCAGCACACAAGCTCCAGAATTTCATGAAAGATATGCTAAATTTGGTTATGCGCTTGGGATGGCTTTTCAAATCGTGGATGACATCATGGACTATACCTCAGATACCACCAAGCTGGGAAAACCCGTGGGAAACGATCTTCGTCAGGGAATTGTTACCTTGCCTGTGATCACCTTCGCTGAAAATAACCCGAATGATGAAGATATTATCCCGTTGGTGAACGATAAGTGCCTGGACGATGATGCTATCACGCGTATTATTGAAAAAGTCCGAAACAGTAATGCTATTGAAATAGCTCACCTGGAAGCAGAGGCTTATGTTTCTTCGGCGATTACCTTGCTATCAGATCTTGTACCCGAGGAATATCGATCAGCTTTAGTCGAGCTTTCCAGTTATATTACCCGTCGTGCGAATTAAATATACTCGCGTAAGCTGTGTTTGACAGCATAGGCTGCTGCTTCAGCCCGGTTGCTGACCCCCAGCTTGGCAAGTATGCTGCTGACATAGTTACGTACAGTACCTTCCCCCAGGTAAAGCGATTTGGCAATCTCCCGGTTCGTTTTTCCTTCCGAAACCAGTAATAACACATGTCTTTCTTGCTGGCTAAGGTTGGCAAAAGCTTGCGCTTCCTCATCCTTGGCAGCCCGTCTCACTTCCTGCAGTATTCTTTGGGTTACAGATGGGTCGAGTGGAACCTTTCCTTGTCCGGAAGACTCCAGGGCTCTGACCAGATCTTCGCTTGCGATTTGCTTTAGTATGTACCCGGATGCGCCCGCACGAATGGCAGAGAATAGCATTTCATCTTCTTCGTAAGATGTGATCATAATGACACGGACGTTCTTGTAATTTTTGGTAATCTCTTCGCAAGCTTCTATACCCGACTTACCAGGTAATCGGATATCCATCAGGACAACATCCGGAGATGTGGAGGCCACCAGGTCGATCGCTTCCCTGGCTGTACCGGCTTCACCCACCACCTCGAATTGAGGATGGTGTTCCAGCAGTGATTTTAGTCCCAACCTAACGACCTCATGGTCATCCACCAGCAATATACGTTGTTTAGTCATTAAATCTCCATGGGCCCGCTTACCGACTTCTTATAATCCACAAATCTATATCCCACACCTCGCTCAGTTAATATGTATTTTGGTTTGGCCGGGTCTTTTTCCAGTTTTTGGCGCAGGTAATTAATATACAATCTGACATAATGGGGTTCATCGCGGTACTCGTAGCCCCATACTTTCGAGAGGATCTGGTCATGAGTCGCTACCCAGCCGGCGTTTTGCACCAGGTGGTATAAAAGCCGGTATTCGGTTGGTCTTAATTTCACCAGTTTGTCTTCCACCCATATCTCCCGGTGGTCGAAGTCGATCTTTAAACGGTCATCCACTTCTATCAAACCATGCATGCCTCCACTGATTGGTTCCACCCGACGCAGGACGGCTCGCACGCGGCTGGATAACTCTCTCGGACTGAATGGTTTGGTGATGTAATCATCAGCTCCCAATTCCAAACCCTTGATACGGTCATCTTCTTCAGCTTTGGCTGTTAGCATGATCACTGGTACAGTGTTAATCTCACGCAACATTTTAAGGACTTCAAATCCATCCAGGTCGGGTAACATAACATCCAATAATACCAGATCCGGTATTCCATCACGTACTTTTTGGATCGCCTGGGCACCTTTGAATGCTTCCAGGACCTGAAAACCATCATGTTCCAGGTTCAACCGGATGAATCGCACCATGCGCTCTTCATCATCGACAACCAGAATTTTACGATTCTTAAATTGCTCGTCTGCCATTTATTTTTCCCGTACGAAGGAGATGATCTCTTCTCCTTCTCCTACACCCACCAGCTCGATCAGGTTTATACGCATCATTGGCCATAGGACAGTATCACAATCCGGTTCGATGGCATCAAGTTCCCGGCCATCCTTGCGGCGTGGATTCTTGACGATGATCATATTGTCTCCGGGATCAGGTAATTTTTCAACCTCTCCCATGACAGATTCTTCGCCAAGAATGTGTATGATCACTGTGGGCATTTTCGCTCCTTAACCCTAAGCCATTCTGCTGATAGTCTTAATCTCTATGATCAATCGACCCAGACTGACCAGGTCACCTGATTTTATGGGGTAATCCATGTTTGGGGATAACCGAATTCCGTTTATTTGGGTTCCATTAATGGATGTCAGATCCCTCAAAAATATCTCTTTTTCTGTTGTAACAATCAGGGCATGGATCCGTGAAACACCCTTAGCCAGGCCATCGTAAGGAGTGAGATCAAAATCCGGGATAACCGCCTGCCCAAGAGCAGCACGGCCGAAGGTGTATTCTGTTTTTTGAATGCGAAGGACGAGGTCCTTGCCTTCTATTCTGGTTGCAATGGCAACATTTACAGCATCATCAATTCTGGTAACCTTTGTCAAGCTCTGGATGACACTTGAATCGATCGTATCCACTGATGCAGGTTCGGAACCATTAGACCTTCCTTCAACCTGGGTGGAAACCATGGATTCTCCACACTTTGCACAAAACAGTGCTCCGTCATGCTCTTTATTTCCACATTTAGTACAGGTTGGCATCAGCGTTTCTCAACTTTCTCCGGCAACAGGCATAATTCCCGGGTCCCATATCTGATCTTCTTTTCTGCTTCCTCAGTGTATTTACCTTTTATCCCCAATTGAAGCGCTTCAGATTGTATAAATTCAGATAATTGACTGACACCCATATCACCGATCTTTTTGGCAATATTTTGTAATGTCCTCGTTCCCGCAGGAATGTTACCTTTCTTGATATCCAGGTTTGCTCTTTCTTCCATTCTAAACAACACTGCCTTCTCAACAAGGCGATAAACATTTTGATTAAGTGTCGGTACAGAGCTTTCATCGACGTTTGGAAGCACTATTTCTTCAGTAATCGTACGCGTCTTTATTTCACAGGTAGGGATCTCTGCCGTTAACAAGATCGTATCAATCGTGACGTTTTCAACTGCTTTTTTTATCGGATGGATATCATATTCCAACAATACTTTTAATTTATCCCCGCTGCTCAAGTGTCCGAGGTGGTTAATATTCTTTATATCCAATATTTTTACAATTGGGGCAAGTTGAATGGCATAAAGGATATTGGTAGATCTGCTTCCCAAGAAGTCGATGGTGATATTTTCTACCTCATGGCTGGCCATACGGTTCAATTTATTCTGGATGTAAGCATGCAAGGCTTCGCCATCAGATATGTATTGACTTGTCTCACCACTGAAATTGGCCAGCCTATCCAGGAAATGTTCATCCCACTCTGAGCCCATCCCCAAGGTGGTAATGCCAATATCATTTTGAGCTGCCAGATAAGCCAATTCCAGGCATTTTTCCTCATCACCATAAGTGTGCCCATCGGTTAAAAGGATCACTTCATGCAGGTAATCATCGACCTTGTTTTTCATGATCTCATCGACACCAGCAGACAGACCTGCGAGCATTTCAGTCCCACCCCCGGTTTCCAAGGCACTGATCGTAGTAGAAATGTCACCCACCTCGTAAACACGCTGAGCTGGAATTACAATCTTTGCCCGGTCGTTGAAGACAACCAGTGATATCACATCATTTTTATCTAAAAACTGCAGTAACTCACCCAGGATCCGTTTTACTGCATCCAGTCTTGCGCCGGCCATGGACGTCGAAGTGTCAACCAGCAAGGCCAAATTAAGTCTTTTCTTACCGATCTGCCCACTCACTTCCTGCGTGTCCAATTCGATTAATATATCCACAATCTGCGAATCCGAGCTCATCTTAATCACATTCCAGCTTGTCTGGGTAGTTACCGACAAATTTGGATAATTAATTTCATTTACATTGATGGACACATCGTAAAGATTCCGCTCGTTCGTATCAGATAAAACCCTGTAAGCTTCTTGTACTTTATAAAATTGCTCCAGGGTTTTAATGAATGGATTTGAATCCGGATGGAACTTTTTTGCCAATTGCTGGTAAGATCGCTTAATAATGTCCTGAGTTGCATCCCGTGGGACATTGAGAGTGTTGTAATGGTTCTTCTCTGTCATAATGAATTCTCCCTGCTTTCTACTAATATGACACTGATGTTATCCGGTCCACCGGCTTTGTTGGCTTCGTTGACCAGCTGATCACATGCGGCTTGCAGGCTTCCAGCTTTCGCAATGATCTTGATCATTTTCTTTTCGTTGACAACACTCCACAGACCATCGGTACAGAGTAGCAGCCGACTGTCATTTCGAAACACATGGGTCACAATATCAGCGCTCACCGATGGATCCTGTCCAATCGCTTTATAAAGATAATTTCTATTGGGGTGTGAATTAGCTTCGTCCTCAGTTATCTCCCCAATATCGATCATCTTTTGAATTAAGGAATGGTCCTTGGTTAAATAAACAATACTGCCATCTTTTCCAATAAAATAGGCCCGGCTGTCGCCAATGTGTGCCAGGGTTAATTGGTTTTTCAATAATAATGCAGCAATAATCGTTGTCCCACCCCCGGGAGCATTCGATGAGACAGATTTTTGAGCATCTTTGACACTTTTATCTAGAGCTTCATGAAGGCTGATATTATTTTCCTCCATTGATTCACCCACATATGGCAATATCATACTCTTGATCAATGAAGTTGCAGCCGCATGCGTTGCTGCTGAGCTGGCTGTCTCACCGGATATGTAACCACCCATCCCATCAGCGACGATAAACAAACCATAGGGTTCGCCGCCATTATGATCGCAGGTAATCCCGGTGCTCACATAAACACTGTCTTCGTTATGTTCACGCTGTCTGCCCACGCTTTGAGCGAAGGCAGCATCATAATATATGATAGCATTTTCATTATTCATATTATCTAATTGTTTTCATATCATTGGACTCATATAAGCTATCGAAATGATTTTATCATTTATTTCCATTCCAACTAAAACAGTCGTTATACTTTGAATGCATATAGTTTATGATCGATGGAACCGATATATAGCATATGGCTGAACAAAGTGGGTGTGCCAGTAATCGGTCCATTGGTCTGATACTTCCATACCAGCCGGCCATTGGATGAATCCAGGCAATAAAGATAGCCATCCGTTGCACCAAAATAGATATAGTTCTCATAGACCGCAGGTGAGCCGGCGATCTGGCCTTCCGTTTTAAACTTCCACTTTTCCACCGGCCGATAGGTATCCACACAATAAAGATTCCCATCTGCAGAACCAACGTATACATAATCTTTTACAATTAATGGTGTAGAGATGGATCCCTTTTGCATTCTGAATCGCCAGATCACCCATCCGGAATTTTTATCGAGGGCGTATAAAAAACCTTCCAAAGATGAAAATATTACTTCCTCCTGGTAGATGGTCGCAGAGGAGGTAATTGCGCGTTTCATCTTGTTTCTCCATTTAATGTCCCCCGATAACTCCATGCAGTAGAATTCTCCCTCCTCGCCCCCAAAATACAACCGGTCATCCTCGATTAATACTGTTGATCGAATAGGGCCAGAAGTCTCTGTCTTCCATAAAGCATGGCCAGATGATGAACTAACCGCGTGCAAGTATCCATCATCCGATCCTATATAAATAATCTTGTTTGTGATCCTGGGTGATGAGCGGATCGCATCACCCGTTGCGTATTTCCATTCGATCCCCCCGGTCCTTTCTGATAAGGCGTAAAGGTTATTATCCTCAGATCCAACATAGATTGAATGCTCGAAGATAGCCGGCTTGGTCGTGATCCCTGCCTCTGTCGGTGATTTCCAAAGCATTTTTCCTGAATTTGCATCGAGCGCGTATAGATTCCTGTCATAGGAACCGATGTAAACCATGTCATTGTGATAAAGCGGAGAATTGCGTATTTCATCCTCACAGGCAAATACCCACACTGGCCTTACAGCGAATATTCCACCACCGGTTTTATTTTTAGAATCCTCATCAGAATTAGAATCATTCGTCAAACCTGATTTTATATTAAGAATTTTCTTTAGATCTTCTTCCATATCCAATGCAGTATGGTATCTCTCATCAGGTTTGTACTTTACCGCCTTTTCTATGACTTGTTCGAATGCATCACTTATGGCTGGATTGATGTTCTTGACTTTCCGCTCATGAAAGGTAAATGGGGCTTGTTCTCTAGGATCGACTTTGGTCATTAAATAATGAAGGGTTGCTCCGAGTGAATAAATATCGGCGCTGGGAGTCGCTTCGCCGCGATATTGCTCCGGGGGAGAAAATCCTTCTGTTCCGATCATGGTACCTTTTGCACCAAGAACAAAGACTTTAGCAATACCAAAATCGATCAGAAAAACATGATTATTTGTGTCAATCATGATATTGGATGGCTTGACATCCCGGTAGATAATCGGTTTTGGCTTGAAATTATGCAGATAATCTAAAACTTCACAGATTTCAATAGCCCATCCAATGATTTTCTCTTCAGGCAGATATCCAGGCGTCTCATCAATGATCTTCTCCAGGTCCTTGCCCTGGATATATTCCATAATCAGGTATGAACGGTCTCCCCGAGTAAAATAATCGGCAATGTGAGGTATGGAATGGTGGCTTAATCCACCCAGGATATTTGCTTCCCGCTCAAAATTCTGGATAACCGTATCGCGGACAAAGCTGTCGTCGGTTTGGAAGAGCATCTCTTTTACGGCGACCAGCTTTATCGTATTAGGAAAATGCATATCCCTGGCACAATAGACGCCAGCCATTCCCCCCCGACCAACCATGGATTGGATCAAATATCGACCCTCAAGAAGGGTACCTGGAAATAATCGGGTTTGATTGGCCCCTTGATTCTTATCGCCCTTGTCAATAATTTTTGTTTCCGTAGTGCTCTCCTTTTGAATGATCAAATTATAGTGTTCAAATAAGATGGATGCAATATCCATTCCGAACAAAGGACATTGGTTTCAGGATTATCATTTCCGTCTATAATAACAACGTTAGATCATTATAATCATATCAGATTGGAGAGAAGATGTTTAAGACTTTCACTGAAGCTGAGAAATATATCAGTGATCATAATATTCTCATGATCGACCTTAAATTCGTGGATCTATCCGGTAGATGGCATCATGTGACGATCACAAAACATGAATTTAATGCGGATCTGATGAATGAGGGCATAGGCTTCGATGGGTCAAGTGTCGGTTTAAAGAGTGTGAAATCAGGTGATATGGCCCTTATCCCTGATCTTACGACCGGTTTTTTAGATCCTTTTTGGGAAACCCCGACTCTCAGTTTCATCTGCAATACGGTGGAGGCAGATAGCAAAGTCCCCTTCCGCGATGATCCGCGTCAGATTGCAAACAGAGCCGAGAAAATGCTGCTTGATTCAAAAATTGGTACCCATAGCATGTGGGGGCCTGAATTTGAATTCTATATATTAAGTAAGGTCTTGTATGAGAATAATTCTCATACATCTTCTTATCAGCTAAACGCCCTCGAAGGCGCCTGGAACGCCAATAATCCTGATTATCGTGATTGTATCCCAGCGCATGGAGGCTACCATGTGATTGCCCCCAAAGATCATCATTACCAGACCCGGGCAACCATGGTTACCCTCCTTGAAAACATGCAAATCCCAATAAAATACCATCATCACGAAGTAGGTGCACCAGGGCAGTGTGAGATCGAAACACCCATGTTATCACTGCTGAAAGCGGCCGACGCCACTCTGATGATTAAATATGTGACAAGGATGGTTGCAGTCCAACAGGGCCTGCAGGTAACCTATCTGCCCAAACCTTTTTTTGGCGAAGCGGGCAGCGGAATGCATTATCACATCCAACTATTCAACGGAAGGATTAATGTCTTTTACGATCCCAAAGGAGAGAATCTCCTCAGCGAAACCGCAAGATTCTTTATCGGGGGATTGCTCACCCACTCACCAGCCGTGCTGGGGTTCACCAATCCAAGTACAAACTCATATCGGAGGCTTGTACCGGGTTATGAGGCACCTGTCAATTGTTTCTACTCCAGTGGAAATCGTAGTGCAGCCATCCGCGTCCCCAGATATGCCACGAAACCGGAGAACGTCCGTTTCGAGTTCCGTCCTCCAGACGCCACTTCCAATCCTTACCTTGCCATGTCCGCCATGCTCATGGCCGGATTGGACGGTATCAAAAATAAGATCGATCCCTCCAGGGAAGGTTTTGGCCCCATCAATGAGAATATCTTCTCCTGGAGCGCTGAACAACGCGCCAGGATCAAGTCCCTCCCGACTTCCCTATCCGTTGCCCTGGATGCGCTGGAGTCGGACCATAAGTTCCTAACCAGCGGAGATGTCTTCAGCGAGGATTTAATTGCCAATTGGGTACAGGCTAAAAGGAGTGAAGAAAGACAGGTATCCATCCGGCCCCATCCTTATGAGATTGAACTGTATTACGATCTATAAATATCTTAATTCAAGGTTGATTGAAAACTGTCAGGTATTGGCCGGCTGCCCAGCCCTGGCGGTTTTCATTATAGGAGGATGCCAACCGCCACCAGGTAATATCATTCTTGATGACCGGGCCATCCTGGACGATGAATACTTCATTCTCCATGGCAACGAACAGAGGTGTCGCATCTATTCCCGGTGACTGACGCAGTCGCAATCCCACCGTCCCGGTTCCTGAAATTTGTACAACCGCACCTACCGTTATGATCCCTTCCGGAATTGGGCTTGTCAGGTCAGCTTGCTCAACAACCACGAGCTGCGTTGGCGTTAGGGTCGGAATAGCCAATTTTGTAATCATCGGAGCGCGGGAGACCATTAGAAAACCTGGCCTCTGTTGTATAACCAAGGAAAGTCCAACCAACCCACAGATAAAAAGTATGGCCAATCCGACTCCGATTAATATCATTTTTCCAAGGTCATTTTTCATATTACATGATCTTTTCATAATACCTATACGCAACCTCCCTGATCGGTCGCTATGTTATAATCTTTACGCATGCCTCCCGAGAATTTAATTGATCTCATCCTGAATAAACGCTACCGTGTCATTAAAAAACTGGCGACAGGTGGAATGGCCTATGTTTATCTGGGTCATGATATCACATTGGATCGTACCGTTGCCATAAAAATCTTGAAACAGAGCCTTTCCCGCGATAAGTCCTTTCGAGACCAATTCCACCAGGAAGCTCGTGCTGCAGCGAACTTATCACACCCCAACATCGTCACGGTCCATGATTTTGGCTATGATGGCCAGAAATTGTTCATCATCATGGAGTACGTACCGGGTGTTGATCTGAAAACCTTCTTGAACCGTCAACCAAACCTGACACTCAAGCAAACTGTTGAACTGGTCATCCAAGCCTGCGAGGGTATTGGTTTCGCACACCGTGCCGGGATCATCCATTGTGATATTAAACCCCACAATATGCTGGTCACACCTGACAGGAAACTAAAGGTTACGGATTTTGGAATCGCCCGTGCGATCACAGCTGCCCATAACGATCACCTGCAAGATATTGTGTGGGGTTCACCTCACTATTTTTCACCTGAACAGGCTGCAGGATATCCCCCCACACCTTCATCAGATGTTTACTCACTGGGTATCGTTCTTTATGAAGCGGTCACTGGCGTTTTGCCGTTCGAGTCAGATGATAACAGCACGCTCGCGCGCTTGCACATGGAAGCAACGCCACCCCATCCTCGTTCGATTAATTCCAAGCTTCCCGCGCAGCTCGAACAGATCATTCTAAAGGTGTTATCAAAGGATTCTTCTTCCCGTTACCGGACTGCAGATCAATTGGCCGTGATCTTGAAAGAACTCCTGCGATCTCAGCCAGAAATGGATAAGTTGCAGCGCACGACACCCGAGAATACGGATACAACCTTGCGAGAGCAATTCAGACGGATCAAGCCCTCATTAAAACAGTTGGATTGGGGCACATTCATCCTGGGCTCGCTGGCTGTTCTGGCTGTGGGTGGTTTGATCCCATTCTGGTTCTATATCTGGCTGGCAATGAATGGATTCTAGTCAAAATGAATAAGAAATTGATATCCGCATCAATACTTTCTGCTGACCTCGCACATCTGGGTGATGAAATCAAAAAAGCCGAAGATGCAGGTGTGGATTGGATCCATGTGGATGTCATGGATGGTGTTTTTGTACCGACCATTACCATGGGGCCAGTTATCGTCGAGGCGTGCCGACGGTCAACCAACCTTCCCATCGATGTCCACCTGATGATCCAAGAACCCATACTCCATATTCGAAGTTTTGCCAACGCGGGCGCCAGTAATTTGACCATCCACATAGAAACTTGTCCCAATATTCAAGCTGACCTGGCGCAAATACGTTCGCTTGGATGCAAAGCCGGCATCGTACTCAATCCCGAGACTCCGGCGCGAGCCGTCTATCACACACTTTCCGATGTAGACCTGGTCCTGGTCATGAGTGTTCATCCCGGCGCATCAGGTCAGGATTACCTGCCCGGTTCAGACGAAAAATTAATCCACTTACGTGAAAAGCTGGATGCCATTGGCAGCCAGGCCTGGCTTGAAGTGGATGGCGGCATCAATATGGAGAATATAAAATTGATATCAGAGTCGGGTGCAGATGTTTTTGTGGCTGCCACAGCCGTTTTTCGATCACCGCTGGGCATTCAAGAGGCTGTCAAATCTTTGAGATTTGCGTTAAAATAAAAAACCGCGGGCAACGCCGCGATTTTTCAGTATGGTAATATATCAAGCTTTTCCCAATTTGCGAATACATTTCGCACAAAGGATGGTTTTTACCTTGCGACCGTTTTTGATGATCGTTACTTTTTGTAGATTCGGACGGAAAACGCGATTGGTTGCCCGCTGGGAAAAACTTCGATTATGTCCGAAGGTTGTCGCTTTACCGCACTGTTCACACTTAGCCATCTTGTAGTATCCTTTCAGAGTTCCTTGGTAACGAGCGCCTATTATAGCATAAAACGTAACCAAATCAAGTCATTGAAGTTAAACACATAGGATAAAAAATGACTGATAATATTGAAAACACACTCGGTAACATATTTATTTCCCATCGCGCCATTGCAACCATTGCCGCACAGACCGCGCTCAGCTCCTACGGTGTGGTCGGTTTCACTTCACGTGATTTCCTTCGGGGTATCATGAACCTGGTCATTCGCGATCAGGCTTATGGCGTGGAAATCGTTATAAACAAAGATACAATTGGTATCGATATCTACATTGTAATAGAATATGGGGTCAGGATCACTGAGGTTGCAAACAGCGTAGCCAGCAGTATTCGTTTTAATGTTGAAAAACTGACAGGACTGACCGTTGAACGTGTGGATGTTCACATTCGGGGCCTGCGTATCAGTTACACAGATTAATGATGGCTACCCATGAGTGATCTAAATATCCACAACCGGTATCCAACGAGTTCCCTGACCAGCCCTGATTCAACCATTGATGGTGCTTACTTTAAGAAATTAATACTGGCTGGCCTCACCTGGTTGAAAACGAATCAGCAATTGGTAAATTCGCTGAACGTCTTCCCGGTGCCGGATGGTGATACTGGAACCAACATGGTCCTGACCATGCAGGCTGCATATGATGAGATAAATGAAACCGATGATAATAACATCGGTAAACTGGCACATGCAGTTGCCCAAGGTGCTTTGATGGGCGCCAGGGGTAACTCCGGGGTCATCCTTTCACAGTTATGGCGTGGTTTTGCCCGTGGACTGGATAATCTCGACGTAATGGACCCAAACAGCTTTTCCAAGGCACTTGATGAAGCACGCAACACGGCGTATAAAGGTGTCGTCAAGCCTGTTGAAGGAACAATCCTGACAGTTGCCAAGGATGTTGCCTCCGCTGGTGTAGATAGTCTTCAAAAAACCACCTCTTTGGAAGTCATGCTGGAAACGATTGTCAATGCTGCCGACAAGTCTGTTATTCATACTCCGGAATTATTACCTATTTTAAAACAAGCTGGAGTGGTTGATTCTGGTGGCAAAGGCCTGTATTTCATACTTGATGGCATGCTCAGATACGTAAAGGGCATGGACATGGACATCCCGGAAGCGATTGTTCAATCCATTTCTACAATGAATCTTGAAAACACCGAGGAAATGATCGAGCCCGGCCAGGATTGGGAAATCATTTTGGATTTTGCACCGGATCAACCTTTGACCATGGATTCATTTTATGATGCCCTGGGAGAAATCGGGACTTCCATTCAACTTGGTGAGGGAGATGGCTTCTATCGATTGCACATCCACGTACCAAAACAGAATAAAAATCTTCCGGTTGAATATGTAGAGACACTGGGCACGATCTACTCTGAGAAGACCGAGAACCTGATGATCCAGATGGAACAACGGAAAAAGAATTCCGTTGAGGAAGTGTCATTCAATCCGGTAGAGAAAGGGATGATCGGCCTGATTGCGGTTTCACCAGGTATCGGTTTTGACCAGATATTTGCCAGCCTGGACGTAAATGCGGTCATCAAGGGCGGTCAAACGATGAATCCCAGCACCGAAGAAATTCTCAAGGCAGTCGACAGCCTGGACACGGATCGCATCATCATTCTGCCCAATAACAAGAATATTATCCTTGCGGCACAGACGGCAGCAACGGTTTCCACCAAGAAACTGGCGGTTGTTCCTTCGCGCAGCATACCCCAGGGTTTGGCTGCCACATTAAGAATGAATCCAAATGGCGATCTGGATGACATTTATGCAGAAATGTGTGAGTCTCTATCAGAAGTCGAAACGGGTGAAATTACTCAGGCTACTCGTTCTGTAGAAGTAAATGACCTGGCTGTAAAAGAAGGTGAAGTCATCGCCCTACACAATGGCGACCTGGTTTTCTCATCTGATAATATACCGGATGCCTGTCTCGGCTTGCTTTCCAAGATCGATCTGACCCGTCATGAAAGGATCACCTTGTTCTGGGGTGCGTCCATGGATGAGGAAACCGTTTCCGGTATCGCTGAACAGATCAAGGAGCAATACCCCTCCTTTGAGATCGAGATGCACTCAGGTGGCCAACCACATTATCAAATAATCCTATCCATTGAATAATCAGGCTGCCTGTTCTATTTAAGGGTACACGTTTCATTTCGTACTGATCAATGATCGTTCCACCTGGCGGAACGATCATTTTTATGGGCTCTGAGCAGACTATTACAAGGTTGGGTTCTGCTGGTTTATCATGACTCTTAAATTGATATCGAAACAGCCATGGATCAATAGTTTTGGTATGATTAAGCCGAAGGATCGATCCAGGGAAAATCACCGAATGCCATCCAGTGCGCTTCTTAAACTGAACAAGTATATCCAGGCTGAACGTTTGCGCGGGTATGATAATCGCGCAATCCTGGGTGGACTGGATAAAATCCTTACAAAGTGGGTCAGCGAAGCCCGCTTGGAAGCTATCCCTGAACAACAAATCACGCTGGTCCAGGAGCACCTGGGGAAATACCCTCAAGCCAGCCCGGATGATAGACGAAATATTTTGGAAGCTGTTTGGCTGGA
>Ga0208980_10000556_pt1 | contig 21272 bp, 15 predicted proteins | sample WetSurMetagenome_3_FD_187993 | JGI IMG/M metagenome (GOLD analysis project Ga0208980, IMG submission 187993) | Wetland microbial communities from Twitchell Island in the Sacramento Delta, sample from surface sediment Aug2011 Site A1 Bulk (version 2) | ecosystem: Environmental > Aquatic > Marine... | reverse complement strand
GAGCTGGGAGTTTCATTTGTGATCCATTGTCCGGTTTTGGGATTTTTGACCAGGCTGCCCCTGTCGCATACATGATAACCAAATGGCAGCCCCAGCTTCCATGCAAAATATGCTCTGAAATAAAATGGATTATCGGCACAATCAGGCTGCATTATCACACTGGTTTTTCCGTTAGGGTCATCCTCTCCAAGCGAGAGGTAGTTGTAAAGAAAATTCTGATTTTTATTACTGGTAACCTCATGGAGCGCAGACCAGGAAGCCTGCTCATCGCAGTCCTGAAACAAAGCGCTTATCCATGCAGAATATAAGGCTTCCGTTCCGCTGTCCCAGCCCCTGGTGGTCTCCCAAACTCCAGCTGTTGGCAGGGTCTCCTTACCTTCAGAAATTTCAAACTCCATGTTACCGAGTTCCCTTCCGTCAGCTATTAACGTGACAGTATATTTACCTGCAGCACTTCCGGCACAATCATCAATCCTCCACCAGGGCCACTCCTTCCCTGATTTGTTTTTATTTGATTTTAGGTTCCCTGACGGACCGCTGACAAGGATCTGTGCTTTAAGGATATTTTTCTCTCCGGTAGCCAGAATGCGGAAGGTTTCTCCCGGAACCGGGTCTTTCGGCAGAACCAGCAGGGCATTGACTGATTTATACTCATCAGAATTATTATAGGTATTAGTAGAATCTGAAATCTCAGAAGGGCTAATACTTCCCTTGCGGCTCAATCTGTCACCGTTGCATGCCTGGCAAATGAATATTAAGGTAATGACCAGGCTTAAAATCAGCGAATGAATTTTGATGCCGGTCATTTGTATTAAGGTTGTCCTTTTTGAACTAATGGTTCCTGCTGAGGATTGAATTCGCCTTCCCAGCGTGCAATTACTACCGTTGCAAGACAGTTGCCCAGCACATTAACCGAAGTACGGGCCATATCCATTAACTCATCGATACCAAGTATAATATAAATCGGCCATGTGGGAAGCCCGAAACTTGCAGCTGTTCCCAGCAGGATGACAAGTGATGCCCGCGGTACGCCTGCAACCCCCTTGCTTGTCAGCATCAGCGTAAATACTATCAGGAGCTGTCTTTCTATAGGAAGGTCGATCCCGGAAATCTGTGCGACAAAGATGGTTGCAAGTGAGAGATAAAGTGTTGTTCCGTCGAGGTTAAAGCTGTACCCTGTAGGCATGACAAACGCAACAATTTTACGGGGGACGCCAAACTCCTCCATTCGTTCCATGGCGATGGGGAGGGCTGACTCGGAGCTTGTCGTGGCGAATGCCAGTACCACGGGTTCAGAGACTGCCCTGATGAATTTTCTTACCGGTATCCTGAATAGCAATGCAACAGGCAGAAAAACAACCAGAAGAAGAATAATCAACGAAACATAAAGAGTAGCAAGAAGCTTAAATAAATTGTAAAGTATATCCAGACCCATATGACCGGTGCTGTAGGCAATTGCTGCAAACACCGCAAACGGGGCAAAGTACATTATCAGCTGCGTGAACTTGAACATTGTCTCAGCAAGGGCTTCGGTGAACCTGATAATCGGACTTTTATACTTTTCCTTTATCATGGCTACAGCTATGCCGAAGAAGATGCTGAAAACGACTATCTGCAAAACCTGTCCCTCGTAGATGGCTTTTGCAATATTCTCAGGAAATATGTGGAGGATCAGGTCAGTACCTTTCGTCACGGTGGCTGTCTGGATCTCAGCCTGGTTAATTACGTCCGGAACCACCACTCCGACACCCGCCTTGCTGATATTGATTGCCAGCAACCCTATGAAAAGGGCAATGGTCGAAACAACCTCGAAATATACCAGCGATTTCCATCCCATCCTTCCTACCTGTTTAAGGTTGGAATGTCCTGCTATTCCGACGACCAGCGTGGCAAAAAGCAACGGGGCAATAATAGTTTTTATCAAACGCAGGAAAATCATGCTGACAACCTGCATCTTAACAGCTATCTGCGGCAGGTCATGCCCGAATTCGGCACCAAGGATCATGCTTATAAGGATCCATGTGGTCAGGGACTTTTTATAGATGGCATAACTGACTATTGCTGCAATAGCGATAAGCCTGAAAACCAGCAGGACTGTTTTGTCTATTCTGAGGATGTCATAATGATTGACGATTGTCAGTAATGAGACAATGAATATTGATGCCAGCAGAAACAGCAGGATATATTTAGGGACCTTGTTGTTTGTATCTGTGTTCCCGGAGCCACCTGAAGAAGCCGAAGACGCTGAAGACATAAAATTGTACAGTTTGAGTCGTCATCACAAACCTAATCAAATTTATTGATTGGCAGAAGCATGATTATATCATAACATATTTTCAGAAGTTAAAACCTTTCTGATTAAATATTATTTGAAGGTCAAATACTTTACCTTTGATAGCGAATGCCAATCCTTCATGAATTCCAGGGAAAGAATCATTGCATCGATAAACCACCAACAGCCCGACAGAGTGCCTGTTGACCTGGCAGGCTCAACTGTCACAGGCATTTCGGCTATTGCATACAATAATCTGAAAAAACAGCTCGGAATTACCAAACCAACGAGAGTATTTGATGTTGTCCAGCAGCTGGCCAATGTTGATATGGAGATAATAGATTTATTTGGCGTTGATGCTCTTGACATAAACAGGATCTCTGCTGAGAGCGGTGATTGGTACGAAGTTGAGCTTGCTGACGGCAGTAAAGCGGAATTTCCTGAGTGGTATCAACCCGTCAGAATGCCTGACGGCTCATGGCTGACAACCGATTCAGACGGTACGGTATTATCGAGAATGCCGGTTGGGGCAACATGCTTTGATCAGATGTATTTCCCCTATGAAAACGGATATCCCGAAAATTTCAGTAATTTCAGGAATGACCTGAAGAAAATCAGCTGGGTTGTCCATTCTCACGCCTCTAATTTAAATGCAAATGAACTGAGGGACAAATTGATTGCATTAAGAAACACTTCCGGCAAAGCCCTGGTTATGTCAGGAGGAGTGAAATTACTGGAGATGGGCTTCTTCATCAGGAGAATGGATAATTTCTTAACCGATCTCCTGACTGACAGGGAAAAGCTTTGTGAGATGCTCGATATCCTTGTCGAAATGCATCTTGAGGGACTGCAGAAGAAATGCAGCACTCTGGGCGATGTCGTTGATGTGATTAGGTTTGGAGATGACCTGGGAATGAAAACAGGACCTTTCATGGACATTGACACATTCCGTGAGGTTTTTAAACCTCGGTACAAAATACTCTGTGATTACGTCAGGAAGCACAGCAAAATGAAGATATTCCTTCATTCATGCGGGAGCGTAAAACAATATATTCCTGACCTTATTGAGGCTGGTTTTGATATCCTGAATCCTGTGCAGACAAACTCGCGTGACATGGATCCTGAAAACCTGAAAAGAGAATTCGGAAAGGACATTACCTTCTGGGGCGGGGGTGTCGATACCACTTCTGTAATCAACAGGGGCACCCCGGAAGAAATCCGGAAGGATGTATTAAGACGTTGCGAGATATTTTCAAAGGATGGCGGCTTTGTATTTGCTCCTATTCATAACATATTATCGGAAGTTACACCCCAAAACATTATAGCTGTTTATGATGCGGTAAAAGAGTTTAACGGTGCTGTAATATGAAGGTCTACTGATAAAAGTAATTAGCCTGACATCGTTATGACATGAGTTAACAGTCTAATAATCAGATGAGAGCGATAATATTTCTGCTGCTGTAAAACAAGTGCTTTCTGACTTTCTTATTATGTGTCACTTTTTCTTCCGGCTAATTTTTGTTTTACTTCATCAGGAATACTTTTAAGAATGGTTTTTACCGCCATATCAGGTGTGTCGACACGAAGTGCAAAGCCTATCTCATCCTTACCCACCGCCCCTTCATCAACCTGATGCTGGGTAAGGTCCTTTACATTTTGCCAGAATTTCTTATCCATCAGAATCAATGGGAAGGGACCAATTTTCCTGCATTGGATCAGGGTTGCTGCCTCGTACATTTCATCCAGTGTACCTAACCCCCCGGGCATTATAATGAAAGCACATGAGTATTTCACCAGCATCACCTTCCTTATAAAGAAGTAACGGAATTGAAAACTCTCGTTTACATAAGGATTTGCTCCCTGTTCATGTGGAAGGATAATATTCAGCCCATAACTTTTACCTCCGGCCTCAAACGCGCCTCGATTAGCAGCCTCCATCAGCCCGGGGCCGCCTCCTGTTAGAACTGCAAAACCCGCCTCAGCCAGTTTACGACCAACCCCCCTGGTCAGCTCATAATACGGATGCCCTTCTTTATACCTGGCCGATCCGAAAACGGTGACTGCCGGACCAATCCTGAACAATTTGCTGAATCCCATTCTAAATTCAGCATCGATACGATTAAGACGCTCCTCCTCGTGCTTAACGGTTCGTGAGCCTTCAAGGAATTCCCTTTCATCATTTGCGGGATCATCTTCAGAAACTGGAAGTTCATAAGATGGTTTGCCGGCATTTTGCCAATACTTCTTCCATCTTGCATCCCACTCATCTGAAGACTTCCGTGTACTCTTTGCCTTCTTAGTTGTTGACATAAATGACTGCGTTAGATAGTACTAAATTTTATTTTTATGACCGTATTTTCAGATGGTAATTGTGTCACCAAATCCAGGCAACAATGCCGATATGCCATATCTTGTACTGATGATTTCTGAAAGCCTTCTCCTTCCTCTTTCCTCTCCGTGTGTCAGAACCAGTTCCGGCTGAGACGGAGCTACGGCATCAAACCACTGAAGGAGATCAGACTGCCCCGCATGGGCGCTTAATCCTCCCAAAGACGCAATATGAGCGTTAACAGGAATTTCTTTTCCGAATATCCTTACTTTCTTATCTCCGTCTATAAGCTTTCTTCCAAGTGTTCCCTGCCCCTGGTACCCGATAATCATGACGGTCGTTTCGGGAAATTGCAGGTTATTCTTCAGATGATGCAGTATCCTTCCTGCATTGCACATGCCTGCCCCTGCTATAATCAGACAAGGGCCTTGAGCTTTCTGTAATTCTTTGGACTCATCGGGGGTCAATGAAATTCTTATACGTGACATATCACCTTTTACAACGCCAAGCCTGACCATCTCTTCCGCCTCTTCATCAAACAGCTCCTTATGCCTGGCATATATCCTCGAGGCCTCAATTGCCATCGGGCTGTCAAGATAAACCGGAATCTCCTGAAGTTTATTCCTGTGTACGGCTCTGGCCAGATAATACAATAGTTGTTGCGCCCTCCCTATCGCAAATGAGGGAACCAAAATTTTCCCTTTCCTTTCAATGGCCCCTGCAATGATTTCCCTGGCTTCTTTAAGGGTTTCTGTCAATGATTTGTGATCGTGGTCGCCGTAGGTAGATTCCATAAAAACCAGATCAGCAGAATAAAAAGGATCAGGGTCTTTTATTATAGCCATGTTCTGGCGCCCGAGGTCTCCGGAGAATAATATCTTCTTCCTTTTAAAGTCCTCCTCAACAGTCAGCTCAATACTTACTGATCCAAGCAAATGACCTGCTTCTCTTACCCTGGCCAAAACAGAAGGCGCAATTTCCACTAATTCATTATATGGTATGGGAGTAAGCAGTTTCACAACATTTACCAGGTCCTCACCCGTATAATCGGGTTCAAGAGGCCTTTCTCCTTTCCTGATGCGTTTTTCGTTGTTTCTTTCAAGCTCAAGCGACTGTATACGGAAGGCATCGTCCAGGATGATACGGATGATTTCGATGGTAGCCTCTGTAGCGAATACCGGACCGGCATAGCCGTATCTGGTCAACATTGGCAGACGGCCTGTATGATCAAGATGCCCATGGGTAATAATAACTGAGTTCAGTGTGCTGATATCAATGGGAGGCAGCTTGTGATTTTTGCTTTCAAGGGCTCTTTCTCCCTGAAAAACCCCAAAGTCGACAAGGATATTTGAATGTCTGCTCTGTACGTAATAGGCAGAGCCTGTCACGCAACCTGCTGCCCCGTAGAGGGTAACCTTCATAATAATGCCATTGATTAAATAAAGATAAGAAATTTGATCATCATGGCTTTCAAATTCGGCTTCAATCTTTCTGGCCATTAAAATGCAGAAGCATGCTCCGTAGTCATTTCATGAAAAAGATCCTGTATTCATGCTCAGATTTTTTATCCAGCCAGTGTTTGTGGCCAAGACTTAAAGTTTTATCGAGCAGCGGCGCAGGTACAAACGGCGCAATTATTTCCAGGATCTCATTTTCATTAAGTTTTTTAATTGCCGACAGTACCTCGTGTACAGGCTGTTCCCCCCTGTTGAGCATCTCACCGATGTCAACGGTATACACTACAGCCTCCTTTTTAAACCAACCGGGACAGACTGTTACATATTTTGAGCCTGTTTCATCCAGCTGTGAAATACTGCCCTGCCCTGCCTGTTCACGCAGTCTGTTGACAAGTTCTTCGACATTTAGACCGCCAACAGTTGCCGCCTGGCCTATATTGGTTATGCGAGCGATTGTTTTTCTCAGGACGGGATTTTTGAGTTTTTTAAATTCGGGCGCTGCAGCGATCAGGGTGTCCTCCAACTCCGGGAAGGCCTCCAGGAGATCGTATATTTTTGTTTTTGGTGTAATGATTAATCCTGCCATTTCCTATGCTTTTTCATCGCTATATGATAAAATCCTCCTTTCGCCTTCAAGACTCCTGGCATGTGTCAGATCCTGCGACACTTCAATGGTACCAAGGTATTCTCCGTTTTCATCACGAAGAGCAAAATATTCGATATGGATAAATTTTCCCTGCATCTGTATCCAGAAAGGTGCATGGGATGCTCTGCCTGATTTAAAATCTTCGAGTATCTTTTCAATTATATGAACGCTTCCCGGAGGATGGCATAACCGTACATTACGATTGATAATGGAGCGGCTCCGGGCGAATATTCTCTCTTTTCCCTGGGTGAAGTATTTCACCTTATCGTCCTTATCGACAAATGTCATATCGAATGGCACTGTATTCAATATTGCCATGATTTCCCTTGCAGTAAAACTGCCTGATGGCAAATGAACAGCACCATTTTCGCCATATGCTCCGGCATCTTTGTCTTCAGCGATGGAGATGCCTTCAGGCTTCCAGTCAGTCTCCGGGTCGTAAAGGGTAAAACCGAAATCGAGGGTTTGTTTGTGTATTTGCCACCAGTCATCCGTGGTCAGCAAATCCATACACATGGGGAACAGTATTTCTTCCTCTTTTTTGGTCATATCAGCCACAGCCTTAAGCACAGGCACAAATAATATTTCCAGGGCGTCGTCCAGATCGGATTTTTTCAATCCATCTGCCCGGAGTATTTCTATGCAACCCCTCAGCTGTTCACGAATTTCATCATGTTTACCCCACATTACCTTGGGCGGCCCTGTAATATCATTTTTTTCAAGATACGGGAAGACAAGGTATTCCTTGCGCCGGTAATGTTTATCAACATCCATGATGTCATTGAAACAGGAAAGGATCTTAAGTGTATAGTCCCTGAATTCATCACTTTTCACAGCATGGAGCGCACCTAAAAGCATCTGTGCTTTTTCGACTACTTTCAGAAGCTCCCTGTTCTCCTTCCTGAATACATCCAGCGGATGTCCTTCAGGAATAGCCTGTGCACCGCTCTGGTCAATATGCCCATCGAGAACTTCACCGTGAACATCGCAGAGTTTAAGCACTTCCGTTTCTGATAAGCCTTCCTTTATCAACTCCTGTTCTACCTCCACAACTTCACCGTAAGGGATCTGGCTGAGCGTACTCACAAGTTCCGCCCGTACTTGCCTTGGGTCGCCGCCATGATGAAGCTTCAGAATAAGCTCTTTAAGCTTGTCCTTCCTGAATTTTGAATTATTGATCAGCTCACTCATCTGAATTCATGTTATTTAGTTAAAGTAATTTCGTCATCTTTTCCGGTCTTGGTGCTTTAATGACAAGTACACGGGCAATCTGCTGACTTTCATTGCTTATAAAATGTACGATTTCTGCGGGGCTTTCAACCAGGAAATCTTTTTCAAATACCCTGGACTCACCTCCAATATGGACAACAAGCGAGCCCTCAAGTATGTAAAACACCACATCAACAGGTGTTTTATGAGGCTTCAGGCTTTCTCCCGGCTTCAGGGTGATATGCATGATCTGAGCAGACGGGTCGTTGTACAACTGCCGCAAATCCACCTTGTGAGGATTATCTCTTGTTTCTTCTGTTCTGTAATTTCTTGAAATCATAGTATAAATAATTTTAGTCGTTTTCAAAACCTGGTGGAAGGCCAGGCAAAGGCTTTTGCATCGCCTGCATACTTATTCTGCAAATTTCTGAATCCAATGCACCATAATGTGTAAGACAATGGTCAGCACACAAAGTTCAGAGGAACTTCAAAAATAAACCTAAGCTGCCGGTACGAGGTCTTTGGTTTTAAGTTTGGACGGGGTAAAGATTCCCAGCACACCTTTAAGCCCCACACTCATGACTATATTATAGAAGAATGCAAGGAAGCCGATCATTATCAATGTTCCGCACAGAGCTGCAAGTATCATGTAGGCATTGAACTCTCCGTTAACATACGGTGACCGCCTGAGCATGCCGTTCAACCCGGCCATACCCATGAAGGCTCCCATTCCAATACCTCCCAGAAGGTGACACCAGAAATGAACATTTGCCAGCTTCTGGCTGTATATCTTTGCACCGTTGGTAAGGATCGGGAAAAGAATATAAATGGCGGCATAAAGGGTCATGGTTAGACCGACGAGAATTGCTACATGTACATGAGGGCCAACAACCCACTGAGTATTATGAAGAATCCTGTTCAGTCCGACGTCAGCCTGCATTATTCCGGCCGGGACGGCAAGTGCAAAGCCAAGCAACCCTCCCAGGAGAAATTTCAGCGGATTCGTCATTTTCAGGGGCCGTGCACTCCAGAGGGTGGCCAGTGTGATAAAGAAAGCAAGCCCCTGGGTTATTAACTCAAATGCTGTGACCATTTCGCCGGAGATGACTTTAAGAACATCCGGCTGGGCCTGGTCAGAAAGCAGATGATGAGACCAGACGGTCCAGGAGACAATCAGTTCCAGCAGCAGGGCTGCCCTGGCAATATTCTGCATGAAGAGAGGTTTGTTGGTAATAAGCATTGCAAGAAGGTACCATGTGCCGGCAACGAATATCAGCACCAGTCCGTCTGCAATCAGGTCAAGGCCCCACCAGAACCAGTTCTTATAAAGGAGCGCATCAATGGCTGTCTCCTTCAGATAATAACCCAGTATTGACCCTACCATATAAACGAGAATGAGAACTCCTGTGAACAAAATCGTAAGCGTATTTAACGCCATGTCAACACTTCCGCGCGCAACTGCTGCCACCGGCAGAGGAACCAGGTGCTCCTTTTTTTTCTTTCTGAAAAGATTATTAAACCCGGTTATGCCAAGGGCCGATGCAAGCAGCGCGCCTGACGGTTGCTTCTCCCATCCTTCGGGAGTATAGGTTATTGTTTTAAAAACATTGATGATGAAAAGTGCCGTCCCTACCATTACAAGTGCGATTCCAAGAATAAAGAATGTCCCGCCCCACACGCTGAACTGGGTGAAGTCGGCAGGGAGAGGCCAGTAAAGAGTGTAGAGAGGAGCATAATGACTGACAAAGCCCGAAAACCAGAAAACAAATGTCCCGCCAGCAATAAGGATAAAAGTCCAGTTTCCCAGTTTGATACTCCACAGAGGTTTTTTCATCAGGAAAGGAACAAGGAAAAGGAACGCTCCGCACACTATGGAATAAGTGGATCCGAATATTCCGACCAGCGGATGAGCTGTCAGGATGGCAAAAAACTGGGGCTCAGTGATAAAGGGCAGAGGTTTGACCTCATAGAGCCTCATGAGCATGCCTTCTATCACGACAAAACCGAAGTAGATAAGACCTACAACTACAAATCGCAGAGTCAGCTTTTGCATGGGGGTAAGAGTATCGGCCTTGAAAAGTCCTTCCTCACCGTTTATTAACGTTCTTGTAAAACTCATTTCCGTATATAATTATAGATTAGTAAATATCTTAATTAGCCTCATCTGCAGGGACAACCCGGACTGCGTCCCTGACGACCATATCAGCCCCCCTGGGGCCGGAGTACTCAGTTGACCTGATGGTATAAACACCGGGTTTGTCAAACTGCCATATTACATCGTTCCTGTGCCCCGGTACAACCTGCATCTGGAACAGCATGCTGTTATCAGTCCTGAACAGGCCGAACCCATATGTCAGGTCTTCGGATTTCACATCAAAAAGAACTTTGTCATGCACGTTTATGATCATTTCCCCGGATGGCAGGATGAACTGATGGTTTTTTACCGTTATTGTAAATGTCTTGTCAGGAACATAATCAGACCTGTTAAGGTCGACTTTTGACCAGGGGATAGTGTTGTACGTCACTATATGCAACGAAACGCCAAGCACTGTAAGGAAACCTACGAACGTGTAAAACAGAGCCGGCTTCACAGCGCTGTTACTGCCCTTGCCCGTAACCCGCCATGCAAACCATGCAACAAGCAGAATTATTACAATACAATAGATTGTGTAAGCAATTGTCTGACCTGTGAGAACCATTGTTGAATCAACCATAATACCTTCTTTTTAAGTTAATTTTTCTGGAGTGCAACCTATATTTCTCTCTTATTCAGTAAGTCGTTCAATGATGTCTTTTTAAGTACGTTAAGAATTTCCGTTCTCATTTTTACCCAGACGGGATGCATTGGACACCCGCAGTTGAAAGGACATTGACTGAATCCCATCACACATCTGTTAAAACTATCGAGACCCTCGGTGGCCTCAATAATGTCAGCCAGATATATGTCAGAAATTTCTTTACCTAATATAAAGCCGCCCTTTCTTCCCCTTGTACCGTTGATAAATCCGCTCCCTGAAAGGTCACTAAGTATCGTGCGCAAATAAGAGTATGGGATATTAAGCCTTTCATGAAGATAACTGGCTGACATTTTATTGTCCTCATGCTTAGCCATATAGCTTAATATATTTAATGAATAGGATGTGGTTTTTGTAAAATTCATAATTGATACCTCGGTATGGCAATTTATGAACTATTTTTAAACTGATCACATGTTTTGCTATAAAAAAATACATCCCTCCACTGAATAAAAAAATCCGGGTCAGCTGCCTTATTCATTTTATAGGGCTGCTTTTTTATCGTTTTATATCTGCTTCATTCAGTTTCCCGGACTGCCTTTTTTATCGATATATACCAGCCCCCTTCTGTTCATAAGGTTTTGGTACAAAGAAACCCTCAGAAGGTAAAAGTGGCAGAAAATGCGGGAAGAAAATCAATTCTTTTTCCGGGATTAGACACCGAATAATCAGCAATCTTTTTATTAAGGAATAAATTCTGAGGCATAAGATTTAAATCCCAGCGCGCTTTGCTGTCACTAACCGGGAAAGATATGATATTCTTCTTTTTATACAGACTGACCATAACCGCATAAGATGTCATTCCGGTAATATAAGAAACCACATAATAAGGAGTCTCTGTCTCCGGCGTAAACAGTGCAGTCAATCCGAGACCGACCAGAACACCACCTGAAGTAGCCAGAGCGACATTGCGGCCCTGCTGGCTGGTCAGCCTTGCATTATTAAGCCAGAGGTGTCCTACCATGGTGGCGCCAAGAGCTCCGGCGGCAGGAATCAAGAACTGGGCAGGCGGGACACCGTCAACGTCTTGATTGATATCAGTTATAACCAATAATCCCAGAAGTCCGTTCATTAAAGCCAGCGTTCCGGTTGCTGTGACATCTCCTTTTGTGAAATCAAATTTATCAGCCACGCGATCGGCGATCAGATAGCCGCCGGCTCCGAAAGCAAGTGACGCCAAACCATATATTCTTGGATCCTCACTCTCAAAAGCTGCAACGACTGCCAATCCTTCGAGTGGCATAAGAGTTCCATAATAAGAATATAGTGCCACCCGGCCCTGGGACCATGGCTGGTTTTTCCCCAGAGAATATCCAAGCCTCCCCAGTCCGATGCTTGAAGCTGCAGAAAGTGCCAGTATAAATTTGCCCTCATCAATGTTATCTCCTGTTATAAGGAATCCTAATGCCGCACCCTGTAAGGCACCGATTACCTTCCCGTGATTTGAAAGAGCAAGTGAATTATATGAAACATATTTGTCTTTCAGGGTCAGCACAGGAACTAAGACGGAGGCCCCTGCTGTCAGCAGGGGGACACCAGCAGCCCACCCTCCTTCCAGACCGAACACCGCGACAGCGGCTCCGCCATATAATGCACCGAAAATACCGCTGGAAACCAGGTATTGCGTGTACATGCTTCTCTCACCTGCAAACACATCGGTCTCCTGCCCGGCAGGGACCCTGGCTGCCTCCTGCGGCCTTTTTGACCATTCAGACCTGTATTTATAGTACACTGATTTCTCATTGTCTGACATTTTTTCGAAATACGTACTCAGGCTGGCCTTGTACCCGGTTATGAAATTCTGTTCATCTGACGAAAGAGTCTCGCCCGCATTCTGCCGCTCAACAAGTCTTTTATAAGCCGTATCATTTTCCATCTTCCAGTATTCGGCCGCAGTGTATTGCTGAGCCGATAACTGAGAAAATGAAATACATACAAAAGCAATGATAAGGAATGCCGCTTTTTTCATGTCTTATCTTTTAGGTTACCGCTGTAATTACAGCTTGTGTAAATGGTAATTCCTTAATTTCTACCAAATTTACAGCTAAACTGGCCCAAAGTCAAGTAATAGGTTCAGCGGACATTATATAGGCGACATTTAAAGACCACCATGCCGGGCAATACCGGGAAGCACCGGTAATAATATCCGGAATTGACAGAGTCGGGAAATCTAACCCTCAAAATGAGGCAGATAATCCTTCAGGCCGTATTCATTGCATAAGGCCCGGAATTCTGCCAGGAGCTCGCTGCTGAAAGGCGCACCTTTGTCTTTTCTTTCCATCCAGGTGTAGTATTCCTTTTCACCGGCCGTATAAATGCGTGTCTGCCCGGGCATTTTCCTCGAGGCCCTGAGCTCGCGCAAAATACTGCCTGTAGTTTTTCCAAAATCTTCGGGATCAGTAAAAGCACTGATATCCACGGCCATAAAGAAATGACCAATACGGTACGGCACTTTCTTCCCGTTCTCAAAGCCCAAAAGCATCTTCATGAAAGCGCCCTGCTGGAGAGCAGCTGAAAGTATCTCTACCACTGTGGCGTATCCGTATCCCTTATAGCCTCCGGTTTCTTCACCCACCCCTCCGAGCGGTGTCAGGGCGGCTTTACCGGCAATGAGGTCTTTAAGGACTTCTGATGAATTGGTTTTACTCTCGCCGTTCTCATCAATTACCCACCCTTTGGGTAGTTCTTTCCCTTCGCGGGCATACAGCTCTACCTTACCTCTCTGGGTTATTGAAGTGGCACAGTCGAGTAAAAAAGGAAAAGCTTCATCGGTCGGCATAGCGAAAGTCAGGGGGTTCGTACCAAGCATATTGTCCACGCCGAAAGTCGGGGCAGTTGACGGGCGTGCATTTGTACCCGTTATCCCGATCATATTCTGGCGGACAGCCATCAGCGGGTAATAACCGGCAAAACCGTAGTGACTCGAATTGCGGACAGCTACCATTCCCATGCCATATTTTTTTGCTTTTTCAATGGCCATCTTCATGGCGTTATATGATATGGCATGGCCCATTCCGTTTTGTCCGTCTATTACTGCAGTTGTCGGACCTTCCCTGACAATTTTATAATTGGTCACAGGGTTCAGGATTCCGTCCTTAATGCGGTCAAGATAAATGTTCTTCAGGCGATTAACTCCATGGGAGTCAAATCCGAGCTTGTCGGCTTGCAGCAATGCATCGCCGACTATTCTGGCATCTGCTTCAGGAATACCTGCTTTTACCATAAGATCCACCGTGAATTTTTCCAGGATTTCAAATGGAATGAATTTCTTTTCCATCGGGCTTAAATTTTTGTTAATCGAACAGATAGTAAATAAAATCAACTGATTAAAATTAGGAAATAATATTTGATATAAATTGCAGACACAACTATCCTTACGATCTTTGCAATCATAATTTAATACTCCTTGCCAGGAACAACTATGTTCAGGTTTTTACGAAATATTGACAACAGGAATTATAAAGCTGGTTACGGCGGCCTGGGTATTTTAAAGTTCATAGGTCCCGGGCTGTTGGTAACGGTTGGATTTATCGATCCGGGAAACTGGGCGTCAGACCTGGCTGCGGGAGCCGATTACGGCTATGCACTCCTGTGGGTGGTAACCCTTTCTACAATAATGCTAGTCATATTGCAGCACAATGCAGCTCACCTGGGGATTGCCACCGGATTATGCCTCTCCGAGGCCGCTACCTTATATATTAAACCCCGGTACTCCAGACTATTGCTCTCTTCGGCTATGCTGGCATCGGTCTCCACATCACTCGCCGAGATTTTAGGCGGAGCCATTGCCCTGAAAATGTTATTCAATGTACCCGTAAGAGCAGGGGCGATTCTGGTCACCATATTTGTTCTGATAATGCTTTATACCAACTCTTATAAAATCATTGAGAAATGGATCATAGCGTTTGTTTCAGTAATTGGCCTGTCTTTCCTGTATGAACTTTCGCTTGTAAATATTGACTGGAACTCCGCAGTAACCGGATGGGTTGTTCCGACGTTTCCCAAAGGGTCCATTATTATAATTATGAGTGTATTGGGTGCTGTGGTAATGCCTCACAACCTCTATTTGCATTCCGAAATTATTCAGAGTCGCCAGTGGAACCTGAAAGACGATACAATAATAAAGAGGCAATTGAAATTCGAGTTTTTTGACACATTGTTTTCAATGATTATAGGTTGGGCGATAAACAGCGCCATAATTCTTCTGGCGGCGGCAACTTTTTTTAGAACAGGAACCCCGGTTTCAGAGCTTGAACAGGCGAACCGGTTGCTGGCTCCCCTGCTGGGCAATCATGCAACAATTGTTTTCGCTGTGGCACTTTTGTTTGCGGGTATAGCTTCTTCGATTACATCAGGTATGGCTGCCGGATCAATTTTTTCCGGCATGTTCGGGGAACCGTACGATATTAAAGATAATCACTCACGGCTGGGCGTTGCCGTATCATTGTTAATAGGGCTGGGCATTATATTTTTAATATCAAACCCGTTCAACGGACTGATTATATCACAAATGTGCCTGAGTATTCAGTTGCCTTTCACAATCTTCCTGCAGGTTTACCTGACCTCTTCAGAAAGAGTTATGGGGAAATACAGAAACTCTGATTTTTTAAAAGTCCTGTTGTATTTCATCGGCGGAATAGTGACACTTTTGAATATTGCATTATTGATCAGCGTGTTCAATTGAAATCAAACCTTTATCATTAAAAAAAAGTGAGGTGCCTGCTTTCGCCGGCACTCTCACTCTTTTTTACGGTACCCGGACATTGGCCGGGTACACAGAATTATCTGATCTTACAGATTACTTTTCTTACACCTGAGGTTTAAACGTCCACGTCCAACCGGTACTCCATGCGGCATTGGACACAAAGAGTGTCAGTCGGTCAGCGGTGAATTCCTTGATTTCGAATACTCCGCTATTGCCGCCGCCGTCCATCGAGCCCAGAATGTTGGCAGGACCTTTTATTGTAAGTTTGGTGTAATCTGCATTGAATGCGAATGAACTTCCGGTCACAGCAGTTGCGGTTGGTGATGCATAATAGGTAAAGTTGGCGCCGCCATCCAGGTCAAACACCATCCTGCCTGAAACATCTGCCGGAGGGCAGCAGGTACCGCCTGCATTCCACCACACTGAAGACCATTTACCTGGATCTGACATATACCACCATAGTCCGTTATCTCCTCCTACACCGTCGAAAACCCAGGTCTTCCCTTCGAGATTCTCCCCAACAAGCTTATAGTAGGCCTCAGGAAGAGCATGGTCAAGCTGGGTGATTGTCACATCGATGCTTTTTGTTATATCATAAACGGGATTTGCGATATCGCCGTTTTCAATGTAGGGAGTGGTCACATGAAATGTGAAAGTACTCGTTCCCGGAATTGGAAAGATTACTTCTACCCTGTCTGAGTACTTCTTATCAATCACATAATCCCAATAGCCGGCAATTCCCGGTGTGTTCATCTGGATCGAAAGTTCATTGCCGCCTGTAGTCGACTGCACAACCGCAAGCTGAATGTCATTCGGGTCAAAGCTGTTTGTGAGAACATCTCTTTTCTCAATCGGTTGGCATGCCACAAGAACCAGGGTCAGCGTTCCGACGATCAAACCTGTTATTTTATTCATTTTCATATCTGTATGAATTTCATATTATTAGTTAACAAATTACCAGCCCGGGTTCTGCACGTATGCACCGTTAGAGAGCCGGATTTCAGATTCCGGTATCGGAACAAGTCCCTTTATTTCAGTCCGGTATGGGTTGACATAGACACCGGCGACCCCTGAATTCATGACATTACAGGAAACAGAATAGTAGGTATTGTCAGGATTTTCAACATCACCCCACCTTACCAGGTCAAACCATCTGAGACCCTCGAATGCCAGCTCATAAAGTCTCTCCTTCTTGAGGTTTTCAAGCGAATAGGTCACAGGTGGAAGGCCAACCCTTGCTCTTACTGCATTAATACCATCAGCTGTCTCCGTGAGTTCAGAATGCATAAGGAGCACCTCTGCATACCTGAGGTAGTAGAAGTCCTGTGCAGACTCCAGCTGCATGGGATCACCATTATTCCAATGGTAGATATAATAGAACATGCCATGTACTCCCCCGGAACCTCCGGTGGGGTCATTGTGCTGCAGATGTGAATATTTCTTGTTGAAAAGACCGGTTTCCTGGTCACCCTTATTTGGCTGGTAATCGCCGGTGCCCTGTTCTGCTTTGCCCATTTCAAGTACCGATCCAAGTTTTCTCGGGTCTTCGTTTGGCCAGGCATTGAAGAATGCGGGATGTATCGGTCCCCATCCCCAGCCCTCTGCGAACGGGATCAATGAATTACCCCTTATTCCGAAGAAGAGGGGAACGCGGTTATTGTATTTTTGCCCTTCATTCCAGCCCCAGTTGCCGAATGCAAACCTCAATGCAAACATAACCTCTTTATTACCTGTACCAATTGTAGAGTTCGGACCATCCTGTCCAACCCAGACAAGGCGTTCAGTGGCAGCCCATGGCAGCACATTGCTGCCGGCGCTTGTGTTTACATATGAATAAGGCCACAGGTTCCTGAAGTCGGGAGTAAGTTCGTAATTGCTGTTGGAAATCACATCATTGAGTTCAGTTACCACCATCGCCTTTGTAAGATTTGTGCCATCCGGCAGCGGAAGCTCAGCTGTTGCCTGCTTCTCGATGTTTGTCATGTAACCTGTATAGAAAAGGTATGTGCGGGCAATATAAGCTTTTGCCACCCAGCGGTTTGTATGACCGTAATTTGAAAGCGGAACAGTCATTGGATTGATTGCCGGCATGGTTTTAGCCGCCATCATGAAGTCAGCAGCAATCTGTCCGAAAGTTTCGGTAAAGGTGTTGCGGGGAACATCACGCGGTGAATCCGTTTTGGGGATAAGCGGCATTCCTCCGAAGAACCTTGCAGCCCTGTACATGAAGAAGCCTCTCATGAAATATGCCTCGCCAAGAGCGGTGTTTTTGAAGTCGGTGGCTTCCTCCGCAGTATTGAAGTAGCTTGAGTAGTCGGCATCCGTAACAGCCTCTATGATGGCGTTTGTGCGATAGACACCGTTGTAGGTCTGTTTCCAGAGATCAGCGTAGGTATCCTCTGTCGGGTCAATGAAATTGTCACAGTTCTTTGCCGTAATATCATCCGGGCCGCCGCCCCCGAGCATGTAGTCGCTCATAAGGTTTGCAGCAAGTTGCTCCTCACCGAATACGCCATTTACATATAGGGCATTGTACACACCTCCCATAGCTTCGGTTATGTCAGTAGGTGTTTTGTAGAAGTTCGTAAGATCTTTCTGATACAGGTTTCGTGTATCGAGAAAATCCTGACAGCCGCTTACCAGAAGGGCCGTTGTCGCAATTATTATATAGAATATCTTTTTCATCGTGTGAGTTTAATTAAAATGTGACACTCATACCAAACATAACTGTTCTTGGCAACGGATAGAGACCCAGATCAATACCTGAAGCCCAGCTGTCAGGAGCATAACCTACATCAGGATCCATACCATCATATTTGGTGAAGGTATAGAGGTTATTGACGGAAGTATAAACTGATGCGCCTTTTATCCAGTTGAGTTTGCTGAGGAGTTTGTCGAACCTGTAACCCAAAACGAGGTTAGCGATTCTTACAAAATCTGCATCATGCATATAGATATCTGAAATATAGTTCTGATTGCGGGTAGATGCATAGCCAAGCCTTGGGATTTTATTTGAGGTTCCCTCACCATGCCAGCGTCCGAATATCTGTGTCGTATAGTTCTGAGTGAAATTGTCGGCAAAGGACCTGTATGACTGCATCACCTGCATGCCGAATTTGCCGGTCAGCGTGGCATTGGCATATATGCCTTTGTACTCCAGATTCAGCTGGAATCCCATTTCGAAATCCGGAAGAGGACTTCCAAGCATTATCTTATCGTCATCATTGATCAAGCCATCCTTGTTCTGGTCAACAAACCTGACATCACCCGGGCGCAGATCTTCGAAGTAGGGTTTGCCTTCAGGAGTAACATAAGCATCGACTTCATCCTGATTTTGCAGCAAACCATCAGCTTTAAATCCGTAAAAATACCCGATTGGAAATCCAACCTCAACTCTTGATACGGCAGCAGTTCCCTGTGAAAGTGTATGAGGTGACCCGTTTATTATACCTTCAGCATTGGCAAGGCGGGTTACTTCGTTGTGGTTCATTGTTCCGCTGAATGAGGCACCATAGATAAAATCTGAAACATTGCCTTTATAGTTTATGGTGAACTCTACACCGGAGTTTTTGATATCACCGCCATTGATATACGGAGCACCTGCACCTGCAGTACCGAGTATCGGTGCCAGAACCAGCCAGTTTTTGGTCATCTTGTTATACCAGTCGAATGATACCCCGAGACTTGAATTGAAGAAACGTGCATCAATACCCAAGTTAAGCTGTTCTGATGTTTCCCAGGTCACATCAGGGTTTGGAACATTTTCAGGTATTGCTGTCGGTGATGTGACAAGCTTATCGGGTCCGAAATAATATCCCTGGTCAAGATAGGATATATTTGAATTGTAGATAAAGTTAGGTATGCTCTGGTTTCCGTTCTGGCCCCAGCTTGCGCGCAGTTTACCGAAGCTCAGCCATGAACTGCCTTTCATGAAATCTTCTTCAGTGAAAATCCAGCCGGCGGATGCTGACGGGAAATAACCCCAGCGGTGGTCCGGTGCGAAGTTTGAAGAGCCGTCAGCGCGGAAGGTGGCATCAAACAGGTATTTCTCCTTGAAATTGTATGAAAGACGTCCGTAGTAGGAAAGTATTCCACCTCCCTGGGCTGCATAGTCAGCGCCCCATGTATTGATATCAGCGATTGACCCGGCAGTTACGTTGTCGAGGTAGGCATAATCGGGTTTACCGAAGATCGTTTTTGCCTTCCAGCCGCCCACATTGGCATTCAGCACATTATCGATAACCTCATTACCTGCAAGAATGGTGATCTTGTGCTGGTCTATCCTGAAATCGTAAGAAACTGTATTGGTCCAGGTATAATTAATGCCCTGATACATGGTCTGCTGAGCTGCATCATTCGTGTTATTATACTGAGTTGCAAGCTGGTATGTGGGAGTCCAGCTTCTTCCGTTGCCAAACCAGGAATCGATACCAAAAGATGATCTGATTTTCAGGTTCTTGACAGGTTCTATATTAATGTACACGTTTCCAACAATTGTATTCCCGTTATCCCATGAGAACTTGGATCGATTGTAATAAAGCTGCGCAAGCGGGTCATGCTGACCAAGGGAGATACCTTCGAGTGTAGGAGTAAATTTATTTGGATCGGGTGACTGATCCCAGTACGCCGGAAGGAGGGGATTGGTTGTCAGGGCATTGTGGAGGTCGTTCCAGTAAATGTTTCCTGTTCCGATCCACTTGTTCGAACTGTTTGTCAGGGTAAAATTCTCACCTATTGTAACAATGTCATGGCTGCTTCCTTTAACAACCGCCATTTCAGTGTTCAGACGGGTTGTAAGCCTTTTCAGTCCTGCACCCATCAGGTCGCCGCCGATAATACCGGCCTGATCGAAATAGGAAAAACCGAATGCATAGGTAACGTCCTTTGTTGAACCCATAATATTAAGTGAATGATTCTGAACCGGGGCATTTTTGGTGGACATTTCAGTTGTCCAGTCAGTACCTGTCCATCCGTTCTGCAGGAGGCCCCATACATATTCACCAAGCTGTGTTCCAAGATCTCCCGGGAAAGTTGAGTTGAGATATGAATTATTCTTAAGCATTGTTTCCCAGTCGTTCTTAGGCAATCCGTCATTAACACGACCTTCATCCATTATGAACATATACTCCTGGGCGTTGAGTGAAGGCAGCGTTTTGTAAATGTTCTGCATCCCATAGTAAAAATCATATTTGATTATGGGTTTTGCTCCCTTTACGCCCTTTTTGGTCGTCACAAGAATAACACCGTTTGCGCCTCTTGACCCGTATATTGCCGAAGAGGCTGCATCTTTAAGAACATCGATTGATTCAATGTCAGATGAGTTGAGGTAGTCTATATTACCAACAGAAACACCGTCAACAATATAAAGAGGTGCCGAGTTGCCTATAGTTCCGAGACCCCTTATGGTAACCTTTGTTCCAGCACCAGGTTCGCCACTGGGTCTGGAGACACTGACACCGGTTGCGATACCCTGTAGTGCTGCCATTGCAGTCGTAGTATTGAGATTCGCAATCTGGTCGCCTTTTACATTTAAATTGGCACCGGTCACAAGTGCCTTCTTCTGGGTTCCATAGCCAATCACCACAACCTCGTCAAGGTCCGTGGGTACATCAGCCATTACCACATTGAGAGTGCCGGAAGTAACTGTTGCTTCCACCGGGGTCATCCCGATAAAAGTGAACTTTAACGTTGCTCCCATTTTTGCCGGAATGGTGTAGGTTCCATCAACGCCGGAGATAGTTCCGACAGTGGTTCCAGCCACCACAATTGTTACACCGGGAAGACCGCTCCCGTCTGCCTGGTAGGTTACACGTCCCTGTACCGTTACATCCTGTGCGATCAGCACATGTGTACACAATG
>Ga0208980_10000555_pt1 | contig 21326 bp, 18 predicted proteins | sample WetSurMetagenome_3_FD_187993 | JGI IMG/M metagenome (GOLD analysis project Ga0208980, IMG submission 187993) | Wetland microbial communities from Twitchell Island in the Sacramento Delta, sample from surface sediment Aug2011 Site A1 Bulk (version 2) | ecosystem: Environmental > Aquatic > Marine... | reverse complement strand
CGCTGTTCGCGGTCAACGGAAGTCCCTGGGGCATCGACCTGTTCGACAGCCCTACGACGCTGGGCAAGACCTTGCCGAAGCTGGTGCGCAGCTACGCGCTCGATGCCATCGACGTGGCGACCGATCAGGCTGTGCCGGTGCTCGAGCAGGAGGCGCTGCGCTTCGTCGCTGACGCCATGGCCGCGCGGGTCGACCGCTTCCCGGCGGTTGGGCTGGGCGAGGACCTGCGCCTCGCGGCCCCGACGCTGACCGGCGGCGCGCTCGCGGTGGACGGCAAGGTCGTGCACCTGTGCGCATTCCGGCTGAGCCGCGAGGTGCACAGCGACACGCCGGGCCATGGGCATCGGCTGGCGCGTGCCTCAGTGCGGCGGCGGGGTAGGGTGTATTAGGCATCCTCACGCCGATCACCTGTCTGTTGATCGGCGTGACGAAAGCGGGCGGCCCCGAGGAAGCCCTAGGCTGCGTGCTTGTGAACCTCGCGCTCGAGGCGAACGCCAAGCCGGCGGCGGGCTTCCTCCAGGTCGTAGTCTGCCTGCAGCCCCATCCAGAAGCCTTCAGACGTGCCGAAGTAGCGGGCCAGGCGCAGCGCAGTGTCTGCCGTCACGGCGCGCGTGCCGTGGACGATCTCGTTGATGCGCCGCGGTGGCACGCCAATCTCGCGCGCCAGCCGGTTCTGGCTGATGCCGAGGGGACTAAGGAACTCTTCGAAGAGCACTTCGCCCGGATGTACGTTGCGCAGCTTTGTCATGGTCCGTCCCATCAGTGGTAGTCGACGATTTCGACGTCCACGGCGTTGCCGTCCTGCCAGACAAAGCAGATCCGCCACTGGTCGTTGATGCGGATGCTGTGCTGGCCAGCGCGGTCGCCGCCGAGCGGTTCGAGCCGGTTGCCTGGCGGCACCCGTAGATCATCGAGCGTTCGGGCGTTGTTGAGCATACGCAGCTTGCGGCGCGCGACCTGCTGGATATCCGATGGAAGGCGCCGGGAGCGTTGACCTTCCCAGACCTTCTGCGTCTCGTCGCTTCGGAAGGTCTTGATCATCGCTTCGAAGTATGGTGTCGGCGGGGCTATAACGCAAGGCGTCATGGAGATGGGCTGCGCTGCTTGGGCGATGCAGTGCGTATTCCCTGTTCCGGATTCCCCGGTGATCGCGCAGAGGGGCTGAAAGTCAAACGAAATTAAGAAAATTACGCGGTGGGGCCCAGCTGAACGCCAGCGGGAAACGCCGTATTTCCCTGTAAATTCCCGCTGAGCAGGGAATTTTCCGATGGGAGCGGTGTACACGAGACTCGCACCACCGCCAAATTCAAAAAGGCCCCCGCGCGGGGCCTTTTGAATTTGTGCGGGCGGGTGGATTCAATTCGAACCCACCGGTTCGACAACCGGAGTCCAGTGGACTCCGGTTGGACGCCGGAGGCGGTGTTTGCCGACGGCGGGCCCGAGCTTGCGAGGGCCGAGGCTTCGCGGAGGCAACGCGAAGCCGAGCAATCCCACCCTCGTCTGACTCGTCCCGCGCCCGAAAGGCGAGCGCCATGGATGGCGCGAGTCAATCCCACCCTCTCTATAAACCTCCCTTTTTCATGCGCACGACATCGCGCTCTGTGCGCAAGTCCCCGCCAGCGACGGCCAATCCCCCTCTGCATGAGGTAATTTCCTTTGCGCAGATCGTCGAGCACTTTGGCCAGGCGGGCTTCGATCCGGAGACGGTGAGGCAGTACCGCAACCGGTTCGCCTCGCGAGATCCCGACCACCCGTGGCTGTCGGAGGATGACGCCGGTCTTATCGGCAAGATCGGGGCGCTGCGACGGGACCGCGCGACGGGCCAACAAGGCGCGACGGTCGCAGGGCTGCTGTTGTTCGGCACCTTCGCCGTGTTGCGGGAGGCGCTGCCCGGCGATCACGCGGACTACCGCGGCCAGGGGGGCATCGTGATCGAGCGTTATCCGGAAAGGATCGAGCTGTCGAATCCGGGCTCCCTGCCGGTCTCTCGTGAACAGTTGTTGCGCGGCAGCGTCAGCGAGTGCCGCAACAAGGGCCTGCAGCTGATGTTCCAGATGATCGGCGGCGGCGAGAAAGCGGGCTCTGGCATGGACAAGATCCGCGCCGGCTGGCGGTCGCAGCACTGGCGCTCGCCCAAGATCGAGGAGACGGTCCAGCCCGATCGTGTGCGGCTGGTGCTGCCGATGGTGAGCCTGATTCCGCCCGAGGTAGACGCGGAGCTTCGCCAGCAGTTCGGCGAGCGCTTCGCCCGGCTGGACCCGACGGCCGTGCAAGACGTGGTGACAGCCAGGGTCGAGGGCACGGTGACGAACGGCCGGATGCAGGAGATCACCGGGGAGCACCCCAAGGACATTACGGGGGTGCTGCAGGGTCTGGTGCGGGACGGCTTGCTCGAGCAGCAGAACCAGCGGCGGTGGGCAAGCTACAGGCTGGTGAGGTACTCCCTTCCAGGCTCCCCCCAAAATCTTCGGCAGCTCCCCCCAATCGCCAGCGGACTCCCCCCATTCCGGCGATGCCTCCCCATTCGGAGGCGCCATTCCGGCTCACCTGCAAGCGCTCGTCCCGCTCGCCAAGCCGGCGCGTAGCCACAAGCGGCTGCCGGCCGACGAGATGCGCGCCGTGATTGAAAGGCTTTGCCAGGGCCGCTGGCTCGCCCCCTATGAAAAGAGGGCGAAGGGTGGCCGTGGAATAGGCTTGCGTCGAGACGCCCCGACCGGGGCGGGAACGGCTACCGACCTCGTGCCGTTATCGCGGACAGCGTTCCGCCATCTGGCCGTAACACTGTCCGCCATGCCACCGGAACGGTGTCCGCCATCGCCCTGGAATCCTGTCCGTCATCGGCCGGAACACGCAACGAGCGCAGCCGCCCGCCGTACCACCAGCCCAGCCCAATCCCCGCCGCCTACGCCTGGCCCGCGCTGCTGGCCAAGGACGGCGACGCGCTGTTCGACCACTACCGCCACACGCTGGAAGAGCTGGGCAAGCAGCCGGGCACGCTGGCGCTGATCTTCGGCAAGGCGCAGAACAAGTTTGATTCGCGCCGCCTCAAGGCGGCGCTCACCCTTCGGGCGCCCTGCGGGCGTCCAATCTCCAGTGGAGGTTGTCAGGACCCGGCCAAGCTGCGGCGCGTGATCGTCGACCTGATCGACGCCGAGAATTGGTCGGCGATGGGCGTCGACGTGAAGGGCGACGCCTACGAGGGCCTGCTGGAGAAGAACGCGCAGCACACGAAGAGCGGCGCCGGCCAGTACTTCACGCCGCGCGATTGCCGAGCGCTTGCGCGACGAGCTGGGCGACGCGGTTCACTTCTGGCCGTTCGATGGCTGGGCGCCGCCGCCGGGGAAGGCGGTCATCACCGAGGTGTATCCGTCGATCTTCCGCAACCGCTATCCGCGCGACGACCGCAGCCCGGACGAGCAGGACGCATACGCCACCGCACGGTGGATGGCCGACATGGCGTCGCGCGCAGCCCTGGCGGCCTGCTTCGACCCGCCGCTGGCACCGGCCGAGCGTGCCTTCGCAGCTCTGGAAGGCTGGATCCTTGGGGTCCGCTGAGTTGGTCGGATCACTGGTCGTTGTCCACTGTTCGGCGATCGTCCACGTTGCATGGACAACCATCTACGGTGGACGGAGTCTTTGCCTGCGTCTACGCAATCGGCCTTTTCATTACGCTTCTGTCCACGAAATTGACATTGTCCACGCTGCGTGGACAATGACGACATCGTGGACAAGACGACCGCCGCAAACGATCTCCTCGCTGCCGCCCTCGAGAAGCTCCGGGGCTATGGGATTGCTGCCGCCACAGAGGGGCGCGAAGTCCGGCTGGGCAAGACCACCGCGGATGCAATCGTGCGGCTCGGCTATGGCGGACGGGAGATCCAATACGCCGTCGAGCTGAAACTCGGCCTGCGACCCAAGGCCCTGGGCGCAGTCATTCATCAACTGGAGCGGCATGGTGAGCAAGGTCTCCTTGTCGCCGACTACGTCACGCCACCGATGGCAGAAGAACTGCGCGCACGAAGGATCCCTTTCGTCGATGCGGCCGGCAACGCCTTTCTCGATCAGCCGCCGCTCTTCGTTTGGGTGAAGGGCGAGAGGCCACGCCACATTGCGGGCGCCTATCGACCCGCAGGACGGGCATTCCAGGCGAGCGGCCTGCAGGTCTTGTTCGCCCTGATCTGCAATCCCGAGTGGACTGACCTTCCCTACAGAGACATCGCTCAGCGAGCCGCCGTTGCGCACGGGACAGTTGGCTGGGTGATGGCAGAGCTACCCAAGCTGGGCTTCATCGCTGAATTCAGAGGCAAGCGGCGACTGATGCAGCGGGAGAGACTGCTGCAGCAGTGGGCAGAGTTCTATCCACGCACACTGCGGCCTCGTTTGGCCCTTGGACGCTTTCGCGCTGAGACGCTGGGCTGGTGGAACAGGATCGATCCAACCAAGTATGGTGCCGTGCTTGGGGGTGAGCCCGCGGGCGGGCGGATCACAGGCTACCTGCGCCCGGGCACTGCTACGTTCTACACGGAGAAGATCGATCCGCGCCTCCTGGTCGACTTGCGGCTGCGGCCCGACGAAGGCGGCAATGTTGAGATCTATCGGCGTTTCTGGACCTTCGCCGCCAAGGACGCTGCGCTGGTACCAGACCCGCTGGTGTACGCGGACCTGATGGCGACTGGCGACGGCCGTTGTATCGAGACTGCCAAGCTGATCTTCGAGCAGATCGTTCGCGCCGATGCTTGATCTGTCAGACAGACAAGAACTTGAGTGGCTCGCGCAGCTGGTAGCCGATGTTCGAGCTGCCGCGCCGGGGATCGAGCCACTGCTTGTGGGCGCGCTCGCGCGCGATCTGCTTCTGCATTACGGGCACGGCTTCAAGATCGAGCGGGCGACAGCGGATGTCGACTTCGCGCTGGCGGTCGCCAATTGGGAGCAGTTCTCGGCGGCTCGGGCAGCGCTGCTCGCGAGCGGCCTGTTCTCCCCTTATCGCAACACAGCGCACAAGCTGCAGCATTCAAAGTTCGGTCCGCTCGACTTGATTCCATTCGGTGGCGTGGAGCGGAGCGATGGCACGATCGCCTGGCCGCCGGCAGGCGACGAGGTCATGGCTGTTATCGGCTATGCCGAGGCTGCAGCGGGCGCGATGACGCTCGCACTGCCAAAGCAACAGACGGCGCGAGTCGTCTCGTTGCCGATGCTGGCGGTGCTCAAGGTGCTGGCCTGGAAGGACCGCCATCGCTTCACTCAAGGCAAGGACGCCGAGGATCTGGAGCTGATCCTGCGCCGATACCTGGAGGCAGGGAACCTCGACCGGCTCTATGCCGAGTTCCCGCATGTGATCACCGACCGATTCGACTTCGAGCCGACAGGGGCCTGGGTGCTCGGGCGCGATGCAAGGGCGGCGCTACAGAACCACAGCTCGCGCTTCGATCAGGTCATGGGAGCGCTTGACGCGGTCATGGAGCCGGAACTCGACGCCGAAGGCAGGTTGACGCTCGTTCTTCAATTGGCGCCGAGCGACCCGGGCAATGCACTCAAGCTCCTGGCTGCCTTCCACGCCGGGCTCACTGGCGCGACCTCTCCGTGAACACCTCCACCCTCGTCCAGAAGCTCTGGAGCTACTGCCTGGGTGAGCCCCAGGTCCACAAGAATCTCACCGTCTACCCCCTGCTGCACGACGGTGCGGGAGAGCCCGACTACTTGCTGCTGGACGAGGCGGTGCAGCGGGGCCTCGCGCGCGCGATCGACCGCCGCTCAGGATCACCGCTGCGCAGGCCGCGTCCGTGACCTCGGTGTAGTGCAGACCTACAGGATCGTGCACTATATCGATCAACGGGTTAGCAGCTTCTCAGGGCCGAATCCGCTAAGTCGGGCCAAGTGGTGCAGCCGGACCGCGCATCGCCCGATGCCCCGGTAGTGCGTCAGGTGCTCATCTCGGGCGACCGCCCGCTGCGGCGTTGCGGCCACATCAACCTACGGAGTCTGCGTATGCTCAGAACTCTCGTCGCCGGAATTGCCGGGGGATTGGCGCTGAACCTGGTCATGCTCCTGACCTTTCGCGCTATCGGTTTCGGGTGGGATGGCGACGGCATCCTGCTCACGTCGTCCATCCAGAGCCACAAGCTCATCGCCGTCTGGACCACGATGGAACCGCTGCCGCTCATTGCCGTGAACCCGGCACCGATCATCGTCGGCCTGGTTCTGTTCGGGATCGGCCACGCTTTCATCTACCGTTGGATATCGGTGGCCTGGCCACGGGGCGTCATGCGACGTGCCCTGCGATTTGCTGGGCTGCTGTTCTTCATGACCTATCTCTTCTGGGAATTCTTCACGCCCTTCAACCAGTTCGGGGAGCCGCTGCCGCTCGTCGCCCTCGAGCTGTCGTTCTGGGCGGCCATCGCGATCGCCGAAGCCGTGGTCATTGCCGCGATCATCGAGCACGGCGCCGACCGCCGTTCGGCCACCTGACCCGGGGCCCGGCGTCGCCTTTGGCCGGACGGCGCAGCCACGAAACTGGGTAATCGCAGCCCACCGAAACAGGTCGTCATGTCGGCAAGGGCAAGAGCGGTAGAGGTTTCTACAAGGATCCCAATCCCGCTTTTCCCCAGCCGGGCCTTCTGACTGGAGAGGCCTCACAGAGATCTGCCTGACGCAGTCGCCCTGGCAGTAAGGGGCTGGAACAGCGGCGGCCCTCTACGATGGAACGGCCGGGCTGGTCAGACGAGAAGGCGTCATCATGGGTCGAGATCGGATACTGCGCGCCCTTGCCCCAGTCGAGGACCACACCCATATCTTTCCCGCCGGCGCGGCCCCCACTCGCCACTGACGAGGAATCCACGTTGAAGACCTTCCTTACCTTGCTGTTCGCCCTGATTACCGTCTCTTTCCTGACCATCCCCGATGCCGAGGCCAGACGCCTCGGTGGCGGCGCCAACCTGGGAAAACAGACCACCATGCCCAAGCAGGCCCAGCCCCCCGCGGCCGCGCCGAGCCAGACCCAACGCCCAGGGGCTGCCGCCCCCGCGGCGGGCGGGGCTAGCCGCTGGCTCGGGCCCCTGGCCGGCCTGGCGGCGGGCGGGCTCCTCGCCGCGCTCTTCTTCGGCGGGGCCTTCGAGGGCATGACCGCCATCGACTGGATCCTCGTCGCGGCCCTGGCCTTCGGCGCCTTCTATCTGTTCCGGTCCCTGCGCCGCCGTGCCCCGGCCCCGGCCGCGGTCACTTCGGCGGGGCGCGTGGCGCCCGGCTACGGGCCAGTGGGCGGTCTGACATCCGACACCGCGCCCGTCGGCGCGGCGACGCTCCGCGATGAGGCGCCGGGCTGGTTCGATGGCCGCGGCTTCGCCGAGGCGGCGAAGACCCACTTCATCCGCCTCCAGGCCGCCTGGGACGAGGGCGATTGGCAGGACATCCGGACCTACACGACGCCGCAGCTGCTCGCCGAACTGCAACAGGAACGCGACCGGTCCGCCCATCCTGGCCAGCAGACGGAAGTCGTGACCCTCAATTCGGAGCTCCTGCAGGTCCGGCGTGACGGCGACCAGGTTCTGGCCAGCGTGCGCTTCTCGGGGCTGATCCGCGAGGAGGCCGGCGGCCCGGCGCAAGCCTTCGATGAGGTCTGGCACGTTCAGCACGCCTGGAATACCCGGGACGGCGACTGGCTGATCGCCGGGATTCAGCAAGTCGGCTGATCTCCCGCCTCCTGGGCCGCCTGGTACGGCGACCCAGGAGGCCTGCCGCGCTCTCGATCCCGGCCGCGTGGTTCATCACCCGGCCACAACGCGGTGTCTGACTGCGATCCGTTCCTGGAGATCCAGGAATCCGGTGGCTGAACCTTGCGGGCCGTCGAGATCCTGTGATGATGGCGATCGCCCATGAGCCAGACTGCCTATTCGTTCGCCGGCGCTGACGGCTTCGTCGTCGAGCAGTACAACGACCGCGCTCCCTTCGCCAGCTTCCTGCCCGGCATTGCCGGCGTCGCGGGTCGCCCCGCTTGGGTCTTCTATGTCAATAGGGGCCAGGCCGTTGCCAGCTTCGGCGTGCGCAACAAGGACGGGGCCTTCCTGGAGTTCTACCCGGCGGACAAGGCCTATCAGCTCACCGCCTCCCGCGGCTTTCGGACCTTCCTCAGGATCATCGACGCCAGCGGCACTCTGACCCACGAGCCCTTCCAGCGCGGCGCCGGCGACGACGTGCGCCAGCGCCTGTACGTCACGCCGCACGAGGTGGGTGTGGAGGAAATCCATCCTTGGTTGGGCCTCGGGATCCGGGCCGACATGTTCACCTTGCCAGAGGCACCCCTCGCGGGACTGGTCCGGCGCGTGAGGCTCGACAACATTTCCTCGCGTGCCATCAGGGTCGACATCGTCGACGGCCTGCCGCAGGTGCTTCCCTACGGCCTCAATCAGTGGGTCGTGAAATTCATGAGCCGCACGGTGGAAGCGTACATGCGGGTCGAAGGCCTCGAGGCGAGCCTGCCGTTCTATCGGCTGCAGGTCTGGCCGACGGACACCCCGCAGGTGGAGACCGTCGAGGGAGGGAACTTCTTCGCCGGGTTTCTCGATGGCCGGCGCACCCGCGTGCTGGCCGACGCGGAGCGGATCTTCGGCCTGGCCGGAGACTTCTCCCGCCCGGAACGGTTCTTCTCGGGCGACGCCCTGGACTTCGATCATCAGGTGGCGGGCAACCAGACGCCCTGCGCCTTCCAGGCCCTGACCCTCGAGCTGCAGCCGGGAGAAGGCCGCGTCTTTCACGGCCTCTGCGGTCACGCGCCGTCGCGGCAGGCGCTCGATCTCTTCGTGCGGCAGGCGGAACAGGAGGGCTACTTCGAGGAGAGGCGGGAGGTGAATCGCCGCTTGGTGGAGGCCGTCACGCAGCGGGCCTTCACCGCGACGGGCCGGCCCCTGTTCGACGCCCACGCCCGGCAATCCTATCTGGACAACGGGCTGCGCGGCGGCTTTCCAACGGCGGTGCCGGGGGGCGCGCGCCTGTACCTGTTCGGCCGCAAGCACGGCGATCTGGAGCGGGACTACAACGACTTCCTGCTGGCGGACGCGCCGTTTTCCGAAGGCAACGGCGATTTCCGTGACGTGCTGCAGAACCGCCGGATGGATCTGTTCTTCGACCCGGCCGTGGATGCCAGGAACATCCGCTATTTCTTCAATCTGATCCAGCCGGACGGTTACAACCCGGTTTCCGTCCGCAACTCGCGATTCAGCGTCGAGGATCCAGGGGCCGTCGCCGATCTTTGCGCACGATTCCCGGGACTCGAGGCCCTCCTGTCACGGGAGTTCAAGTACGGCGAGCTGTGGCAGGCGCTGCAGTCGGCGACCGAAGATCCCGCGGCGGTCGTCGCCGAGATCCTGGCTCGAGCCCTGGAGGTGGAGGATGCCGAGTTCGACCGCGGTTATTGGTCCGACCACTGGACCTACCTCGTCGACCTGCTGATCGCCTACAGGGCCATCTTCCCGGACCGCCTGGCCGGCCTGTTCCTGGAGAAGACCTACACCTTCTTCGACCCCACCCACTTCGTCCTGCCGCGGTCCAGAAAGTACGCGCTGACGCCGCACGGCGTGCGCCAGTACGGCGCCGTGGAGGCCCGCGACGACAAGATCGCCCTGATCGCGTCACGTCCCCGGCGCCGCTACCAGGTGCGCTCCCAAGGCGGGAAGGGCGACGTCGTGATCACGACGCTGCTGGGCAAGATCCTCACCCTCGTGGCCAACAAGCTCGCCTCGCTCGATCCCTTCGGCGTGGGCATCGAGATGGAGGCCGACCGCCCCGGCTGGTGCGATGCCCTGAACGGCCTGCCCGGTCTCTTCGGGTCTTCGGTGAACGAGACCATCGAGCTCAAGCGGCTGGTGGACTTCACGCTGGAAGCCCTGGCCGGCCTGGACGGCGAGTTTTCCCTGCCGGTGGAGCTGGCCGATTTCGTGTCCGGCCTTGACGCGCTGCTGCGCCGTCCGTCACTGACGCCCGAGTCGTTCTGGCGGGAGAGTGGGCAGCAGAAGGAGGCCTATCGCGAGAAGGTCTTCATGGGCTTCGACGGCGAGGAGCGCAGCCTCTCGCTCGCTGAGGTGAAACCGTTCTTGACCAAGGCGTCGGATCACCTGGACGACGCGATCGCCCGGGCGCGCACGCCGGATGGCATCGTCAGCTACTACGCCCACGAGGCGGAGGACTACCGCGAGATTGCGACGGACTGCGTTGAGGTGACCCGCTTCCGCCAGAAGCCGCTGCCGCTGTTTCTCGAAGGCTTCGTCCACGCCCTGCGCGTCGCGAGACCGGAGGAGGTCCGGCCGCTGTACGACGCGGTGCGCCGGTCCGCGCTCTACGACGACGCGCTGGGCATGTTCCGCCTGAACGTGCCGCTGGGGAAGGACGCGCTGGATCTGGGCCGGATCGGCGTCTTCAACTACGGCTGGCTGGAGAACGGCTCGATCTTCCTGCACATGCACTACAAGTTCGTGCTGGAGATGGTGCGGCGCGGGCTGCTCGCGGAATTCCACGGACAGATCGACCGGCTGCTGGTCGCGTTCCGCGATCCCGCGGAGTACCGCCGCAACCCGGCGGAGACCTCGAGCTTCCTGGTGAGCAGCGGTTTCGCGATCGACCCGCGTCAGCACGGACGCGGGTGCGTGGCGCGCCTGTCCGGCGCCACGGTGGAGCTGCTGCACCTGTGGGTCCACCTCTTCCTGGGGCCTGCCCCCTTCGTTCTCGAGAACGGCCGGCTGCTGTTCAGGCCCGAGCCCGTCCTCGCGAAGACGTTCTTCACGTCGACCGAGCAGCGCGTCGATCCCTTCGGCACCGAGGAGGTCCTGCCCGCCGGCAGCGCGGCCTGTGCCTTCCTGGGATCGACGCTGCTCGTCTACCTGAACCCGTCGCGCCAGGACTGCTTCGGCCCCGAGGCTGTCGCGCCGTGCCGCTTCCACCTGCACGCGCGGGACGGCGGCACGACGACGGTGGAAGGCCAGCACCTGGCAGGCTCTGAGGCCGAAGCCGTCCGGCTCGGCCATTACCGCCGCGTCGATGTCGTGCTCGGGACGTGAGGCGTCCGTTCTTCAATATCATGAAGCACTGACTCGCAAAGGAACCACCCCATGCGCATCAACCGCCTCCTGTCGACCGTTCTCTTCACGATCCTCGCCCTGACCGCAGCGCCGCCGCTGCTCGCCGAGGCCGCAGACGGCGGTGCCGGCAGTGCCTCGGGCAGCACCGGCCCGAAGCTCGAGACGATCGTGCTCGGCACCGGCTGCTTCTGGGGCGCCGAGAAGTTCATGGGCATGCTGCCCGGCGTGGTCGACATCGAGGTCGGCTACGCCAACGGCGACGAAAGCGTACCCGGCGAGTACCAGGCGATCCTGGCCCACGAGCGCGCGCTGCGCGAGGGCAAGACCAAGGCACGGAACCACGTCGAGGTGGCGAAGGTGACCTTCGACCCCGACCAGGTCAGCCTCGAGGCCGTGCTGGCGCGATTCTGGGAGATCCACGACCCCACCCAGGTCGACCGCCAGGGCCCCGACGTCGGAACCAACTACCGCAGCGTGATCTTCACCTACGACGACGCGCAGCTCCGCACCGCGCGGCGGACGCGGGTCGTCTACGAGCAGGCGCTGGCCGAGGCCGGCGTGGGCACCATCGTCACCGAGATCGCTCCCCTTCGCCTGTACCATCGTGCGGAGGAATACCACCAGGACTACCGCAAGAAGCACCCGGTCGGTGAGTGCGGGCTGCGCCCGACGGGCGTCCGGTATCCCGCGCCGACGTCCGCGCCGGAGGCGGCGAAGTAGCGGTCTGCGATGTTCCGCTTCCTCCACGCCGCCGACACGCACATCGACAGCCCGCTCGACGGGCTCGAGGCCTACGACGGCGCGCCGGTCGAGGCGCTGCGCGGCGCCACGCGGCGGGCGTTCGAGAACCTCGTCGCGTTGGCGCTCGACGAGCCGGTCGATTTCGTCCTGCTCGCGGGCGACGTCTACGACGGCGACTGGAAGGACTTCAGCACGGGCCTGTTCTTCACCCGGCAGATGGCGCGGCTCGACGCCGCCGGCATTCCCGTCTACCTGATCGCGGGCAACCACGACGCGGCCTCGGTCCTGACGCGGCGCCTGAGCCTGCCGCCCAACGTGCACCTGTTCTCGACGCGCGTTGCCGAGACGAAGGAGGTGCCGGGCGTGCCCGCTGTCGTGCACGGCCGCGGCTTTCCCAACCGCGCGGTGCCCGAGAACCTGGTGCCGGACTACCCGCCGCCCGTCGCCAGCCGCTTCAACGTCGGCCTGCTGCACACCAGCCTGACGGGCGCAGCGGGGCACGACACCTACGCCCCGTGCGCGCTGCGCGACCTGCAGCAGAAGGGCTACGACTACTGGGCGCTGGGCCACGTGCACCTGCCGCAGGTGCTCGCCGAGCGGCCCTGGGTGGTGTTCGCCGGCAACACGCAGGGCCGGCACGTGCGCGAGACCGGGCCGCGCGGCTGCCGCCTGGTCACGGTCGACGACTCGCTCGACGTGGTCGCGTGCGAGCACCGCGCCCTCGACGTGGTGCGCTGGACCCTGGTGACCGTCGATCTCTGTGGCATCGACCACGAGCCCGGTGTCCTTTCCCTGATCGGCGATGCCTTGCAGCAGGCCAGCCGCGAGGCGGACGGCCGGTTGCTCGCGGCGCGCCTCGTGCTCACGGGCGCGACGCCGCTGCACGACCGGCTGCGCCGCGACTTGCCGCGGCTGCGCGCCGAGTGCATCGCGCAGGCGCAGCGGGTAGCGGGCGAGGGCCTGTGGATCGAGGAGGTCGATGTCGGCACCGCCCCGGTGGTCGACCCGCAGGCGCTGGCGCAGCGCGACGACCTCACGCGCGTCGTGCTCGCGAGCCTCGCCGCCGCCGGCGGGCGGCCGCTCGAGGTGCCGCCCGAGGTCGAGGCGATGGTCAAGCTGCTGCCCGGCGAGCTGCGGACGCTGGTCGAGGACGAGCTGACCGACGCGCACCGCGGCGCGCTGCTGGACGACGTGCGCGCCATCGTTCTCGACGCGCTGGGCACACGCAGCGGAGGCGCGCCTTGAGGTTCGAGCGCGTGTCGATCCCGGCCTTCGGGCCGTTCACCGACGTCGCCTTCGACTTTCCTGCGATCGGCGCGGACCTGCACGTCGTCTACGGCGCGAACGAGGCCGGCAAGAGCTCGCTGCTGCGCGCGATCCGCGACCTGCTCTACGGCATCCCCGGGCAGACGCCAGACCGGTTCGTGCACGACTACGCGGCCCTGCGCATCGCGGCCACGCTGTGCCGCCGCGACGGGCAGCGCCTCGCCGTGCAGCGCCGCAAGGGCAACCGCAACACCCTGCTCGACGCGGCGGGCGAGCCGCTGGCGGACGACGCCCTGGCGCCGTTTCTCGGCGCGGTCGACCGCGAGTACTTCACCACCATGTTCGGCCTCGGCGCGGCCGAGCTGCGCCAGGGCGCGGCCGACCTGTTGCAGGGAAGGGGCGATCTCGGCCAGGCGCTGTTCTCGGCGAGCCTCGCCGGCACCCCGGTGCACCGCATCCTCGAGACGCTCGATGCCGAGGCGCGCCGGCTCTTCGACGGGCGCGCGCGCGTCAACGTGACGATCCGCCCCGCCCTGGACGACTACGACGAGCACCTGCGCGCCAGCCGCGAGGCGACGGTGAAGCCCGAGACCTGGGAGGCGGCGGTGCTGGCGCTGGAGACGGCGACCGGCGAGCGGGACGGACTCGATGCCGAGCTCGCCGACCTGCGCGCCCGCGCCGACTGGGTCGGGCGCTGTCTCGATGCGCTGCCCGCGGTGGGGCGGCTGCAGGCCGCGGCCGAGCGCCTGTCGGCGCTGCCACCCTGCCCGACAGTCGAGGCGCGGTTCGTCACCGAGGCGGAGACGGCGCTAGAGCGGCTCGCGGCGGCCGAGGCCGCGCGGGCGGGGGCGCGGACGCGCGTCGAGCGTCTCGACGAGCAGCTGTCGAGGCTCGCGGTACGTCAGGACGTGCTCGATCGTGCGGGCGAGATCGAGGCCGCGCACCAGGACCTGCCCATCGATCGCCGACGGCGCGAGGAGCTGGCAGCCGCGGAGAGCCAGCGCGCCGCGGCACAGGCGAGGTTGGGCGCCACGGTGCGGCGGCTCGGCCTCGGCGACGACGCGGCGGACGGCGCCGCGCTGCGCAGCACGCTGCCCGACGACCTCGCCGTGAAGGCAGCGGCCCGCGACCTCACCGCGGCGGACGACGCGCTGGCGGCCCTGGACGAGGAGGCGGGCCGTCTGCAGCACGAGTCTGACCGGGAGGAGGCGAAGCTCGCGCGGCTGCCCGACCTGGACGTGGCCGCCCTGCGCAGCGCGCTCGCCGAGACGGAAGCTGCGGCCGCCGCGGCGCGTGCGCTGGCAGCTGACGAGGCGGTGCTCGGGGCCGCCGAGCAGGCGATGTCGCGGGCGCTGGCGCGGCTGACGGGGGCACCAGCCGATCCTGCGGCGGCCTACGCGCTGCCCGTCCCACTGGCGGCCACGCTGCGGGGCTTCGAAGAACGCGAGCGCGGCATCGCGACGCGCCGCGAGGCGGCGGTGAAGGACGGCGACGCGGCGGCGGCCACGCTGCGCGACGTCGCCGTCGAGACGAGGGGACTCGAGCAGCGCGGTGCGATCCCGACCCTCGAAGGGCTCGCGACCGCGCGGGCTCGGCGCGACGCGACCTGGGCGCAGGTGCTCGCGGCCTGGACCGAGCGCCGCGACGGCGAGCCCGTGGACGGCGTGCCGCTCGCGCAGGCCTACCCGCGCACCGTGCAGGCCGCGGACGCGATCGCCGACGGGCTGCGCGACGATGCCGCACGCGTCGCCGCGGCGTGGGAGCTGGCGCAGCGCCGCGCCAAGGCCGAGAACGACGCGGCCGATGCGGCGGCGCGCCTGGCGCGGGCCGACGCCGACCGGGGCGCGTGGCAGACCGACTGGCAGGCGGCGTGGCAGCCCTGCGGCATCGTGCCGGGCACCGTGGCCGAGATGCTCGAGTGGCGGGACCTCTGGACCGCGTTCCGCGAGGCCCACGAGCGCTGGGTCGACGCGCGCGACCGCGTCACCCGCGCGCACGCGGTGATCGACGGCGCTGCGGCACGGCTCGAGGGTCTGATCGGGGAGGCCGCGCCGACCGCACTGCTCGCGCTTCGCGAGGCGGTCGAGCAGCAGGTGCGTGCCGCGGACGAGGCGCAGGGCGAACGGCGCACGCTCGCGGCGCGCCGGGTGGAGATCGAGGCGAGACGCGCCCAGCTGCGGGCCGAGCGGCCGGCCCTCGCGGACGCGGCGGCGCGCGCCCGGGACGCGTGGCGCGCGTGCTGCGCGACCCTCGGCGCCGCGGCCGACACCTCGCCCGCGGCCGGATTGGAGCTGCTCGCCCTGCGGGAGCAGGCCGTCGCCGAGCACGACGCGCTCGCCGTGCTGGCAGCGCGTTGCAGCGAGCTCACCGACGCCGTCGGCCAGTACGCGAAGGACGTCGGCGCCCTCGCCGACGCGCTTGCCCTGATCCCCGGGAGCATCGAGGTGCGCGAGAGCCTCGCCTGGGGCCTGCTGCAGACGGCGCGAGCGGATGCGGCACGGTGCGCGCAGCTCACCCAGCAGCTCGACGCCGAGCGCGGCCTGCTGGCCGATGCCGAGGCGGAGGCGGCGCGCGTCGAGGCGGAGATCGCGCGCCTCATGGTGGTCGCGGGTGTGGCAAGCCGCGAGGAGCTGCAGACGCTGCTGCACCGCCTGGCGGAGCGGGCGGACGCGGAGACCGCCGTGCTCAGCCATCGCGACGCGCTGCAGGGCGCCGCGCGCGGCGAGCCGCTCGACGCGTTCATCGCGCGGGTCCAGGCCGAGGACCGCGATGGCTTGGCCGCGGAGCAGGCGGCGCTGGCGGAGCAGATCGAGGCACTGGTCAAGCGCCGGGACGAGCAGGTGAAGGAGGTCTCGCGGCTCGAGCAGGACAGGCAGCAGCTCGAGCGCGCCAGCGCGGCGGCGGCCGAGCACCTGCAGGCCGCGCGGCACGCGGCGGTGCGGATCCGGCACGACGCGGCGCGCTACCTGCGGCTGCGCCTCGCCACGGCGTTCCTGCGCGAGCAGATCGAGCAGTTCCGCCGCCAGAACCAGGGGCCGCTGCTGCGCCGCGCCGGCGAGATCTTCACGGCGATCACGCGCGGCAGCTTCGAGGGGCTAGGCACCGGCTTCGGCGACGACGACACGCCGGTGCTGGTCGGCATCCGCAACGGCGCCGAGGTGGGCGTCGAGGGGATGAGCGAGGGCACGTGTGACCAGCTCTACCTCGCGCTGCGCCTCGCCGCGATCGAGCAGCACGCCACCGGCCACGAGCCCATGCCGGTGATCCTCGACGACCTGCTCGTCACCTTCGACGACGACCGCGCCCGCGCGGTGCTGCCGATCCTGCGGGACCTCGGCACGCGCACGCAGGTGCTCCTCTTCACCCACCACCGGCACCTGGTGCAGCTCGCCAAGGCCGCGCTGCCCGAGGGGGCGGTGCACTACCACGAGCTCTCGGGCGCTTCTCCATAGGCCGTGCCGTGGGCGCCCCGCACTGAAGCGCGACCCACAGTCACAGGGCAGCCCACGGGCTCACGACCGGTACCGACAGGTCGTCGAAGTGCTTCAGGTTGCGGGTTGCGATCGTGGCGTGTCGCGCAAGGGCTATTCCGGCGATCTGCGTGTCGCGCAGGTCCACTGGACGGCCGACCTGCCGCCGACCTGCCGCCAGCGTGGCGGCCGCTGTCGCCGCGGTCGCGTCGAACGCGAGGACGCGCTGCTCGAGGTCTTCTTCGAGCAGCCGCTCGAAAGCCGACTCCAGAGTGTGCCGCCGCTTCCCGGATGGAAGAAGTGCGAGCCCGAATCGCGCCTCGAAGACCGTGATGCTCGTCGTCCAGACGGATTCCGATGGCTGACGGTCAAGCCAGTCCACCACCGCCTGATCCGGCCGGGTGCGCATCAGCGCGGACAGCACGTTGGTGTCGAGGATGATCACGAGTCGAACTGCGCCGGCCGGACGACCTGGCCGTGCAACTCGGGCAGGTCCTCGTCGAGCCCGATCTTCGCGAAGCGCGCTGCAATGCGGGATCCCAGCTTCGGCTTTGGCCGCTCCTCGTCCTTGACCGCGTTGCGCAGGATCTGCCGCACCTCGTCCTCCATGCTGCGGCCATGACGCGCAGCACGACGCTTGAGGTGCTCCTTGACGTCGTCTTCCAGGTTGCGGACGGTGAGCTGAGCCACGAGGGTCTCCGAATGGCGACAGTGATATCGTGATATCAATCCTGTCCGCCGTCAACAGCTCGAGCTTTGGGAGCGCCGCCCCGGGCCGATGACTCGTGCCGCGCCGCTACCGCCGGCGCACCTCCGTGTCGCGCTGCAGGCGCCGCAGCTGCAGCGCGAAGAAGACGAGGTGGGCGCCAACCACCAGCGCCGCGAATCCGATGGCCCAGGTGATCACGACCAGGCCGCCGCCCGGCGCCAGCAGCAGGACCAGCCCGAGCAGGGCGACGATCGCGCCGATCGCCATCAACGCGCTGCGGAACGGGTCGCCCGCGGCGAACTGGCGCGCATTGAAGACCTGGTTGACGCCGATGATCACCAGCCACGCGCCGAACGCGGCGAGCAGGACCTGCAGGGAACCCTCGGGCCAGAACATCAGCACCGCGCCGATGGCGAGGCTGACGACGGGCTGCAGCAGGTACCGGCCACGCGCGGAGGCGCGCAGCGCCGCGATCAGACCGGCGGTGCCGTCCGCAATGCAGTAGAACCCCACCGCGAGCGCGAGGACGCTCGCGCTCAGCTCCGGCCAGAGGAGGGCGAAGAGGCCGAGCGCCGTCGCGAAGACACCGCGCAGCAGGAAGGACCACCACACGCTGCCGAGCCTGTCGCCCCCAACGCCGCGACCTCGGGCGGTGACGACCTCGACCTGGACTCGGCCCGTCTCGTCATAGTCGACCATCGGTTGCTCCCCGCGCTTCCGCGAACCGGATTCCTCGTTGGAGAGACTGCCACAGAGTTGGCACGGATGCCCTGGGTGCGCCGTGTTAGCGGCACTCTCCGTGCTGGTGGCCTCTCACGCTTGCTCCGCCTACGCAACACCAGGCGACGTGAGCTCGCGAAATAGCCGGTCGTGTAGCGGCGACTCCAGCCTCCACCGGACGGTGATGGGTGAATCGCCCACCCAATCGACGAAGGTCACGGGTCCGCAGTAAACCAACGGCGCGGACATCGCCCCGCGCTTCTTCTCCGCACGGACGAACAAGTGCACGGCGATTTTGCGCGCCAAATGGTCACGGATATTGACTCTCGACCGCGGATTGATGAAGGCCGCGAAGCGCCTTGGCATCGAGGCCGGCACTGGCATTCGGCTGCGGTGACGGCGACAGACCCCTCTTGCCGAGGGGTCCTCGTGTGGACGCGACGACCATACGGATGCAAGGGCCCGGGCATCGGCAATCGGTAGTGGTCGCGCGATTGCAGCGTGACGAAACCGTTATGGAGCTTGCGCGTATCCAGGATCGTGCCAGTCACTCCAGGGCGCAGAGAGCGGGGCCGCCCATTTCATGCCGCTCGTAAAGACGTGGAGGCGATGGGGGCCTAGGTGCGTTGCGCCCGATAGCTGCTCGGCGCCGCGCCGGTCCAGCGCTTGAAGGCCCGCGAGAAGCTCGAGGTGTCGCCGAAGCCCAGGAGGTAGCCGATCTCCGTGAGCGTGAGAGTCCGGTCGCGGACATAGGCCTCGGCCAGCTCGCGACGGACGGCGCCGACGGTGTCGGAGAAGGTCGTGCCCTGGTCTCTCAGCTTGCGCTGCAGGGTGCGGGTGCTGAGGTGCAGCGCCCTGGCTACGTCCTCGTCGCTGGGCGCGCCGGAGGGCAGGTGGTCGAGCACGGCGACCTTGACGCGCGACAGCAGGTCGTCGCGCTGCAGCCGGGCGAGGTAGTCCACGGCGATCCGGTCGTTCGCCGCCGCCAACTCCCGGTTGGCCGTCACGAGCGGCTTCTCGGCTGCCTCGCGGTCGAAGGTCATGCTGCCCGCAGGTGCGGCGAAGCGTATCGGGCAGTGGAAGAAGGCCTCGATCCGAGTCGCGCAGGACGGCGCCAGCTGCTGCAGCCTGACCTCGACGGGATCGAGGGGGCCGTCGTGAATCGAGCGGCACACACCGAGGATCAACGCCCAGCGGGCCTGTTCCAGCGTCGCCGGAAGTGGGGGACCGGAGGCCGGCGGGACGAAGGTCACGGTCAGGCTCTGTGGCGTCACCGCCACGGTGAAGCCGGCGACGTCGTTGATGATGCGGAAATACCGGACCAGCCGTTCGATCGCCCGCCGAATCGAGCGGCTCGCCAACATCGCGTAGCCCACTGCGTGGTAGTCGCTCGGACGCCAAGCATCGGCAGCGTCGAGCCCGAAGCACGGGTCTGCGAGCAGCGCGTCGGCGTGCTGCCAGACCGCGGCTATCTGCGCGCCGGGGTAGCGGGCGCGGGAATCGGTGAGCAGGGCCGGATTCAGGCCCGCCGCGCGGAACGCGGCGTCCGCGTCGCAGCCGCGCCGCTCGAGGATGCGCCACAGGAAGCGGGCGGACGAGGCGAGGTTGGTCCCGGACATGGCACCGAGGATAGCGGACGGCCGTGGCGAAAGGCGCGCTGGGTCGCGGCTAGGCGCCCCGCGTGGCGACGGGCGCCAGAGGTCCCGCCGCCGGCCCCCGGCGGCGCACGAGGCCTCGTTGGCGCCGGCGGTCATGCGACAGGCGCGGGGCGCCAAGCCGCGACGACGTGCTCTGGCGATGATCCTGCGTGGACTTCCCCGTGGTCCGCAGCCAGCGCAGACGAAGCAACACCCATGCCCATTGCTGAGATTGCAGGCGGCATCATCCTGGCCTTGAGCCTGGTGGCGTTCTGGCGCGTGTTGTTCCCCTTCGTTGGCGTGGTGCTCGTGATCGCAGCCGCCTTGAGCTACGGATACACGACCAGTGCGATCCGACACGGTCGCGCCCCCGACACCGCGCCCGTCCCGGCTGACGACGGTGCGCAGCCCAGCTTGCTGCACGACCGGGGGCCCTCCCCCGAGAACCGTGCCGGCGCGCGGCCAGCCGACGGCGGGAGCTGACCGGGAGCGGAGCCCGGCCGCACAGGCTCACGACCAGCGGCCGACAGGACGGCGGACCAACTACCCATCGGACGGTTCCGAAGCCCGACCCGGAGGGTGATGGCGCCTTGCGCGCCGCTCCCGCCGATTCATCCCTGGCAGCCCGGGCTCACGCACTGAGCCGCCCCCTCCTCGACAATGGCCTCCCTGGCCGGTGGCAGGCCTTCCAGCGGGATCCCTTGACGGTCGCTGCTGCCGGCGACAGGGTTGGCCCCTCGGCAAGTGCCGATTGGGAAGTGCCCGGGTATCGAGACCGCGAAGGCATGCTGCGCATCATTTCCAGCAACCGGCAGGAGGCGCTGCTCGATGCGCTCGCGCAGCGGCTGAGCACGCCGGCGGACGCCAACGCGCTCACGCCGGAGCGCATCGTCGCGGAGCGGGGCACGAACACCTGGGTGATGCAGCAGCTCGCCGAGCGGCACGGCATCGCCGCCAACATCGACTTCCAGCTTCCCGCGGCCTTCATCTGGCAGGCGCTGCGTGCGCTGGTGCCGGATGTTCCGAAGCAGTCGCAGTTCGACGCGGCACCGCTCACCTGGCGGCTCATGCGGTTGCTTCCGTCCCTGCTCGCCGAGCGGGCGTTCCAGCCGATCGCTCGCTATCTCGAGGACGACGCCGACGGCCGCAAGCGCCATCAGCTGTGCGGTCGCGTCGCCACCCTGTTCAACGACTACCTGGTCTACCGGCCGGCGATGATCCTCGGCTGGGCGAAGGGGAGGGCGGCGACCGACTCGCCCGACGAGCCCTGGCAGCTGCGGCTCTGGCAGGCCGTCACGCGCGAGCTGGGTGACGGTCACCGCGCGCGCCTGTTGGAGCGCTTCGCGGCCTTGCCGGATGCGGCGGTCGCCGCCACGCCCGGCCTGCCGCGCCGCGTGTCGGTGTTCGGGGTGCCGGCCCTGCCGCCGGTCTACGTCGAGGCGCTCGCGCGCCTGTCGCGCACCCGCGACGTCGATCTCTACGTACTGAATCCGAGCGAGCAGTTCTGGGGCGATCTCGTCGACCCGAAGTCGCTCGCCGCGGACGCCGAGGCGCTGGTCTACGCCCACGACCTGTCCAACCGCCTGCTCGCGTCCTGGGGGCAGCCGGTGCGCTTCTTCCTGAGCGAGCTGTACTCCCACGCCGCCGAGTACGTCGACGCCTGGGACGAACCGGGCGAGCCGGCGACGCTGCTGCATCGCCTGCAGGCGGACGTCCGCGA
>Ga0208980_10000554_pt1 | contig 21347 bp, 13 predicted proteins | sample WetSurMetagenome_3_FD_187993 | JGI IMG/M metagenome (GOLD analysis project Ga0208980, IMG submission 187993) | Wetland microbial communities from Twitchell Island in the Sacramento Delta, sample from surface sediment Aug2011 Site A1 Bulk (version 2) | ecosystem: Environmental > Aquatic > Marine... | reverse complement strand
GAAAAAGGGGGTATGGTTTTTTAACTCTTCCCGCGGAGAAGTGATAGATAGCTCTTCATTGAAGAGGGCACTTGGATCGGGGAAACCGGGTGGTGTGGTTTTAGATGTATGGGAGAATGAGCCGGATATTGACCTGGAACTTATGGAAAAAGCTTTTATCGCCACTCCTCATATCGCAGGTTATTCAACAGATGGGAAAGCTAATGGGACAGCAATGGTAGTCAATTCTTTATCCGGATTTTTCAATATTCCTCTCGAAAACTGGTATCCGGGAAATATACCTGTTCCTTCAGTTACATCCATAACAATTGATATTAAAGGAAAATCAGACGATGATATAATACGGGAGGTAGTTATTCAAACTTATAATATAGAGGATGATGATTTAAAGCTTCGTTCAAATCCGTCTGATTTTGAAAAACTTAGAGGCGATTATCCGCTCAGAAGGGAGTTTCCTGCTTATACTGTAAATCTAAACGGAGAAAATAAAAGAGTCCGGAAAATGCTTGAGGAACTGGGTTTTAAAGTAGGCAACGCAGATTTATAATGATGTAATAAGAGGAGACAATATTTATCTCTTTAGTACTCATTGATTGAAAGAATAATATTAAATAGACAGATTAACTTGTATCTTACAAAAACTGACTATGTATGATAAGCAAAAAGGTTAACAGAAGGGATTTTACAAAGTCATTAACAATGGCTGGAGTAGCTTCTATCAGCTTTCCGATGGAATCCGGTATTGACATTAGTGTTGAAAACACAGCTTCTCAGGGGAGGAATGAGAAATTGAATATCAGTCTTAATGCCTATTCGTTCGATAAGCCTCTTCGTCAGGGGACAATGTCAATGAGTGATATGCTCGATTATTGTGCCAGGGTTGGTTTCGATGGTGTTGATCTGACCGGTTATTATTTCCCGGGTTATCCCGTTGTACCATCCGACGAGTTTATTTATGATGTAAAACGTAAAGCATTCAGGATTGGTTTAGGTATCAGTGGTACAGGTGTGAAAAATGATTTTACATGGTCCGATCCTTTAAAAAGAGCTGAAGAGAAAAAGCTTGTTAAGGAGTGGATAGTTGTTGCTGAAAAACTTGGGGCTCCGATTATCAGAATCTTTGCAGGGACATTGTCGAAAGAGGCATTTACCTGGGAGGAAAGGATGAAATGGATATGCGATGATATTATTGAATGTGCTGATTTCGGCAAGAAACATGGAGTAATGTTAGCCCTTCAGAACCATAACGATTTCATAAAAACTTCCTCTGACGTTGAAAAAATATTAAAACGGGTAGATCACAACTGGGTAGGTTTATTGCTCGATATAGGCAGTTATCATACTCCTGATCCGTATATCGATATTGCCAGGAATTCAAAATATGCTATTTCCTGGCAGCTTAAAGAAAAAGTTTTTATCAATGAAAATCAGGTAGATACTGATTATTCCAGGATCATTGCGATTGTCAGGGAATGCGGATACCGTGGTTTCCTTCCTCTTGAAACTCTTGGAGAAGGAGATCCTGCCGTTAAAATTGAGACTCTTTTCAAAAAAGTACAGACCGTAATTAAAGCATGATTGTAAGTTATATCGCTTCGTCCCTGACTTCTTTGACAGATATAAAGCCTTTATGCCGTTAAGCCTTTATGCCTCTATGCCGTTGTGCCGTTATGCCGTTATGCTTTAAAGACTTACCGGTACCTTTTTTCTTGACATCTCATATTCCTTCACCTGGAAAGCAAATGCCTGCATTCTGGTATCTAGCGAAACAGAATTCTGGCCATCATAAGCAATATTGATAAATGGTATATTGTTATGATCTTTTCTGAAGCTGTCGCTTACTGATGCCACAAGAGTTCCAGGCATACATGTGAACGGAAGGATTGCTGCAATGCCTGACACTCCTCTTTTTGAGAGTGCCACAGATGACCCCATTGCTATGGCAGGATCACCATCATAATCTTTATTCACATATGGATTGCAGAGATTTAACATGTCATGAAGCGAAATATCCTTTTCATGATCTGTGAACTCCTTAATGCCTTTTAAGAGAGAGTTTGCAATTACATCCTGTCCCAATGCCTGGATTTTTGATTTTATGACACCTTTAGTGTCGTTCTTCCATCTGCTGTCGCGGGTGAAACGGTAGGTGGAATAGTTTATCCATTCTGAAAAAGGACCAATTACAATCTCAAGTCCCAGATCTTCAAGCTTGTTAGCAACATCACCATTGCAACCTGCATTTGCCCGCATGAATATCTCTCCGATAACTGCAACCACAGGTCTTCTTTCACTTTTATCAACCTTTATTGCCATAAAATCTCCTGCAATATCAGAGATAACCTTATGCAGCCCTTTCGATCCGTTCTCAACACATTTAACAAGCTTTGTCAATGACTTTTCATAAAGGAGATCAGATTCGCCCTTATTGATTTCATATGGTCTTATTTCCCTGTGGATTTTTCTGAGGAAATCGGCAACAACGAATCCTTTCCAGGCATTTATCCTGAATTTCTGACCATGTTCCCCGGCAACATCAGCATAAGATGTATCATTGGAGGGCGTAATGAGCTCTGCATCTTTAAAGCCCAGTCTGTCGAAGATAATCCTGTGAAACTGGTTATACTGTCCAAAACGGCAGGGTCCGTTATGATCGGGCATAAAAAAGCTCATTTTTGAAGGATCTGCTCCTGGTTCCTGAAGCTTTTTAATGAAGCTCCCGGTAGTACATATCATTGGGAAACATTCTTTGGATGAAGTATATTTCCTTCCGATTGCGAGATCTTCATCTGTCTGTCTTGGCAATACTTCGGAAGGTATGCCACAGCTCCTTGCAGCAGCTGCTATAAGGTAGGCGCTGTCGTTCATATACGGGAAATAGAGTACCCTGTCTATCTGGGGTGATGCCGGGCTGGGTCGTGGCCTGAATATTTCCTCTTCTTTCTTTTTGTTCTGCTCCGAGCCTCTGAGGCTATCAAGAAATGCCTCTATACGAGTTACCATACCTGCATCGGCTGAATGCTCATCTACTTCAAGATGGAGGAAAGGTTTTCCTTTCAGCTCCTCTGTTATATAATGCCATATGAATGAATCTGGACCGCAGCGGAAATTACTCAGATATACAGCATATAGTCCTTCTGTTTTAGCCACCATTTGAGCAGCTGCTATCATTTTTTGTCCGTTAGGCCAGTACATGTTCCTGTAATTGCCAAATATCTTGTAAGGTGTAAGGTCAAGCATATCAACCGGGATAGGCATTACATTCTGGCTGATTAACTTTTCGACAAGACTAAGATTTAAAATAGGATCGGCGCTGTTATAAGGTCTGCCAAGCAGAACAACCGGACGACAATTTTCCGGCACTCTCTTAAGAATATCTTTACCGTAATCTACTAAACTGGTTTCAAATGCTACCTGGATTTCATCAGCCTTGTAGATTGCTTTTTTTATTTCACTCTTCTTTAATCCGAATTTGTCACTGAAATACTGAGTAAGTTCTTTTACAAGAGCTCTTTCAAAATGCCTGAAATGCAGGGTTGGTATTAACAGTTTTGATTCGTCAAGTTTTCCTTTGAGTGCTGATTTCACCATAAAAGGATATGTCTGAATCCAGGGACAATTGCAGTTCTGAGTTGGATTACCCTCTTTCTGTTTTCCATTTACAATAAATGGCAGGAAAATATAATCGACATCTTTTTCAATAAGATCCATTACATGCCCGTGCATGGTTTCTACAGGAAGGCAGGTTTCGGCTGTAATTGTCTCAATTGACTTGGTTAACAATTGTTTATTTGATTCTTTTGAAATAACAACACTAAACCCAAGCTTCTCAAAGAAGGTTCTCCAGAACGGAAATTGCTGGTAGAATACCATGAGGGCTCTTGGAATACCAATTGTTGCAGTTGTTTTTGTTGAAGATTCGGTGTAACCATCCATCAGCATTTCAACTCTTTTTTCAAAGAGGTTTGGAATGTCGGTGCGTACCTTCTTCCTGTCGTCTGTTTCGTATTTTTCGCATCTTCCGCCATAGAAAAGTGGCTTATCAAAACCCTCCAGTTTGACTTTTCTTATTTCGCAATGGTTCGTACATGCATTGCAGATGAACCTGCTTATTTCATAATTTACATTTCTTACACCAAATCCTCTGAATCTTGTTTTCTGACCATCTGCCATTGATCTCTGAGCAAGGATTGCAGCTCCGATAGCCCCTGTAACATCAAAATGCGGAGGAATGATAATTTTTTTGCCGGTAACCTGTTCAAATGCTGCAACAACAGCTTTATTATTTGTTACCCCACCCTGAAAGAAAATCTTATTTCCAACCTTTCGGTCTACGACTACTTTCTGAAGATAATTATATACAATGGAATAGGCGAGTCCGCCAACAAGATTTTCGTTCCTTGCACCTTTTTGCATAAAAGAATTCAGGTCCGACTCCATAAAGACAGTACAACGGTCTCCAAGCTTTACAGGGCACTCTGAACCAAGTGCCATATCTCCAAATTCCCCGACAATATTAATGTTCAGTTTCTCAGCCTGTTCTTCAAGAAATGATCCCGTGCCGGCTGCGCAAACCTTATTCATCTCAAAATCAACTACTACTCCGTTTTCAATACTGATATATTTTGAGTCCTGTCCGCCGATTTCAAATATGGTATCAACTGTAGGATCATAGTCAATTGCCGCTGTAGCCTGTGCTGTAATCTCATTCTGGATAGTGTCAGCGCCAATAAAATCACCGGTCAGGTATCGTCCCGATCCTGTTGTTCCGGCACCAATGACTTCAACATGTTCACCAACTTCATCATAAATCTCTGTTAATCCTTTCCGGATCGCTTCGAGAGGTTTCCCGGCTGTCGGAAGGTACCTCCTTGATATAACCCTGTGCTGCTTGTCAATCAGGACAACATTCGTACTTAAAGATCCGATATCAAGACCAAGATAAACTTGTAACTTCTCCTGACCGTTCTTCTTGAAGAATACCTCTTTCCGGTATGCTGCCTCGGATTCTTTAAGCTGAGGAAGACTGGTAAAGTCGGTCGAATCCTTGAAAAGATACTCCTTTAGTTTTTCAAGTCCCTCAAACCTGCCCATGTCGATATTATTTGACCTGGCGTACATTACTGCCCCGATGGCACCCATTGAGGCATGGTGGGGAGGGATTATCAATTCTTCTTCTGTAAGGTTCAGTATCTCCCTGAATGCCCTTACCATACCAATATTCGCTGCTACTCCTCCGGAAAATACTACAGGTTTTTTTATCTCTTTACTTTTAGCCACGTTACTCCTGAAGTTACGGGCAAGAGCAAAACATAAACCTGCAACTATATCCTGCAACGGAGTCGCTATCTGCTGGAGGTGTATCATATCACTTTTGGCAAATACACTGCATCTTCCTGCTATACGCGGCGGATCGAGAGATCTCAAAGCCATTTCGCCAAACTCTTTTTCGATCGGAACACCTATTCTTCTTGCCTGTTGATCGAGAAATGATCCTGTTCCTGCTGCACAAATACTGTTCATTTCAAAATCTATGAGCCTTGAATGTCCGTTTGACGGATCTTTTTCGAGCAGGATTAGTTTTGAATCTTCTCCTCCTATTTCTATAACTGTCTGAGCCTCAGGATATAATCTACCTGCTGATGTTGCCTGGGATATGATCTCATTTACAAAACTTCCACCTATAAGCTCGGTTGCCAGTTTGCCACCGGTTCCTGTAATAACAATTCCTTTGAAAGAATCGGATTGATATGTTTTGAGAAGAGAAATCAACCTTTCATGAAGAACGTTGAAGGGTTTCCCATGTACATATTCATAATGGTCCTCAAGGATTTTGTTACTTTCATCCATAACAACAGTGTTGAGAGAGACCGATCCAATGTCAAAACCAATAAAATAATTGTTGCCAGATACCGCCATATATTTTAGAATTAAAAGCTGAAATTTAACTAGTTTCAATTGAACATATTACAGGAAATTCTCACCGCATCAAATATAATTGGTATATTGTTTAGAATCAATTTAAATAATTTAAATCATGTTATATATCATATTACACCCATTCTTCCTGCAGCACTTCTCCGTTAATTCCAACTATGAGCTTTTTAACCGGTACCTTCCTGGTAGCTTTTGACAATGCTGTTCTGACCATTTGCAGTAAACCGCCGCAGCATGGGACTTCCATCATCATAACAGTAATTGTATTCAATTTTGATATGTCGATCATTGCTGTCAGTTTGTCAACATATGACTCAGTACCCTGGTCAAGTTTAGGGCATGCAATAGCCAGTGACTTGCCTTTCAGATGATTACTATGGAATCCACCCATCGAAAATGCCACACAGTCAGCAGCCAGTAAGAGATCTGATCCTCTGAAATAGGGTGCATTGGGATTGACAAGATGCATCTGTACAGGCCATTGTCTAAGCTCTGATGGCTGGTTGCCGGCTGGAACATTGTCACTTGTAGTTCCCGGTTTTTCAATTACCATTGTCCTCGATCCGGGGCATCCTCCACCTTCATTACCATGCTGGTGAGAATGATTGTGTACCTGTTGAGGTGCTGCAACAACCAATCCATGATTGTGCACCTCCAAAATCATGTCATCCAGATTGAAGTTTAATTCTGCCCGGTGCTCTTTAAGATATGATACACCTTCATGCACGAATCCTTTCTCGCCATGGTCCTTCAGATGTTTCAGATGAGCTAAAATTGTATTCTTTCCTTTATCCTTCATCTTTTCCATAACCCGCGTTTCGCTGTAAGGTTCGGCCTCTCTCTGTTCAATTGTAATTGCACCCTCTGGGCAATGCCCGATGCAGGCTCCAAGACCGTCACACATCAGCTCACTCACCAGCCTTACCTTACCATCTATAACCTGTAAGGCTCCTTCGTGACAATTTGGAACGCATTGGCCACATCCATTACACAACTCTTCATCGATTTTCAGAATATCTCTTTTCATTTTTGTCTGATTTTAGTAATTATCCGCAAAAATGAGGAAATGGAGTGACATAAATTGTAACATATGTTACAAAATAGAATGTATCGCCTCCCTTAGTTAGCCCCCCAACCCCCCTGAAGGGGGGCTAATACTATCTATTCAAGTGTAAATCAGATAAATATTACAGAATTAGTCCCCCTTTAGGGGGAAGGCCACAAAGTGGCCAGGGGGCTTTATTTCAACGAACCGTCATTCGCCATATTAATCAGAGCCACATAGATCATCTTGGCAACATCTTCCATTATATCAATTGTTACAGCATCGGGGTCGTCGCCAGGCAGATGGTAAAAGACTTTTTTATATCCATCGGTCGTACCTATCGACATTGTTCTGTACCCTGCCATGCTGAATACAACACCGTCGCTTCTGGGTCTGCCATAATATTCACCTGGAACAGGAGCTGAAGTTCGCATCGTCCGGTGAATATATTTTGTATTTGCCTGCTCAAAATAGCTCAGGAGCTCTTTATAAGTGCTTCCGGCACCTACTGCGAGGCCTGTCCCGTTTCCTACCATATCCAGGTTTATAAATGTGATTGTTTTATCTTTTGAAAAAACGGGTTTTTCAGTATAGATTTTACTGCCAAGCAGGCCAATTTCTTCCCCACCGAGAAAAAGAAATAGCACCGACCTTTTCAGTTGGATTCCTGATTGTGCCATAGCCTTTGCAGCACCCATAATATCAACAATTCCACTGGCATTATCAAGTGCTCCATTTACGACTTTTCCAGCTTTACCAACTGCATCAAGGTGACCACCAATAATAATAACCTCGTTCTTCAGGACCGGATCACTACCTTCAATCATACCAATGACGTTGCAGGCTTTTCCTTCAGGATGGCGTGTTGTATTTGCCTTTAAGGTAAAACTTTTACCCGTATTGAATGATGCAGGAGTAAAGCTCTTCATAATTTTGTCGAGGATCTCCCTGTTTGATGTTTTGAGACCGGCAAAAATATCCGCTAAAACCTGGGGTCCGATACCGCATACAATGATTGAAGGATCGTAGGAGATATTTGGATTGGCTCCGATTCCGTCAATATAGAGGAATCCTTTTGCACCATGTTTCACGGCATTTTCCAGCTTATACTGGTGATAACAATATCCTACCCATTTTTTATATTCAGGATTTCTTGGATCAGCATATGGTACATCCCTGTTAACCAGAACTATCTTACCTTTCACATCAATCCCTTTATAGTCATCATATTTCAGTTCAGGAGCAGTCACTCCATAACCAACATAAACAACCTCAGCAGTTATTTCACCACTTCCTGAGTTCATGCCTGGATAATACTCATCGGGGAAGCTGTAATTCTTTTTAATGACTGAACCATCAGCCTGAGGAAGGTTCAATGTGACACTCCCTATGTCATTGACAACAGTATAAGGGAAATCAAACCACTGAAAGTAACCGCCGGCGTCACCTGCAGGTTTAATTCCCCATTCTTTGAGCTTGCCTGCAACCCATTCAGCACTTGCAATAAATTCCGGAGTTCCGGTTAGTCTGCCGTTAAATTCAGGGGAACAGAGTTTCTCAACCCATGTCATCATCTCTTCACTGTTGATGGTATGAAATTGTTTTAGAAGTTTTGCTTCATAATCATCCTGTGAATAAACAAACCCGGAAGCAGATAAAATCAGTAGTAATAGGAGTGTAATATTTCTTTTCATAAGATCAGAATTTTAGAAGAACCAAATGTAACAGAAAATATAATTCGAACGATATTTTAATTAAAAGAGAAATGAACTAAATTCTATCCATAATCAATGAATGTCTCAGATCGTGGATAATATGTTTTTGATTGACAATTTATTATTTTTACGATAAAAAAAATGGACTTTTCTATTTTATCAGATTCACCTCTGTTCAAAGGTCTGACTACCGGTGAGATTAAAGCGATTCTTTCTGAGGTAAGCCACCGGATTAAGAATTTTAAGACGGGTTCTATGATTTCCCAAAGTGGTGAAACGGTTAATTCGCTTATGATGATAGTCAGGGGTATTGTAAAAGGGGAGATGGTTGACTTTGCAGGAAGAGTTATAAAAATTGAAGATATTCACGCTCCCGGGACCCTTGCTTCAGCTTTTATGTTTGGCAATAAAAACAGGTTTCCGGTTAATGTCATTGCAGTTACTGATACTGAATTACTGGAAATAGACAAATCGGATTTTCTGAAACTCCTCATGAAGAATGATGTAATCCTTGTGAATTTTCTGGATATGATTTCAAATCGTTCCCAGTTCCTGTCAGATAAGATTAAGTTTCTGAATTTTAAAACTATAAAAGCTAAAATGGCTCAATATATTCTCAGGCTGTCAGGCGATCAGAAAAATGAAATAAAACTTGATCGGACCCAGAATGATCTGGCTGATTTTTTCGGAGTGACTCGACCTTCTGTAGCAAGAGCACTTGGAGAAATGGAGGAGAAAGGGTACCTCCTGGTTCATGGTAAAAAAATCAAAATTCTGAACAGGAAAGGCCTTCTGGATCTCACGATGGATTAAATCAGCTATGCAGGAAGTGTAATAATAAAACAGGTTCCCTCGCCTTTTTTGCTGTCAACAGTTATTTGGCCATTATTAATCTTTATCAGTTCACTGCATAACTTAAGTCCAAATCCAGTTCCCTTTTCATTTTCAGTTCCCGGCATACTCTCAATCTCAGTTGCAGTGAACAGATATTTTTGTTTGGTTTCCGGTATTCCGACTCCGTTATCACAAATCTTAAGCATTATACCTTCGCCTGTCAGCGATTTATCCTTAAGAAGGATACTTATTCTGCCGCCTCGTGGTGTATATTTCACGGCATTTGATAAAAGGTTACGGATAATGATATCAAGGAGGTCTTTGTCAATAAATGCAATTGAGCTGCCTACCTGTGTGAAGTTAACAGAGATCTCTTTCTTATCAGCAGTCTCTTTGAATATGCTGAGGTTCGTCAGAATAATATCTGCAAGGTCGCGTTTTTCAGGAGAGAATTTGATCTTGTCTTCCTGCCCTCTACCCCACACAAGCATATTTTCCAGCAGACTGATAACCATTTGAGCATAATGTATACTTGAGTTCGCAAAGGTGTCATATTTCTCTTTGTACTCTTTCTCTTTCAGCAGGTTAAGCATATAAAGGATATTCACAACCGGGCTTCTCAAATCGTGAGCTATAACAGAAAATATTTTGTTCTTTAAATGAATAGTTTCAGATAACTGTTTGTTCTGCAGTGCAATCATGCTGTTCTGTTTTTCAATCTCTTCATTTCTTGTTTTTAATTCCTGGGTCCTCTCATTTATCATTAGTTCAAGGTTCCGATTGATAAATGCAAGATCATTCTGTAGTTTTTCCTTTTCACGAAATGCACTGACCCATTTATAAAGTAATAAAGATGCCTGGATAAATACAAACAGAACAACAAAATAGGTAAGGAAATAACTGGATGTTGAACCTTCCTTTCCGAGAGAAACTCGGATATCATGAGCCCCGGCATATATAAGCAAAATGAAGGCGGTAAAATATGCATAATCAATGCTGTTTTTCTTTAATAAACCAGTGAAACTCATTGCTATAGCATATAGCATAAGTACAAGCATCACAGGATAAATCAGAAAAGTTGCATAGCTGAAGATTACCACAGGAAGAAATAACGTCAGGACAAAGATGATAGAAAAAAGAATTGTTACGATCCAGGAAAAAATTCTGAAAAGCATTGATGGATAGATAGATTGTACAACCCAAACCCATCCGATAAGAATGAGGAAGAGGCCCAGGTATTCAGTTCTGACAATCCATATCCAGTCAATATTGAAAAAGTTAAGTATGAGATAGTGAGAGGTGAAAAGGGGTCGCAGTGCCAGACCTATCGTTGCCATGCTGAAAAAACCCATTATTTTTTCTTTCGGGTTGATCATGAAAAAAAATAGAAAGAATATTGAAAATCCAAGAAGCAGACTAATGACTGACCAATCTCCGGCCCAGCTGTTTGCCATCCTTTTCTGCACCACAGAGAAAGTTCCAAGCTTTGCAGGAAGCCAGAATCCTCCACGGCGGTGATAATAATTAGATACTATAATGATTATTGTAAGAGTATCTGAGTCCGGAATTATCCTGAAAAAGTTCCTTCTGTACTCAGGTACTGATTCATCGGCCGATTTTCCAGTTGTACCATTTCCTCCAAAATATTTTCCATTTATATAAAGATCATATGATGAATCAAATACAGGCATATCAATCCCTAAAGGATTCCTTAGGCCTGGAGGAAGTAGAACTGTTAAACGGTATGTAGCATACCCAAATTTTTCAGTTTTGACTGACTCCTGTGGATAATCAGTCCAGTAGGAGGGAACCTTGCCAAAATAGTCAGGAATTATTTTTACTGCATTAAAATCGTGAGGATGCAGAATTTTCTTCCAATAAAATTCCCACTCTCCGTTGAGGTTTATTATAAAATTATCAGGATTACTTATCTCACGAAGGTTGAGTACACCATTTATGGCAACCGGATCAGGAACTTTAGCAAAAAGATTCAGGGTGACAAATAGCAACAGAAATAAAAGCCTGATTCTCATTTTCGGACTGTGAATTACATTTTGGACAAAGATAAATCTTTTGAAATGAAAACCACCCTGGTGAACCTTAAGCTACCAGAGTGGAAGTATTTATCTTATCAATCATTCCATAATTTTCATTGGCTATTTAAGTCCCCTGTTAATAAGCAGAGCTTCGATGCCGGGTTCTTTGCCTCTGAATGCAATATACATATCCAGGGGATCTCTGGTTCCACCTCTTGCCAGTATCTCCTTTTCAAATTTTGCAGCAATATCTTTGTTGAATATGTTACCGGTTTCTTTAAAAGCCTGGAATGCATCAGCATCAAGAATTTCGCACCAGATGTAGCCATAATATCCGGCAGAATATCCGCCTGACCAAATATGGTTAAAGTATGTTGATCTGTATCTGGGTTTTATTTCTGGTATCAAACCATACTTATCCATTGCTTCCTTTTCAAATTTTCTGATATCCAGGTCGACAGGTTCCTTTATTGAATGATACTCCATGTCGAGAAGAGCGGCAGCTACCAGTTCAACTGTCATGAATCCGGTATTGAACTTGCCTGATTCATCGAGTTTCGCAACGATTTCTGCAGGAAGGATTTCGCCAGTCTGGTAATGTTTTGCATAGACTTTAAGTACCTCTGGTTCCAGAACCCAATGCTCCATTATCTGGGATGGTAATTCAACAAAGTCACGTGGCAATGAACCACCGGGATAAGTCTTATTCGAAAGCAGTGCCGCCAGGGCATGACCAAATTCGTGGAAAAGAGTGCTTGCTTCTTCCGAAGTAAGCAGGGAAGGTTTATCTGCTGTAGGAGGTGTAGAGTTGGTGACCATTGTTACTATCGGATAAATCATCTTCCCGTTAATGTCGCGACCCTGTCCCCTGAAAGAACCACACCATGCTCCTCCTCTTTTTGACTGACGCGGATAGTTATCAATCATAAGGATCCCTACATGGTTGCCATTACGGGTAACTTCAAAAGTATTAACATCGGGATTATATTTGGGTAAATCTGTTCGCTTTGTAAAGTTAAGGCCATATAGTTGGTTTGCTACGTAGAACATTCCTTCCATAACATTGTCAATCTTGAAATAGGGTCTGGTTATCTCATCATCAAGATCATACTTTGCTTTCTTAATCTTTTCTGAATAATACCACCAGTCCCAGGGCTGAAGTTTGAATTTACCTCCCTCCTTGTCAATAAGCATCTGCTGGGCTGTAGCTTCAGCTTTTGCTACAGGAATTGCGGCATCCCAGACCTGTCCCAGAAATGTAAAAACTTTCTCCGGAGTTTTAGCCATTGTTCTTTCAAGTACAAAATCAGCAAAACTGTTATAACCAAGCAGATGAGCTTTTTCGACTCTCAGCTTAGCTATTTTGGCTATAATTGCTTTATTATCCTTGTCATTGTCATTATCACCCTTCATAAAATAGGCAGTGAAAAGTTTTTCACGCAGATCCCGCCGATCTGAATATTGGAGGAAAGGTGTCATACTTGGAACCTGAAGAGTGAATACCCATTTACCATCCATATTCAGAGATTTTGCCATCGAAGCTGCCTGATTTACAACACTTTCAGGTAATCCTGAAAGATCTTCTTTCTTATCTATAACTAGTTTGAATCCATTGGTTTCGGCAAGCAGATTCTGACCAAACTGTACAGAGAGAAGCGAAAGCTCTTTATTTATTCCACGTAACTTATCTTTATCCTCATTTGATAATGCGGCTCCGCTTCTGATAAAATCTTTATAGGTATCATCCAGGACTTTTTTTTCTTCTTCCGTCAGTTTAAATTTACCCTTATTCTCATACACTGATTTAACCCGTAGGAAAAGAGTGTCGTTAAGGTTGATATCATCATCGTGTTTTGAAGCAATGGGAGAGAGTTCTCTGCTGATTGACTGCAGCGAGTCGTTAGTATTTGCAGAGTTAAGCGCTCCAAATACTCTGTTGACATTTGTGAGTAGTTGTCCGCTATATTTTAATGCTTTTATAGTGTTTTCAAAGGTTGGAGTCCTTGGATTGTTTATAATGGCTTTTATCTCTTTATTTTGTTCTTCAAACCCTTTGAGAAATGCCGGCATAAAATGAGCGGCTTTTATCTGTTCAAATGGGGGTACTTCAAATGGTGTATCATACTTATTGAAGAAAGGATTACTGCTCTTCTCTTCTTTTTTGCATCCTGCGAAGGCTATTAATAAAAGGAGCACATAAATAAGATTCTTTTTCATATGGGGTATATTAGTTTGGTTTTGGTTATCGAAGACAAAATACAAAAATTGATTTCATAGAACAAAAATAAAAGTCAATATCTGTAAAAAAAGAAAGGAAAGGCACCGGGAGGTGTCTTTCCTTGATTTACCTAAACCTGATCGTAGAATCTGCCGAATGGCGATTGTGAGAAAATTGAATTATCGTTAAATTATCCTAAACATGGCTGCCAAAATCAATAATAAAAGCTACTGTCCGAAAATAATTACTTGTCTTTTGTTTTCCATTCAACATATAGACGCTTATGAACAATAAATGTTGCATCGATTTTGGTTAATGATTTGTTAATCATTTGTTAAAATTCACTAATGGATTGATATACAGATAGGTGCATTTCTTTATATTTACTCCCTTGCCGGCAGTGTTATACTTCAGAATTTCGGTAACAGATTTGTTAAATATGATGTAGCACATAATAAAGTGAATTCTCTCCTCCTTTTGAAGGAGCCTGCCTGCCGCCTGCCTGCCGGTAGGCAGGGTAGGCAGGGAGTACCCCGAAGGGGGGAGGTGGTTGATTGCTTATATAATTGATTTTGTATACTTTACTTTATAGAATATTTTAATCAACCACCCAATCCCGACGCTGCGGTCGGGACACACCTCCTTAAAAAGTAGGGGAAATTTCTAAAAAAAAATTGTTACATGAATTATGAAGAACTACTCGGCAGACAGGAATCCCCCAGAGAGAATTTAGGGTTAAAAGAAAAGACAGTGAACACTTTATTGAAATTTTATTTAACTTGCACCCATCATTGATACATGATGATTGCAAAACTGAAATACCGTTTTATGATGCAGCGCCTTGGCAGAAGGCTCTATAGCTGTCTTATGTTTTATTCCAGATAAAGCTGAAACTGGCTCTGGGTTCCGGTTTCCGCTTTTCTGATTCACTGACCTTCGACTTTTTCCTTTTATCTTTAATCTTTTATCTTTTATCTTTCAATATGAAAGGTCTTATTTTCAGTATAAAAAGATATTCAGTCCATGATGGACCAGGGATAAGAGTAACCTTTTTCATGAAGGGTTGCCCTTTGAATTGTTTGTGGTGCCATAACCCGGAAGGAATTTCTGCGATTCCTGTAAGTGTAGCAATGACAAACAGAATTGGTGAAAGAGAATTCCATCATAATGAGGAAGTTGGGAAATATTATTCAGTAGAAAATATTCTTGATATCCTTGAAAAAGAGAGGGTGTTCCTGAACCAGTCAAAAGGGGGTGTCACATTTTCAGGAGGAGAACCAATGCTTCAGTTTGAATTCCTGCTCGAAATATTAAAGGTCTGTAAAGCTAATGAGTATCATACTGCTGTTGATACTTCGGGATACTCATCCGTTCAGAATTATAAATCAATACTTCCTTATACCGACCTTTTCCTTTTCGACATTAAGCATATGGATGATGCAAAGCATTCTGAAATTACGGGTGTTTCAAATACCCTGATCCTTGATAATTACATGATGCTCCTTGAGAGTGGCAAAGATATTATAGTAAGAGTACCGGTTATACCTGGTTTTAATGATGACCCTGATCATCTTAACCGACTTAAAAAGTTTCTTTATTCAACAAAAACCGTTTCTCTCAGAAAGATATGTCTTTTGCCTTACCATAAAATCGGATCATCAAAATACAAGAGATTCAATATTCCTTACAGGATGGAAAATGTTGACACACCTTCAAAAGAAAGAATGAAAGAACTGAAGGAATTCTTTTCTGATACAGGAGTTAAAGTAAAAATTGGCGGATAAAATTTTATGCCCCCTGTCCCGCTGGTGCGGGACATCCCCCTAAAGGGGGACTAATTTGGAACAGGTCGAATTACATAAACGACAGAGAATTAAACCCCCTTTAGGGGGAAGGGGGCTATAAATGAACGGAACAAAGTTAGTATAACTATAAAAAAAATATTTATGAAAATTTCACCAAGAGTCAGGAACTTACGAGACAAGAGTCTGAATGCAGTCGAAACTCTAAGTGCAGAAAGAGCTTTACTGATGACTCAGTTTTATAAAAGTGAAGAAGCCAGGGAATTATCGGCCCCGGTGAAAAGGGCAAGGGCTTTTGAATATCTCTTGAAGAACAAGAAGATATGCATCAGCAAAGGCGAATTAATTGTTGGAGAAAGAGGGCCTGCTCCAAAGCAAACTCCAACTTACCCTGAAATCAGTCTCCATTCCCTAAAGGATCTTGAGATTCTTAATTCAAGGGAAAAGGTCTTCTTCAGGGTGGATGATGAGGTAAGAGCCATTTATGAAAATGAAATAATTCCTTTTTGGAAAGGCAGGAGCAACCGTGACAGGATAATGAGTATGATGACACCTGAATGGCTGAATGCTTACAATGCAGGCATATTTACCGAATTCCAGGAACAACGGGCCCCTGGACATACTGTATTGGGATACAGAATGTTCAAAACCGGGTTTCTTGCTGTTAAGGAAGAAATAAAAAATGCAGTTTCATCTCTGGATTTCTTTTCGGATAATACAGCTTTTGAAAAGCTTGAAGAGCTGAATGCCATGGATATTGCCTGCGATGCAATTATAATGTATGCAAACCGTCATGCTGTTGAACTGGAAAAACTTGCAGCAGAAGAAATTGATGCGGAACGTAAAGAGGAGCTTATTCAGATGGCTGATGTTTGCAGGAGAGTTCCTGCAAATGCTCCGGAAACAGTTCATGAAATGCTACAGCATTACTGGTTCATTCACCTTGGAGTTATAACTGAACTTAATCCATGGGATTCATTTAATCCCGGCAGACTCGACCAGCACCTTTATCCTGTGTATAAAAAGGAGATGGAAGCAGGGACACTATCCCCTGCAAAACTTGACGATCTACTGGGATGTTTCTGGGTGAAATTCAATAACCATCCTTCTCCTCCTAAGATGGGTGTTACAGCTAGCGAAAGCAATACATACACAGACTTCTGCCTCATAAATCTTGGAGGTGTAAAACCAGACGGTACTGATGCAGTTAATGATATGTCATACATTCTTCTCGATGTAATTAAAGAGATGCGGATTCTTCAGCCAAGTTCCATGGTACAGATTAGTAAAAAGAATCCCGACAGGTTCATACACAGAGCACTCGATATTATTAAGACAGGCTTCGGACAACCATCCTGCTTCAATACTGAGGCAATCATCCAGGAGTTACTACGGCAGGGTAAAAGCTTAAATGATGCACGTAATGGTGGAGCATCGGGATGCGTTGAAACCGGTGCTTTTGGAACAGAAGCGTACTGGCTGACTGGTTACTTCAATTTGCCAAAAATCTTTGAGCTGACTCTTAATAACGGGTTTGATAAAAGAACCAACAGGCAAGTCGGACTCGAAACAGGGTTTGCACATGAGTATATAAGTTATGAAAATCTGGTTGAGGCATTCAGGATTCAGGTAAAATATTTTGCTGACATTAAGATCAGAGGCAATAATGTAATAGAGAAGATATTTGGCAGTTGGTTGCCTGTACCATTCTTATCGTTGCTCGTCGAAGATTGTATTTCAAACGGGAAAGATTATAATGGAGGTGGGGCAAGATATAACACATCCTATATTCAGGGTGTTGGGTTGGGAAGTATCACCGATATACTGACATCAGTAAGGTATAACATTTATGATAACAGAATATTTAGCTGGGAAGAGATGATTAAAGCTCTCGATGCTGATTTTGAAGGTTATGAGCATTTTCAGCACGAAATGATCTATAACACTCCGAAGTTTGGCAACGATGATGATTATGCTGATGAACAAGCAGTTACTGTCTTTGAGATCTATTATGATGCTGTAAATGGCCGTCCTAACTCGAGAGGAGGTGTTCACCGGATAAATATGCTTCCAACGACTTCCCATGTCTATTTTGGGAGTGTCACAGGTGCGACACCCGATGGCAGAAATGCGCATCTGCCTCTTTCAGAAGGTATTTCCCCTTTCCAGGGCGTTGACCATAATGGTCCCACTTCAGTCATAAAATCAGCATCCAAGATTGATCATCTGAGAACAGGAGGAACTCTTCTGAATCAGAAATTCTCTCCTTCATTTTTTGAAGATGAAGACAGTTATGATAATCTTACAGCATTGATAAGAAGCTATTTCAGTCTTGATGGACATCATATCCAGTTCAATGTAGTTAATGCAGAAACACTGAGAGATGCCCAGAAAAATCCTGAACGTTACAGGGATCTTATTGTCAGGGTAGCAGGTTACAGTGATTATTTTAATGATCTTGGCGAGGATCTTCAGAATGAGATCATCAAAAGGACAGAACACGAAGAATTATAACTTCATCCCCCATCTCCATTCTTCCAGGGGTGAAGGGCTGTAAAAATCATAAATTAAGATTATTAGCCCCTCCCACTTTGAGGGAGGGGTTGCCTGCCTGCCGGCAGGCAGGTGGAGAGGTAATTATTTTATAGTTATTTTGACTTCTTATCCTTTATTTCGCTGAACATCGAAGTGGCTGTTGCAACAATACCTGCTACATCAGTCAGATTTGAAGGGAGTATTATAGTATTATTTTGTTTTGCCAGACTTGCAAATCCAACCAGATACTGCTCAGCAACTCTCAGGTTGACGGCATTCAGACCATTTTCTTCAGAAATAGCTAATGCAATAGCCCTAAGACCATTTGCTGTAGCCTTTGCAAGTTGCTCAATCTCTGAAGCACGTCCTGCAGCTTCGTTGATTCGTTTCTGCATTTCACCCTCAGATTTTTTTATCAGCTCCTGCTTATCGCCTTCTGCATTATTAATCTTAGCCTGTTTTGTTCCTTCCGATTCAGCAATTACTGCTCTTTTCTCTCTTTCAGCCCTCATCTGTTTTTCCATTGCATCTTTAATACTCTGAGGAGGAGAGATATTTTTGACTTCATAACGGGTAACCTTAACACCCCATGGCTCACTGGCTTTATCAACAGCTTCAACAATTGTAACGTTTATAGTTTCACGTTCTTCAAATGTTCTATCCAGTTCCAGTTTACCAATTACACTTCTCATGGTCGTCTGTGCGATTTGTATTGAGGCAAATCTATAATTATCAATTCCATAAGAAGCTTTTTGCGGATCCAGAACCTGGAGGTAGAGTATACCGTCAACTTCCACTGCGATATTATCCCGTGTGATACAAATCTGTGGAGCGACATCAATTGCCTGTTCTTTAAGTGTATGCCTGTACCTGACTTTGTCAAAGAAGGGAATAAGTATCTGGAAACCTGCTGTAAAAGTCGCCCTGTACTTTCCCAGTCTTTCGACGATGATTGCTGTTCGCTGCGGAACAATCTTGATCATGGATCCAATAACAATAAATCCCAAAAAGATCAGACCCACAAGAATAAAGGTTGAGCTTGCCATTTTAATTATTTTTTAGGTTCAACTATTAATTTAAAACTATCTTTTTCAATTATAATAACTCTTTGTCCTTCTTTAATTTCGGCTTGAGATTCAGCGTTCCACATTGTTCCCTTAAACTCAACTTTTCCATTCTTATCAGAACCAAAGTCAGCTTTCGCTATCGCTTCTTTTCCTGTAAACTCATCTTCTACCTCTTCCGAAAGATTTCCCTTACTGTAAAAGAACTTTTTTTGAATGATCTTTCTTAGGCCAACCAGGGATAAAACAGAAGTTACAGCGAAGATTACTATTTGAAGATTGGTTCCAGGTTCTCCGATAAGACAAACCAGCGCTGTTACCCAGGCTCCGAGTCCGAAGAAAAAAATAAAGAATCCGGGTATTATCAGCTCAAGCAGAAATAAACCCAGACCAATGATAAACCAGATGAGCTCAGGCCTTGAAAAAATGTTTGCAACCATATTGATTAATTTAAATTGTTAGCGAGAATAATGATTTGATTGAAGTAAAGATACAATAAAATCAGAATATAATTCAAAACTAATTATATTTCAGATATAAAAGCATGTCTGATACAGAAGTGGAATTTGACGATGATTAGTTAAACTGAAGACTGCTATTAATCTCTTTCATCCAAGTAACAATCTTCTTTGTGTAAAAATTAAGATTTTCGCAGGTAAAATCCCCTTCCATCTTAATCAGATAACATTTGTAAGTTTGACTGCTTTCAGAGTACTGGTAACAGAAATATTCATGTGACCCCGCATCTGCCGCAACATTCTTCAGAGCAGTTACCTGGCTGGAAGCAATGTTTTTTATATAATTGGTATATTTCTGAAGATCTTCCTGAGGAATTTTTTTGCCTGAAATCCTGCATTTACTAATGTTTTCAGCTATCTGGGCTTCACTGATACTATGGTTATCATCCAGAAAATTCCAGTTTTCGGGATTTTCATATATCAGAACATTTCCTTCATTGTCTATTATGAATCCTGAATGCTGATACCCCCATGCATAATTAACATATTCATAATGAAACAGTACCTTCTGTCTCTCACTAATTACATAATTCTTCTTGCATCCTGGCATAAACAGGATACAAAATGACAGGAGAACTATGTTCCGAAATGCTGATTTCATTGAAAACAAGTTAATACTTTCTGCTCAAAAATCGGGCCATATTGTAAATTAGCCATAATAGTGACCGGTAAAATTATTATTATAATGACTCAATTGGAAATCACAATAAAAAAATTTTAATATTTCATTTATTTTTTGTAAATTATATCGTTAATAATTCCTTTGGAATTGCACTGAGATAAGATATATCTCATCCGAGAGTATGCGGGATAAGTAGTTCATTTTTAACCATTAATACACTCTGTATTGAAGTATCTTAAGTTATTCACCTTGATCGGAGGCAACTCAAATGGAAAAATTTTTTGATTATTTTGATGGCCGGTATCGGGAATCTATCCTGAATAAACCTTCTTCAGAAGATGGACCTGTGATTACTATTTCCCGTTTGACAGGTTGTGATGCCCGACAGGTAGCTGCGACTCTGGCTGATGAGTTAAACCGTAAATACGGGACAACCAAATGGAAATGGGTCGATAAGGATATTATTTATGCCATTGCAAAAGAACTTAATACCGATACACAGCGGGTTGAAAATTTCTACAAAGGGATTGAATTATCCAATATTTCGGAAATGATAATGGCTTTCTCAGGCGGTTTTGTGAGTGACCTGAGGGTTAAAAAAGCTATTAAAGATGTTGTTCTGTCGATGTGTAAATCAGGCTTCATAGTTCTTGTCGGACGGGGTGGCGTTTCAATAGCTAATGAAATAAAAGATGCTCTTCATGTAAGGCTTATTGCCCCATTTTACTGGAGGGTAGATAACGTTATGAAAAAGAAGCAGATGAATATGGAGACTGCTGAGGAGTTTGTTGTTGATACAGATGAAAAAAGATTTAATCTGATTCATGCATTTCTGGATAAGAAACCTCTGAATATTGATTACCTGTTCGATGCTACAATTAACCGCAGCACTTTTACTATTCAGGAAATATCTGACCTGATTCTTACAATGTATGAGAAGAAGGTTTCAAGACGGATAGCTGAACGGAAAAGCGCCGGAGGGATTTTCTAGTTACTATCTTCTGAACTTATTCCCTGAGTG
>Ga0208980_10000553_pt1 | contig 21352 bp, 16 predicted proteins | sample WetSurMetagenome_3_FD_187993 | JGI IMG/M metagenome (GOLD analysis project Ga0208980, IMG submission 187993) | Wetland microbial communities from Twitchell Island in the Sacramento Delta, sample from surface sediment Aug2011 Site A1 Bulk (version 2) | ecosystem: Environmental > Aquatic > Marine... | reverse complement strand
ATCATCAGCATGAATTATAAGAAGCTTTGAATCCTTTGGATAGCCCAATAATTCAGCAAGATTCTTAATATCCTGCGAGTTGGCACTTAAAGTGAAAAGGAGGCATGTAAGTGCAGCCAAGATTTTTTTCAAGCTGTGGTTGATGGAATTTGTTTTCATATCTAAGTCAATTTATGTTTTTTTGAACCAAACGGAGAATAAACCTGATAATACCTCATCTGATTGCTTACTGAAAGACAACAATTGAGGAGGGTCAAAGTTACGAAAAAGCAGACGGATTTTTTTTAATGATTCTTACTTCGTATTAATCTGATAATTAATACCACAAGCTTGAAAATTCCAAAAAAGATACCTGAAATAATCAACAGAATACCTATGGTGAGCCAAAAGGGACGGTTAAGGATGACCAGGATGAACCTGATAAAATTATTTGTTTTCCTCTGTTTTTCAGTTTCGATGGAGATATCATGTGCCTTTTGATTAAAGTCAATTTTTTTGATATTTTCCAAAAAGCCTTTCTGAACTGATGTTTCCAGGCAGAAAATAACTATTTCATCGGTAAGTTTTGAAGCTATAATGAGATCTCTTTCCAATTTGTCCCAGGTCAGCGAGGCCAGTTCAAAACCTTCTATTTTTACTCCACCTCCCGTACTTCCAAGGGCAATGGGCATCTTATCCCTATGATACAGAGGGATAATTGCAGGATTGCCCATCCCGCTGGTATACGACATGGGGATCTCCTTGTCGGTTTCAATATCGACAATGCCAAGAAGCTTTTGCAATGATGTGGTTTTTTTTGCTCTCTCCTCAAACAAAAATGGAATGATATAGCTCTCAACTAAGTACCCGTCAGCTTTCATGGATGAAATTAGTTTCTGATAAATCTCAGTCGCAGCTTTAAGTGATTTTTTGTCATAGAGTCTTTTGTATGCTTTCCAGCCAAACTTCCATGGATGTGTCATTAATAGTTTTGCGTCATTCATGTCAGGTTCAAGATCAAGTCCAATTCCCTCCCATTTTAATTGATTTTCCGTGGTCCATTTTTTAAAATCTTCATACCGTTTCCGGGCTTTGACACCATTATGCATATTGAACCAGTAGCCATCTTCCTCAGGCAGAAGCAGCCAGGCATAAACGGGAATGCCAGCCTGATTTAATCTTTTAATAATGGCTGTTCTTTCTGTTCCGAAATCATGCAATCCAATCCTCAGCGAAATCCGCATTTCAGAAAGTTCATTTATCAGGGATGAATCTGAAAAAAGCTGTGTGAATTCTTTCTCAGGTAGTTCGCAAAAAAATGATATATGAGGCTTACCTCCATAGATCACATTTATTAGAAGAGAAAAACTGAACAGTAATGCAGCTCTTTTCATGTCATAAATCAGCTAAAAAAAATTTCAACAAATTTAGAAGTATTTTCCTCTTATCTTATTCGGTGATGAAACACGATGCCGGCAGATTTGCCCCGTTGAAAAGGTTGGGTGTCGCAGTGTTGCTCCATGCGAAACGGACTGCTACCGGTAATTTTACTTTCCTGGAGCTGACCAGTACCTGCTCCCCTTTTATTTTGGCATCGGCAGGATAGAAAACCCTGTCTTCGCCTGCAATTTCAAAGCATGTCAGCTTGTCTACGGCAGCATGGAGGCCCACGCTATGCTGAAATGAAATTATTGCCTTATTTTTATCAATTACCATATCCTTGTACAATGGTCCGGAGTCTTCTATCTGTTTTGTTTTATAATATCTGTTTAAAGCCAGGTTTGCAAAACGCAGAGCGACATCCTGCTTGTTTTTCGGGTGAATATTGGTTGTATCGCCGATATCACTTAATACAATCATCCCTGTATTCGAAACAGTCAGAACTTTTCGCTGGGCATCCCTTACCTCGACACCTTCAAAATTTTTACCGTACCTGTAAGGTGCGATCTGAGCATAATAAAACGGGAAATCATATCCCCATTTTGTTCTCCAGCTCTTTATCAAACCGGAAAGAATTTCCTTATATGCATAAGCGTTAACAGTATTGGCTTCACCCTGATACCATAATACACCTGCAACCTGAAAAGGCACCAGTGGTGAAATCATCGAATTATATATTCTTCCAGGTTCCACAGGTCCCCAGGGTACAGGCTTTTGCATTGCCGCGGCCTCCTTAAGATAATTGTCATTAATAATTGTCTCTTCAGGCATCCATGATTCTGCTGGTGTGCCTCCCCAGCTTGTATTGATAATACCTATGGGAACTCCCAGCTCTTTAAACAGGATTTTTGCAAATAGATAGCCGACTGCGCTGAAACTGCGCATTGTTTCCGGCATACAGGCTGACCATTCTCCTGTAAGATGATCCTGAGGATAAAGAGATGTGCTATGGAAAACTGTAAATAATCTGATCTGAGGGTAATTGGCGTTCTTTATCTCATCGTCGGCATTTGTTATTCCACTCTGGGCTGACCATTCCATATTGGACTGCCCGGAACATAACCATACTTCTCCTATAAGCACATTTTTTATTAATATCTCATTATAGCCTTTAAGAAGAATCGTAAAAGGACCTCCTGCTGCAGGAGTTTTAAGGGTCGTTCTCCATGTTCCCTGGCTGCCAACTTTAACTATGATTTCCTTATCGAGCCAGTCTGCCTTTATTGTAATAGTTTCGCCGGTTTTCGCCCATCCCCACAGCGGCACCTCTGCTTTTTGCTGAAGCACCATATTGTCTGAGAATATCTCAGGAAGTGAAATATTTGCTCTCGTTCCCTGGATCAGAACAAAAGCAACAACCTGTATTAAAGCGAATCTTTTGGTAAGAGTTATCATATTGACTATTAATAAGAATAATAATTTTATCATAAATATAGTGATATTTAACCACGGAGGGTCACGGAGTCACGCGAAGTTATTCGCATTAAATACTTCGTGAAACTGGCAGATGTATAGGGTTAGGGGTCAGTAAAAAAAATAATTCAATCCTGTAACAACCGATTATCAATATCCAGATATTTGCACTTCAATAAATAAATCTGAGCATAAATGCCTGAGGAGGAAAAGAAAAAAGTCGGAAGCGGATTAAAGGAGCTTTTTAAATTATATCGTTTTCTGAAGCCATATCGATGGATATTTGCACTGGGTATGTCTTTCCTTCTGATATCAAGTGCAACGAGCCTGTTGTTTCCCAAGTACCTTGGGAACATGGTTGATATTGCCAACAAAGGGAAGACGCTAAGTGAGATAAGCCATACAGGACTTATCCTGCTTGCCATAGTCGTTGTCCAGGCGTTTTTCTCGTATTTCCGGACAAGAATTTTTGTAACTGTAACGGAGAAAACCCTTGCTTCCATCAGGCAGCATATTTACAATCATCTCATCAAGCTCCCGATGTCATTTTTTTCTGAAAGAAGGGTCGGGGAACTTAACAGTCGGATCTCTGCAGATATTGCCATCCTGCAGCACTCATTAACTGAAACCATTGCAGATCTTCTCTCCCAGATTCTTGTAATTACGGGAGCTATAACTCTTATGATGATAAGCTCATTTAAACTGACGTTATTCATGCTTGCTGTTGTACCACCTATGGCGCTTTTAGCATTCTTTACAGGAAGGGCCGTGCGCAAGTATTCCAAAAAAGTCCAGTCATATATTGCCGAGTCAAATACAATTGTGGAAGAGACATTACAGGGTATACAGAATGTGAAAGCTTTTACAAATGAGTTATTTGAGATAACCAGGTACCGTGAAAAAACCAATGAAGTTGCCAGGGCCGGCATAAAGGGAGGAAAATACCAGGCAGCAATGTCCTTTATTGCTCTTGGATTTTTTATCGCAATGGGTCTTGTGATCTGGCGTGGTGCAATACTTATTGCAAAAGGACAGATGGAGGCCGGACAACTTTTTTCATTTGTAATTTATTCAGGTTTCATTGCAGGAAACATAGCTGGTATGGCAGGTGTTTATACACGTTTGCAGAGAACTATCGGAGCTGCTGAGAAACTGCTTCTCATTCTCGATGAGCCAACAGAAGCAGTTGATGTGAAATATGTTCCGGATCCAGCCAATACCCTGTTTGGAAAAATTACTTTTAATGGTGTGGAATTCAGATATCCTTCAAGGGATGAAACCACAGTGTTGAAAGACGTCAGCTTCACCATAGAGCCAGGTCAGGAGGTTGCCCTGGTAGGTCCGAGCGGTGCAGGTAAATCGACTCTTGTATCACTGTTATTAAAGTTCTATGAACCTACAAATGGAATGATATTATTCGATAACCGTGACAGCCGAAATTTTCCGATCACCTCCATTCGTGAGCAGATGGCAATAGTAATGCAGGACGTGTTTCTGTTTGGAGGCTCCATCAGGGAAAATATTGCATACGGCAGACCAGAAGCCAGTGAAGAAGAAATTATAGATGCTGCCATTCAGGCAAATGCCTGGGATTTTATACAATCATTCCCGGATAAGCTCGATACCATTGTCGGGGAAAGGGGTATTCAACTGTCGGGCGGACAACGCCAGCGTATTGCTATTGCTCGTGCTGTCCTGAAAAACCCTAAAATCCTTATACTTGATGAAGCCACCTCATCTCTCGATTCTGAATCAGAAAGGCTTGTTCAGGAAGCTCTTGAAAAGCTCATGCAAGAACGGACATCTGTAGTAATTGCCCACCGGCTTGCCACAGTTCGCAATGCAGATAAGATCATAGTTCTCGAGGAAGGAATGATTGTTGAACAAGGTACACATACCGAGTTAATGACTAATGATAATGGCCTTTACAAATCTCTGACAGAACTTCAGTTTGCAAAATGAGAAAGACTCACGACTCACGACAGAGGTCGCAGGATCAAAAATCGGAAACATTATATGTATTTCATTTATCGTTCTCCTTGAATCGGGAATCGTGAGTCGTGTGTCGTGAGTCGTGTGTCGTGTGTCGTGTGTCGTGTGTCGTATGTCTTGTGCCTTTTATATATCTTTATGGAATATTCAAAAATCACAATAAACATTAAATTCAGAATACCATGTCACTTACCGAAAAAATTGCCAGCGACCTCATTAATGCAATGAAAGCCAAGGACAGCATATCCCTTGAGGCAATAAGAGCTGCCAAGACTGCTTTTATTCTGGCCCGCTCAGATAAAGGTGTTAACAGTGTACTTACCGGCGAAGAAGAATTAAAAATCATTCAAAAGCTGGTAAAGCAAAGAAGAGAATCAGCTGAAATATACAAAGAGCAAAACAGGCCCGACCTGTATGAGAAAGAGACCACTGAAGCAGACATTCTTGAAAAGTATCTTCCGGCCAAAATGAGTGATGAGGAGGTTACAAAAATCCTTAAGGATATAATTGACAGGATGGGTGCAAAATCTGCGGCGGATATGGGTAAGGTTATGGGTATGGCAATGAAAGAACTTGCCGGAAAAGCTGACGGAAAAGAGATCTCTGCAAAAGTAAAACAGCTGCTTGGCTAGCACCACTGAACTTATTGAATGATAGGAGTTGAATATTGTATCAATAATTATTATCTATCGATAAATTATGAGTGTTGTTTTTAAATATATCCATTAATTTTCCCGTGAATAAGAATCCTCAGAAAGTCAATATGATACCACATTTTAGCATAGAAGTACCCAAGAACAAGCAGACAGAAGATAAAAGTAAGGATTAATCCAAGGTATTTGCCTGCAAGTGACTTGCCCGATCTCATTACTTTCGCGGACAATTTTTTAATCCAGTTTTCAAGTTTTATAAACAAAGGATAGAATACTACCACAATTATTGCCATTCCAATAAAAGTGAATGTCACCGGCTTGATCTGATATTTGTAAGAAATCAAATATTCATTGATGGCTGTTGTAAAAAGGGTTGCCGTAAGAATAGAAATTGATGTGACGGCAAACCGGAAAAAATAGCGATACATAAGACGTTGGGTTTAAGGAGCAAATTTAATAAAAAGCATTCGCAGCATACTTTTAATAGCTGCGGGAAGATTTCTTTCCATTTCCGGTCTTGCTATTCCCTGGCCTCAGAAAATAGGGTTTAAACTCATAACTAATGGTTTTATCCCTTTTTTGTGTAACTTTGATATTAACATTAAGAACTAAAAATTATTTCTGTTTCAATCCGGTTTGTTTATTCACTTCAAACACTTGAACAAAAAGTTGAACTAAACCCCAGTTGAAGATGAAATCAAGTATAATAAGGAAACTTTTAGGCGGATTGAGTTTTACCACCGCATTATTTGTCTTTGAGGCCTGTTATGGTCCGCCACAGGATTTTGGTGCCGATGTTTTCGTTGAAGGGCTGGTAAAGTCAAAAAAAACAGGACAGCCAATAAAAGGTATAAAAGTATCGGTTACAAATAATCCTCAATATCAATTCACCAGTGAAGACGGTAGTTTCTCATTTTATACCGAATATGCAGACAGCTGTAATATCAGGTTCGAAGATACAGACGCAGATCAGAACGGCGCTTACACTAATAAAGATACTACCCTGATAAATCTCACCAACCATATATATCTCAATATTTTACTGGTAGAGAAATAGATGCATCAAGTCTTCGGAAAACATATCTTTCACTGGTTCAGAGAGAACGAAATCAGAAATCATGAGTTGAATTATTTATTCTGGGAATGTACGGCCCGATGTAATCTGAATTGTTTGCATTGTGGCAGTGATTGTTTAAAAGATAGTTCAGTTGAGGATATGCCTTTGACCGACTTTTTATCAGTTGTTGATACAATAGAAACGAAATCCGAAAATTTTATCGTTGTTCTGACAGGAGGTGAACCTCTTTTACGAAAAGATATTGAAAAATGCGGCAGAGAGATAAGAAAGCGGGGAATGAGATGGGGCATGGTCACCAATGGGTACTTATATGACAGAGAAAAGCATATTTCATTAATAAATGCAGGACTCGGAGCGTTGACAATAAGTCTTGACGGATTTGAAGATACACACAACTGGCTGCGCAATTCAAACAATAGCTATTCAAAAGCTGACAAGGCGATCAGTTTAGCCGCAAGTTCATCAAGACTTAATTTTGATGTCGTTACATGTGTCAATAAAAGGAACCTCGATGAATTACCTGCTATCTATGATTACCTTTCTGTAAAAGGAGTAAAAGCATGGCGATTATTTACGATAACACCTATCGGAAGGGCAGTAAATAATCAGGATCTTTTTCTAACTGATACGCAGTTCAAGGAAATGCTGGATTTTATATACCTTAAAAGAAAGCATAAATCAATTGATATAAAATTCAGTTGCGAAGGATTTGTGGGCAATTACGAATTAAAAGTAAGGGACAGTTACTTTTTCTGCAGAGCAGGTATTAATATCGGTTCTGTATTGATTGACGGATCGATATCAGCCTGTCCAAATATCGACAGATCTTTCGTACAAGGGAACATTTACAGGGACAATTTCTATGAAATCTGGCAGAGCAAATTCCGGCTTTTCAGAGACAGAAGCTGGACCAGGACAGGTAAATGTGAAAAATGCCCGGATTATCCGGAGTGCAGGGGAAATGGATTACATAACTGGCATGCACCTGAAAGAGGTGTGGTCCTATGCCACAATGAAAAAATAAAGAAAGCCATGGAATCCAGCCATCTTAAATTGTCAAATGAGAGGAAATCAAATTAATATCATGAAATGACAAATATCAGTAACCTGGTATTGATACATTAATTTTCTTATATTTATTCTGTTTGAACACTAAAATCATTTCAATATGAAACTCTTCCCCTCTGGCAGAAACTGGATAACAATTATCGGCTCATTAATTGCAGGAATAAACCTTTTGCTTATCATAGTCTTGTTTTTGATTTCAACCATTTTAAATAAGAACGAAACAAATCTTGGATTATTCATATACATTGTCTTACCGGGATTTTTATTACTCGGCCTGATAATGATTCCGGCAGGAATGTTCATTTCAAGGAAAAAAAGAATTGCTTCAGGCCAGGATGAGATAAAGAAGTTGCCAACTGTTGATCTGAATAATCCAAAGCATAGAAAAGCATTTATTGTTTTCACCATTGTAACAATAATTATCCTTTTCCTCTCCACTTACGGGAGTTTCGAAGCTTATCATCTGACAGAATCTGTAGAGTTTTGCGGTACTCTTTGTCATAAAGTTATGGAACCTGAATATACGGCTTACCAGAACTCAAGCCATGCAAATGTAGCCTGCGTTGAATGTCATGTCGGATCCGGTGCTTCATGGTATGTTAAATCAAAGCTTTCGGGATTACATCAGGTTTATGCAGTGGCAACAAAAACATATCCTTCTCCTATTGAAACACCTCTCCATGACTTGCGTCCGGCAAGAGAAACTTGTGAAAAGTGCCACTGGCCACAGAAATTTTATGCAAGGAACCTACATACCAATAAATATTATCTGGCCGATTCCCTTAATTCAGAGTGGAACATTACACTTCAGATGAAAATCGGTCCAGAATTCAGCGATCTTGGTTTTGCAGAGGGAATACACTGGCACATAAATCCGAATACAAATATTGAATATATTTCTGAAAATGATAAACGTGAGTTAATCACTTACGTTAAGTACAACAATAAAGCCACAGGAGAAGTTACAATTTACAGAAATCCTGATATTGAAATATCCGACAGTACAATATCTGCCTCCTCACCAAGGACAATGGATTGTATAGATTGCCATAACAGGCCTTCTCATAAATACAACTCCCCGCCGGTTTATTTTGATAAAGCAATGCTTACAAAAGAGATTTCGCAAGATATACCCTTTATAAAAAGAACTGCTATGGGAATTCTTAGAAATAATTTTTCTGATAGAGATACTGCTTTCATGCAAATAAGAGATGGGATAACTGACTATTATAAGTCAGATTTCAGCGAATATTTCAAAAACAACCCGGCAAAAATTGATTCGTCCGTTACTGCCTTGCAGAAAGCTTACAGCCAGAATACTTTTCCCGGAATGAAAGTATCTTATGATGTCTATCCCAATCATATCGGACATCTGGAAGTAGAGGGCTGCTTCAGATGTCATAATGATGCATTTAAATCGGAAAACGGAAGAAAAATTACCAGGGACTGCAATCTTTGTCATACAATAATCGGACAGGGCAAACAGGGTTTGATGCAATTCACTAATATCAGAGATACACTGGAGTTTCATCATCCTGTAGATATAGGAACAGCCTGGAAAGAAGCTAATTGCTCTGAATGCCATCGATATCTGTATTAGAAGGCTTAGGATTTCATGAGAACAATAGTATCTGTTAAAAGCTGCTTTTAAATCAACATCCTTGAAATTTGATATCTCTTTTTCTGTTTAAGAAAAATCATTCAAAATTTCAACATAAGTTGAACAAAATCAACTAAGTTTTGTTATTTTACAGAGGTAAATTGTTGTTATTTGAATAACAATACAAACAATTCGGAATGTGATATTTACAACTTGTTTGGATACGGATTGAAAAATAGATTTTCTTGCAATTAGATTTTATATAGAACTTCATGTTTTGATCTTTCAATTTATAGATTCTCATAATCCTTATCAGAAATGAAACACGACGTAATTATTGTCGGAGGAGGAGTAAGCGGTACTGCCCTGCTGTACACTCTGTGCAAATACACCAACATAAAGAACATCGGATTGATTGAGAAATATTCTGACTACGGACTGGTGAATTCATCGCCCAGAATGAACAGCCAGACTCTGCATTTTGGTGATATTGAGACAAACTACACCATTGAAAAAGCTAAAAAGGTAAAACGGTATGCTGATATGGTGATGCATTACCTTGAACATGAAAAGGCCGTCAGGGGCGATGAAAAACTTTTTTTAAAAGTCCCCAAGATGGTTCTTGCTGTTGGTAAAGACCAGGTAACAACTTTACGCGAAAGATATCCCTCTTTTGGTCAATTGTTCCCAAAGTTGAAGATGATCGGTAGAGAAGAAATAGGTAAAATAGAACCGAGGATTCTGGAAGGACGTGATCCTGATCAGGAACTGCTTGCACTGGTAACAGAAGATGGTTATACTGTTGACTTCAGGAAATTAAGCAACTCGTTTGCAAATAATGCGAAAGCCCTTAATCCTGATATCGCTATCTACCTGTCGACCAAGGTTGAGAAAATAATCTGCGAAGGTGACAATTTCACTATCAAAACTGATAATGGGGATTTTGAAGCCGGAGCTGTTGTTGTTACCGCCGGAAGTCACAGCTTGAAATTTGCCAAATCACTCGGGTATGGCAAAAGCTATTCCATTCTTTCGATGGCTGGCAGTTTCTATACCGGTCCAAAAGTATTGAATGGCAAGGTTTACACAATGCAGATACCGAAACTTCCTTTTGCTGCAGTTCATGGTGATCCTGAAGTGCATAATGAACATATTACCCGGTTTGGTCCAACAGCAAAACCTATTTTCTTCCTCGAAAGATATAACTACTCAACATTCTGGGAATATTGGAAGACTTTCGGTTTCGGCATAAGGCCTATCCTGAGTATACTTAAAATATCCTCCGACAGGGTAATTTTTAACTACCTTCTCAAAAATGTTGTTTATGACTTTCCCTGGATTGGGAAAAGAGCATTCCTGAAAGAGATCAGGAAGATTGTTCCGAAAGTAAAGCTTGAAGAAATAAAATTCGCAAAAAATGTTGGAGGAACAAGACCACAGATCATTAATAATGAGACCAGAAAACTTGAACTTGGAGAGGCGAAAATCGTTGGTAAAAATATAATATTCAATATCACGCCATCTCCCGGAGCATCAACATGTCTTGGTAATGCTTTTGAAGACACCTCCAAACTGATGGAATTTCTTTCAAACAGGTTCACCTTCAACAGGGATCAGTTTGAAAGAGACCTCGTTGAACCGCATTTTGCTTTTGCAGGCAACAAATGAAATAACTCCCTCAAATGATTTTTAATATTGAACTTATTAAATCGTATTATGAAAGGCTTCCGTACCTTGTAAAGGAGACGAGGAAAAACCTGAAATATCCGCTTACAATAAGCGAGAAAGTACTCTATGCACATTTGTACAACAGAACGGGTTTCAGATCATATAAACGTGATGTCGATTACGTAGAATTTGCACCTGACAGGGTTGCAATGCAGGATGCTACTGCCCAGATGACATTGCTGCAGTTCATAATGTCTGGTAAGGATGCTTCGGTCGTTCCTGCTTCGGTACACTGCGATCATCTTATAATGGCCAAAACCGGATCGGCAGAGGATCTAAGGACTGCAAATGTCACTAACAAAGAGGTCTTTGACTTTCTGAGTTCAATTTGCGATAAGTATGATATAGATTTCTGGAAACCCGGTTCAGGTATCATTCACCAGATAATACTTGAAAACTATGCTTTCCCGGGCGGAATGATGATCGGCACTGACTCTCACACTGTGAATGCCGGTGGCCTGGGAATGATAGCAATAGGTGTTGGAGGAGCAGATGCAGTAGATGTTCTGTCAGGGATGGGCTGGGAATTGAAATTCCCAAAATTAATAGGTGTTAAACTCACCGGGAAGCTGAATGGCTGGACTTCGGCAAAAGATATTATCCTTAAGGTTGCGGGTCTTCTCACCGTCAAAGGTGGAACTGACAGTATTATTGAATACTTCGGAGAGGGAGCAGAGTCTCTTTCCTGTACCGGTAAGGCAACGATTTGCAATATGGGTGCTGAGGTTGGAGCTACATGTTCAGTATTCGGATATGATCAGGCGATGTCTGATTATCTCAATTCAACCGGCCGGGAAGAAATATCAAAACTCGCAGATGGAATTAAGGAACATCTTACGGCCGATCCTGAGGTTTACAAAAATCCCGGGAAATATTTTGATCAGATCATAGAAATAAATCTTTCAGAACTTGAGCCGTACATAAACGGACCTTTCACTCCGGATCTTGCAACTCCCATTTCAGAGATGAAAAATGTTGCAGTTAAGAATGGATGGCCCCTGAAGGTTGAGTTTGGCCTTATTGGATCGTGCACAAACTCCTCTTACGAAGATCTCTCACGGGCTGCTTCTGTAGCAGCGGATGCTCTGCAGAAAAAGATTACAGCAAGGTCGCAGTTTACCATCACTCCTGGCTCCGAAATGATTCGTGCAATTGCAGAAAGGGATGGGTATCTTGGAATATTCGAGAAGCTTGGAGGAAAAATATTTGCCAATGCATGTGGGCCCTGCATCGGGCAATGGGACCGGGAAGGTGCTGATAAAAAAGAACCTAATACCGTTGTACATTCATTCAACAGAAACTTTGCCAAAAGGACTGACGGTAATCCGAACACTCATGCTTTTGTGGCATCACCGGAAATAGTAACAGCGCTAGCAATTGCAGGTGACCTGACCTTCAATCCTGTTACCGACTTTCTAACTAACAGGAACGGGGAAAAGATAAAACTGGCTGAACCGTCCGGATTTGACCTTCCTCCTAAAGGATTCGTAGATGCTGAGAAAGGATTTCAGAAACCATCAATCGATAAAAGTTCTGTATCTGTAAAAATAGATCCTTCATCCGATAGGCTTCAGGCCCTTGAACCTTTCCCTGCATGGAATGGCAAGGACTTTACAGGATTGCCACTGCTGATTAAGGTTAAGGGGAAATGCACAACCGATCATATATCAATGGCCGGATTCTGGCTAAAATATCGTGGGCATCTCGATAACATATCGAATAACTACATGATCGGTGCTTTAAACTTCTTCAATGATCAGGTAAACAATATTCTGAACCATATTACAGGGAAATATGAACCCGTTCCACAGGTTGCAAGATTATATAAATCTCAAGGAATAGGATCAGTTGTTGTCGGCGAGGAAAACTTCGGAGAGGGATCTTCACGAGAACATGCAGCTATGGAACCTCGCTTTCTGAACGTAAAAGCTGTTCTTGTAAAATCATTCGCAAGAATACATGAGACAAACCTCAAAAAGCAGGGATTGCTTGCACTTACATTTTCTGACAAGAACGATTACGGCAAAATCCTTGAAAATGATAAAATAGATATTGTCGGGCTGAAGGAATTCGCCCCTGGGAAACAAGTTAAAATAATTCTTAATCATATTGATGTCGGAAAGGAAATAATTTATGCCAACCATTCATACAATGAAGCACAAATTGAATGGTTTAAAGCAGGCAGTGCATTGAATTTAATAAGAAACAAAAACAGAAAATAATCTGATATGCCTGAAAAGATCAAAATAGAGAATAACAATCTGGTTGTTCCTGATTTTCCGATTATACCATTTATTGAAGGAGACGGCACCGGAAGAGACATCTGGAGAGCATCCGTAAGAGTATTTGATGCAGCTGTAGAAAATGCCTTCAACGGTAAAAGAAAGGTAGCATGGAAAGAGGTTCTTGCCGGGGAAAAGTCATTTAACCTCACCGGAAACTGGCTTCCGGATGAAACCCTAAGTGCATTCAGGGATTACCTTGTTGGTATTAAGGGTCCCCTTACCACCCCCGTTGGAGAAGGTATGCGATCATTAAATGTTGCACTTCGCCAGATGCTTGATCTCTATACCTGTTACAGGCCGGTGAGATATTTCAGAGGTGTGCCGAGTCCGGTTAAAAAACCTGAAGATGTCAATATGCATATATTCAGAGAGAACACTGAGGATATCTATGCAGGCATCGAATTTATGAACGGTACTCCCGAAGCAGATAAGATTAAGAAATTTCTTATCGGGGAAATGGGAGTGAAATCGATAAGGTTTCCTGAAACATCCTCAATCGGTATAAAACCTGTTTCACTCGAAGGTTCAGAAAGGCTTATAAGGCAGGCTCTCCGTTTTGCCATAAATAAAAATCTGCCATCGGTAACCCTGGTCCACAAAGGCAACATCATGAAGTTTACAGAAGCAGCCTTTATGAAATGGGGTTATGCTCTTGCCGAGAGGGAGTTTGGCGATAAGGTATTTACATGGATGCAGCACAAGAATATTGCAAAAGAGAGAGGAGAAACCGCGGCAAATGAAGTTCTGAAGAGTGCAGAACAGGCAGGAAAAATCATAATAAAGGATGTAATAGCCGATGCATTTCTTCAACAGATACTTACAAGGCCTGCGGAATACTCTGTAATTGCCACGTTGAATCTTAATGGTGACTATATTTCAGATGCTCTTGCTGCAATTGTGGGTGGAATCGGAATTGCTCCGGGAGCAAATATCAATTATGAAACTGGCCATGCCATTTTCGAGGCAACTCATGGGACAGCGCCAAAATATGCTGATCAGGATAAGGTTAACCCGGGTTCTGTAATCCTCTCAGGTGCCTTAATGTTTGAGTATATGGGATGGGACGAAGTGGCAAATAAAATATACAGCGGGCTCGAAAAGACAATTCAAAGCAAAACAGTCACATACGATTTTTACAGGTTGATGGAGAATGCAAAGCTCCTTAAAACTTCAGAGTTTGCTGATGCTATAATATCGCACATTTTAAATCCAACCAATTAAATCATAATGAATATGGAAATTAATAATTTGATATCAAAGTTAGAGCCATCGGTCAGAAAATCGTGCCAGATCGGGAACGAATTATTTGAACAATATGATGTAAAACGAGGGCTACGCAATTCCGATGGATCAGGTGTTCTGGTGGGATTAACGAATGTTGGCGATGTAATTGGTTATAAGAAGGAAGGTGATAAAGTTGTTGCGGTTCCGGGGAGGTTGTTGTACAGAGGTATTGAAATTGAAGATATCGTTGCCGGATTTCAGAAAGAGAACAGACATGGTTTTGATGAGACTGTTTATCTTCTTCTGACCGGCCATCTTCCAACAAAAGAGCAACTGAAAGAATTCTCAGAATATCTGGCTTCCCTACGCTCGCTGCCTGATGATTTTACTAAAGATATGATTCTATCAATGAAGGGAAAGGATGTACTGAATATCCTCGCACGATCGGTACTGGGATTATATATTCTGGATGACAAGCCTGATAGTATTGCTCTCGATAATATGATAAAACAATCGCTTAATATTATTGCTAAATTTCCAACAATTGTAGCATACTCATATCAGGCATTAAGACATCTTTACAAAGGAAAGACTCTTTCAATCCGTCATACTCAGCCCAATCTTAGTACTGCCGAAAATTTTCTCTACCTGATTAAAGGGGATTGTAACGGTTTCTCAAAGCTTGAGGCTGATCTTCTTGACCTGCTGCTGGTTCTACATGCTGAACACGGAGGTGGAAATAATTCCACTTTTACCATGAGAGTTACCAGTTCTTCAGAAACTGATATTTATTCCTCAATAACTTCTGCAATAGGATCATTAAAAGGACCGCTGCATGGGGGAGCAAATGTCAGAGTCCTGGAGATGATGGAAGATATGAAAAAACATGTTAAGAACTGGAAGGATGAAGATGAAGTTAAAGCACATCTCCTTAAGATACTGAATAAAAAGGCAAATGATTTTTCAGGAAAGATATATGGAATTGGTCATGCTGTTTATACAATCTCTGATCCCAGAGCAGCAATTTTAAAAGCAAAAGCAAGGGAACTCGCGATAGAAAAAAACCGTCTTGCTGAATTTGACCTCTATGCACTCGTTGAAAGTCTCACTCCTGAGGTCTTCAGAATTTTTAAAGGAGAAAAATCAACCAAAGTAGTTTGCATTAACGTTGATTTCTATTCCGGCTTTGTATATTCAATGCTTGATATTTCAAAGGAACTTTATACACCTTTATTTGCAATTGGCAGAGTATCGGGATGGTGTACACACAGGATCGAGGAACTTACATTCTCGGCAAAAAGGTTAATTCGTCCTGCATTTAAGAATGTTTATGGGAAACATGAATATATACCACTTGAAGAACGTCACGTAGATATTTAACAATCTAAAACAATAGAATATGGCTGAACTGGTTCACAAATGTATTGATGATGCCTTCATGAAACTTCTCGAAGGAAATCTAAAAGAGGCTGCAGAGAATTTCGAATGTGCGGAAAAGGATAATCCTGATAATATCCACATCTTGCTCGAGCTGTCGAATGTGTATTACATTCTTGGCGAAATGTCAAAGTCAATATGTTACTATGAAAAGGTCCTGAAATTAAAGCCCGACAGTCCATATGTTATGTACCGGCTGGGAGTTGCTCTATATAGATCGACTAATTTTTCGGCCGCTGTAAATATTTTCAACAAAATAATTGATTCGGGGAAACATTTACCTATGACATATCTCTGGCTGGGGCTGGCTTATTATCATCTTGGCAAAGAAGATAAAAGCATAGCTGCATACAGAAAGCTTATTGAGTACTGTCCTGAAACTCTTATGGCGAATTATTACATGGGCATAGCGTTAAAAGCATCAGGTAAATATGATGAGGCAATAATTTATTTCGAGAAACTGCTTAACAAAGCAGACCAACATGTTTCAGCTCAGTACCATCTTGGCAGGACCTATATGAAAAATTATAATTACGATAAAGCTAAGGATTATTTTAAAAGGGTTCTTCAACTTGATCCGGAGAACAAAAACGCAGCCGAGATGCTCGACTTCATGTCGGATAGTTAAATGAATCCCATTTTTTCTGTCGGTCAGCGGATTCAGAGGGAGATGCGAGTTGATATTTTGAATTCTAAATTCAATTATTCTGATTAGAATTTAATAACCAGTTTTTAATATCAGATTTTGTTGTTACCTGTTTTGGAAGGCTTCAGGTTTTCAACTGTGAAAAGATCATCTGGCAGTCCCTGATCATACTTTACATCCGACAAAAGGGTCTTTGTGCTATGATCTTTTTCAAGGTCTTTCATCAGTATTTCTGCTGCATTCCAGTATTTTCCAACCTTCTCGAAAGTATAGGTAGCTTCCTTGAATTTTTTACCCTTCAGATTATAGTATTCCATCGTTAAAGGATATCCATACAACTTATTGATCCTTACAATGATCTTTGAGTAGAATGACTTTGGAGACTTTGGTACCAGACTGATGATAAAAGCATCGCTGTCTGATTCTAGTAACTCAGGGGTATATCTGGAAGCGTAAGGAGTCATCGACATATCCTCAAGTGAGAAATCAGTACCTGTAAATGACTGATCTTTGGACGTCATAGATATTTTTTTTGGTTTCTCGAATGCAGGCATGTAGACCCACATTACATCATCCGAAAGCGAAAGAGTTGCCATCCCTGCCTGCGATTCAGGCTTTGTATAACGGTACAGCTTTTTGTCGATTCCTTTCTGCATGATCGAAGCCTCACGTATCTTTTCTTTACCATTTTTATCTTTCAGGATGAGGGTGACCCTCCCCTGTTTATCTTTCGCGGAGAAAAAGATATTATCCATATTTTCAAGTATGGTTGTGGCATCCTGTGATGATGCCTCCATCGAACCGGTAACCAGTAAAATGATAAGTAGGAATGTTGTATTTTTCAAAGTTTTCATCGGTTGTTGTATTGAACTGCGTTTAAATTTCTTTTTAATAAATGTACCTGTGGTTTTTAATAAAAACATTAAAAAAGATGTTTTGTTAAATCTGCCCGCTGTTTTTTAATATGTCCGGTATTGTTTTCTGACCTCTGTGCGCCAGGATGAGTATTACCGGCAGGAAGGTTAAAGCACTAAGGCCTGAACCGACCATGCTCAGGAATATCAACAACCCAAAATACTGCAAAGGAACCATCTCAGAAAAGAGCAGAACAAGGAATCCTGCAGACACTGATGTTATATTAATTATGATGGCTTTTCCGCTGATCCCGATTGTATCTTCCAGAGCCTTTGAGATTGTAGTCCCGCTTTTCAGGGAGCTGTTAAAATGTGTTATAACATGTATTGAATAATCGATACCTATTCCCATCGCAATGCTTGCGACAAGCACTGTAGCTATGTTCAGCGGGATGCCCGTGTAACCCATAATCCCGAAAAGGACAATGATCGTCGAGATTATTGGGATTGCGGCAAACAGGCCAGAAGAAAATGATCGCAGGATTCCGCTTACAATAATAACTACAAAGAAGACAGCTATCAGAAGGCTTGCCAGCTGACTTTTAATAAGGCTGCTGTCCATTGTCAGCTCAATGAATGGCATGCCTGTTACCTCCAGTTTACATTCTTCTGAAGAATTATCTTTTATAAAGCCGTTCATGTAACTTTTAAATTCTCTTCTTTCATTATTCTCAGAAGATAAAAATTTGGAGATGATAATAGCCTCATCCAGATCCTGGGAAACTAGCTTTTGCATATTCTCATTCCCTTCGAGCAGAAACCATAGTTGTTCAATTTTTCCCTTATCATCCGGAATTTTTCTACCTTCACCAAATGCGCCATTTATTTCAACAATAAGGTCAGCAACCGATTGTGTACTTGTAACTTCCGGATTCTGCTTCATATATTCCTCGGTTCTGATCATTGTTTTAAGAAATTCTGGGCTCTGGACATCTCCTTTAAACAGTACAAAGACAGGCCTTGTTCCACCAAATTTCTTTGTCATAATATCTTCAGCAATCCTTGTCGGATTATCTTTTCTGAAATAGTTCCTAATATCAACATTCCTTTTAATAAGGAAAATACCTCCGATACTGACAAGAGTTATCAGAATCCATGATACAAAAACCAACCTGGAATGTTTGAACAACAGGTTTTGCAAAGGAGTCTGGAAATAAACGGAAAAGAAAGTTTTCCCGGTTTCAGTTTCTTTAACAGTTTTTTCGCGGTTTTTCCAGGAAAAAGCTGAGATCAATGCCGGAACAAAGAACAAGGAAAGAATAAGCGCAAAAAATGTTCCAAGGGCAGTATACAATCCGAAATCACGGATCATTGTAAGGTAGGAACCGAAAATAAAAGAGAAAAATCCCGTGATCGTGGTCAATGCTGCCAGGATAACAGGAACAAAGACATATGTAAGTGCAGTTATAATAGCCTGGTTAATGTCTACCTTTACCTGGTCAATCCTGTTCAGAACATGTATCGCATAAGCAGTACCTATAGCCAGCAACACGATAGGAATGTTGTTGGTAACCATACTCAACTCTGATCCGGACAGCGACATTATACCTATAACCCAGATGATTGAGAGGATTGCAGTGAGTAATGGCAATACTACCCCTCTTACTGTCCGGAATCCAAGGTAAAGGACCAGAGTTATAAGCAGGAATGCGATAGGCAGCAATCTTATAAGATCATCTGATATAAGACGGGAGATCGAGGTGATCATCATCGGTGATCCGGCATAATATACTTTTTCAGGCAGATGCATAGCTTCGGTCTTTTCTTTCACGGCATCAGCCAGTGAGTGTATATCAGCATCATCATCCAGGGAGAAGATTATTATTGCAGTTGTTCCATCTTCTGAAACAATTATTCCCTTGTATTTAGCATCGGATAATACTTTTTCTCTCAGCTGTGTCAGTTCTTCCGGCGAATCCGGCATATCATTTTCATCTATCAGCGGACCTACATCCATCCCGCTTTCACCCTGCTGTATATCTGTGATGCTGGTGAGGCTGGTAACCGATGAAACACCCTCAATTTCTTTTATGGTATCAGTAACCTGTTTAACATGTTCAAGAACTGCCGGAGTGAACACATTTTCTGATTCAAGGATGATCATTCCCGTCTTATTTCCTCCAAATTGTGACCCGATTTTCTTCAGGAGATGAGCATCAGTATCATTATCAGGAAGTGAACTCAATACGTCGGAATTAATTTTAATATGAGGAATCTGCAAGGCTAAGAAAACAGTGATACAAGTCACCAGAAGTATGATTAACCATCTGAATTTCAATACATAATCATAAAATTTCTCCATCCGTCTTATTTTTTGACAAAAATAAAATGGCCCGAAAATACATTATTTTGATTTACTATCAAAAAGTTAAGGAATCTGATAACTCTGATTATTGAATTTAATTCCAAAATATCATGAACTGGAAGACATGATTATTCTGATTCAATTGCTAATCCAAACAGTTGATATTAAAATGACTACCAGGAAATTAAACCTTCTGTTACGAAATACGTTTCTGTTTTTTTAATACCGAAATTTTTAATCAATAATAATCAGACATTATTCTACAAAAAATTCGTAACTTTTATTATCCCCTTATTTATAAAGGGAGAGTGGTGTTCTTTGCTTTTTCTGGTATTTTGTATCCCAAATGAATTGAAGATGATTATTAGTCAAAATTCCTGCAATGCTTGTGCCATTTGTAACGAAAATAATCCTGAATCATTCAGGATATGGTTCGATGGCCATATTAAACTTTACAAATGCTCAGCTTGTGGATTCATTTCGGCATTTCCTTCTCCCGGCAAATCAACAATTATTTATGATTACAGCGATTTGTATAATTTGGATTTTCTGAAACAGGGTGTGAAATTTATGTATCCGGAAAGGGAAAATTGTTTCCGCGATATACTGAACAGAATTATCAGCATAAAAGCAACTGGTGATATTTTAGATATTGGTTGTGGGGATGGTCAGTTTCTCTATTTATGTAATGCTAAAGGTTTAAAATGCAGTGGTGTAGAAGAGAGTAAAATATTGTCATCCTTTGCATCAGAACGAACGGGAACTGAAATAATTTCCGGCAAGTACAATAAAGAAATGTTTCCGGCTGAAAGCTTCGATATAATTACCTTAATTCAGGTTTTGGAGCATATCCCGTTACCAAAAACAACTTTAGAAGCTGTGCATTATCATTTGCGAAAAAATGGACTCATTGTAATAGAAATTCCGTCAATTAATGCACCTCACTTTCTAGCCTACCGTTTTACCGGAATTAAGAAATTTGTTAAAAATGACGATGGAGTCATTAACAGTCATGTTGGCTATTATTGTCCAGGGACTTTATTGAAACTGGCTAAAATTAGCGGATTTGATAAGGTTTCGCTCGTTACAGGGAGATGGCAGTATAAATACCACGGATTTCTTAAAGGGATAGGTAAAGTTATTGATCCAGTTATGAATCTGCTTAATGTTGGAGGAATACTCTATATGGGGGAAAAAATCTGAATTAATTCCTTTTTCCAAAAAGACACAACCGGCTGAACCAATACCGATTATATTTTAAAAATGGCCTTGTAAATATTTTATTTGTCAAATTGAAGTGAAAAGATTGCTAGTCCCGCTTCCTCGGAGTGAGAAGCTATGTGCTTCATTAAATATCTGTATATCAATAGAATAAAATTTTGAAAATACTAACCATGGACATATTTAGAGATATGTCCGGAAATATCAAAATATTGGACACGTATTATTGTTTTTAATGAAAATACGGCTAATGCTTATCATTCTTCAGGATCTTCATCAAACCCAAGAAATGGTATGTTATCATCGGGATCTTTGTCGAAAGGTCCAATACCAGGTGGATTAAAAAGACCCCAGCGGTCAATTATATAA
>Ga0208980_10000551_pt1 | contig 21416 bp, 12 predicted proteins | sample WetSurMetagenome_3_FD_187993 | JGI IMG/M metagenome (GOLD analysis project Ga0208980, IMG submission 187993) | Wetland microbial communities from Twitchell Island in the Sacramento Delta, sample from surface sediment Aug2011 Site A1 Bulk (version 2) | ecosystem: Environmental > Aquatic > Marine... | reverse complement strand
GAAAGTCCTGTAGCATATTTCGGATTTGTGATTGTATATGGTTCTGCTGGAAATATTGTTAGTTCAGATGACATAATCTCTTCAGTAAGTAAACGAAGCGGCTCGATATTATCAATTATCAATATTCCTCTTCCGTGTGTTGCAATAACTAAATCATTTTCAGTTGGATGAATTACCATTTCATATATCGGCACTTTCGGAACTTTTCCTTCAAATCTTACCCATTCTTTTCCTCCATCAATGGAAATGTATAAGCCGTACTCTGTTCCGAGGAATAGTAAATTGGGATTGATAAAATCTTCTGTGATAGTTCTTGCAAATGTTTCGATAGTTTCAGTTGCAAGCGATGTCCAGTTTTTACCCAGATCAGTTGTCCTGTAAACGTAAACATTTTTGTCACCGTTTCTATGACCATCGAATACAGCATAAGCAGTTCTTGCATCATGACTACTTGCCTGAACTTTAGCACACCAGGTATTCTTTGGAAGATCCGGAATATTTGGAGTAACATCTTCCCAGTTTTCACCGTTGTCATCTGTTACCTGAAGATTTCCATCATCAGTTCCTGCCCAGATAATTTTGATATCCTTCGGTGATTCACTGATTGTATAAATTGTGCAGTGGTTTTCAGCAGTTGAATTATCGATGGTTAAACCACCAGACTCTTCCTGCTTTTGTTTTTCAGGATCATTAGTTGTAAGATCTGGAGAAATTATTTCCCACGAGTCACCACGATTTGTGGTTCGATAAAGATATTGCGAACCAACATAAATTACACCATTTTGAGTTGGTGAAAAAACAATTGGCGTATCCCAGTTGAATCTTAGTTTCAGATCAGCATCATCTGAAAATGGTTTTACCTCTTTTATTTCACGCGTGTTTTTATGAAATCGCATCAGGTTCCCACCCTGGTATTGCCAGTATATGATATTCTTATCAGTTGGGTCGGGCATAACATTAAATCCATCTCCGTAACCAACACTTTGCCAATCAGAATTTGAGATTCCGCCAATTCCTTCTGCTGGACCAACCCAGGAACCATTATCCTGCAAACCACCATAAACATTGTATGGTTTCTCCTTGTCAAGGGCAACATGATAGAATTGTGAGATTGGTAAATTCTGTGCGTGAACCCAGGTGCTTCCTTTGTCGAAGCTGATGTAAAGACCGCCATCAGTTCCTAGATATATATTAGAATTATTTTTTGGATTTATCCACAATGCATGCATATCACCGTGGACGTTTCCTCCTTCAATAAATGGAGAAGTGAATGAAAATCCACCGTCATCACTGACTGAAAGAAAGAATCCGGGTTTGTATACTCTGTTTGTATCAACGGGATCGGGAACTATGTTCGAAAAATAAAACGGACGGTCTGCTACAACCTGTGAAGTTGTTTTTAATTCCCAGGATTTTCCGGAATCCGTCGAACGATACAGTCCGGTTTTCTTTGATTCAATTAAAGCATAAATGATGTTTGGACTTATTGGTGAGAAGGCAACCGCAATCCTACCAAGTTCTCCCATATCTGATGCAACATCAACTTTACTCCAGCTTTTTCCTGCGTCAGTTGTTCGATACAAACCGCTGCCTGGTCCGCCTGATCTAAAAGTGTATGGTTTCCTCTGGAAGTCCCACATTCCTGCGTAAAGAATATTTGGATTGATAGGATCCATTGCAAGATCAGCACAACCTGTTCCTTCATTTACGAAAAGAATTTTATTCCATGTTTTTCCAGCGTCGGTTGTTTTGAATACGCCGCGATCTTCATTCGGAGCCCAAACTCCGCCAAGTGCTGCGACATAAACTTCATCCGTGTTTTCGGGATTGATTACAATTTTTGAAATATGGTCTGTCTTTTCCAGACCGAGATGTTCCCACTTTTCACCGCCGTTGGTAGTTTTATAAACACCGTTACCAATACTGATGCTGTTTCTTGTTCTTGCTTCTCCGGTTCCGACCCAAACATTATCTTTATTTTTTTGGTTGATAGTAACGGCACCGATTGTCTGTACGTGATCTTTGAAAACTTCTTTAAAAGTTGTGCCGCCGTTTGAGCTTTTCCACAAACCGCCGCTTGCTGCACCAATGTAAACTAATCTTGGATCTTCATTAAAAGCATCAATCGAAAGAATACGTCCGCTCATTACTGCGGGACCAATTTCTCTAGCCTCCATTGATCCGAAAAAGCTGGAAGTTAGTTTTGTTTGGGCTTCTGAAGATTGAAAAGCAAAAATTAGTAATACGAATACAGCAGCATTAATTAAAGTTTTCATTTTATTCACCAAAAATTTTATTTGAAACCTGTCGAATCAGATGGTGTGCTCACTTCCGGCATTTTGAACATTGAATCCGGCATATCAGTATCATAGCTGATATCTTCAAATGTCATCTGCATTGCAGTTTGCCCATTCATTTTAGTTTCCATTGAAAAAGGGTTTAAAATTTCATTTACATATTTATAGTTACTGAAAATTACTTCCGTTTCAGTCTCTACTCCCTGGATCATCATTTTACTTTTTGATTTTAACAACACGTAATTTTCTGCATCGATGTATGATGTAACTACATCTCCATTCGGTCTGGTCAGTTTGAGAACATAAGTCTCAAGGTCATCAACAGTTTCCTTACCCATGAATTCAACCGTGTAGCCTTTTTCTTTATAATTATAGAAAAGACCATCATAATCAGCTTGGATTTTCATACGATCAATCTGTTCTTCAGTCATCGGCTGTGGATCGGTTGAGCCCATCATTGGATTGACTGACCAGCCACTAGTACCGTCAAATCCGGATAAAATTTTCATTCCCTGGAATTCTGCTTCTGACCTGAAGTTCATTGGTCTCTTCTGGTATGATGTAAAAGGAATTTCAAATGATTGCTGGATAATTTTTCCTTTCATCATTAGTGTGTTCGTTGCAAGAAGTTTTTCCTGTCCAGTCGCCGCGAAATGTTCAGCTAATATTTCATCGACTGTTTGTGAAAATGATGTAATGATAAATATAAGTGATAGTAGGAACGGGATTATGAGCTTTTTCATTTTTGTCCTTTTGTAATTTGTTTGAAAAAATATTATTTATTTTATTATCTGAATTAAAAACTGTCATCTTTGACTAAGGTATTGAACATTTAACTTTTCTTGTCATTCCGGTCGAGCGAAGCGCAGAACCGGAATCTATTAATTTCTAATCTGGATTCCGTGTCAAGCACGGAATGACAACGCTTGATTTATTCAATATGTCACCGCACATATTAATTGTCAATTAAATTTACTTAATTACTTTTTCCTCCATTCAGGAAATCTTCCCGGTGTATAAGGAGCTCCTGATTTTTCTAATTCAGACTCTATCTGCTGAATCGAAGTATCTATTGATTTTAAGTCGCTTAAAATTTCATCACATTTAGCTGCAGCGATTTCGTATGATTTTATAAAAGTATTTGTTGGTGCTGCAGTTGTACTCCAGAGTGCGGCAGTAATTAAATTTACTCTGCCTTTAATAGAAGTCGGCGAAGCTCCTTCATATCTTGCTCTTAATGCATCTCCGTTTATTTTTTTATTGAGTTCACGCAAGTCGGCTTCAACACTTAGTATATTGTTATACGTGACTGCTGGTACCTCAGCTCCATCTAAAACTGCTTTTTTCAGATAAGATATTTTATCAACGAGTTCACTTCTGAATGCATCTGCACCTGTAATTGCTCTCGTCAACTCTGCAACTTTTTTATTGAATGCATCAAGCGCAGGTTTATCTTCAGCAGGAAGAGAAGTATTATTCAATGACTTGCAGATAAATTCTTTCTGAGAAACGAGCTCTGTAAATTTTCCATCTTTAAACTTTGAAAGCGAAACAAAATATTTTCCCGGAACAACCATAAAACCTTTATCTGGTTCATTCCACGGTACAGAATCGTCAAATGGCTCAAGAGAAATTGGAGTCGGGGGAGTATATCTGAAATTCCAAACTATTCTATTCACACCTTTGCTTGCATCAGTTTTAATTTTTCTTACAATGTTACCCATCTCATCTGTTATAGTAAATAAAAGATAAGCTTCCGACTCTTCTTGCTCAGCCTTCAATGTTTCATATGAAGGATATTTTATGTCCTCCTTATTCTTCTGCTTTTCCTTTTCTTCATCTCGGCGCAAATCTTTTAATGTTTTGAATTCATCTTTAAGATAATAAGTGAATACAGCTCCGACTTCCGGATTTGGTGCAGAGTAAAAACTTGCACCCATAAATGCCACACCTTTGAATCCTAATGGATTGGATGGGATGAACATCAATGCATCCTTGATTGGAAATATTTCTGCTTCTTTCTGTAAAGTTTCTTTTGACATGAATCTCAGCGGTGAATAATCATCAAGTATGAAAACTCCTCTTCCAAAAGTTGAAACGACAAGATCATTTTCTCTTCTTTGAATATCAATATCCATCACACAGGCCGGAGGCATTCCATTATTTAATGGTATCCATTCTTTCCCACCGTCATTTGAAAAATAAACTCCAAACAAAGTTCCAAGGAATAAAAGATTTTTATCAACATGATCTTCTGCTATTGAATAAGTGCTGCCAAGTTCAGGAAGATTGTTGTTTATTGAGAACCAGCTTTTTCCACCATCAGTAGTTTTGTAAATGTATGGCTTGTAATCGCCGCCGAGATAATTATGACAAGCAGCGTATGCGACATTCACATCAAAATTTGATGCAATGATGTGATGGATTCTCGTGTATTCAGGTAAACCAGATGTAGAAGCTTTCGTCCAGCTTGATCCACCATTATTTGTTACGTGAATTAGACCATCTCCTGAACCTACGAACAATATATTTTCATCAAGAGGTGATTCTGCAATGGTTACAATCTGCGCCATTGCACTTTTCTTTGCAAGTTGATCAATGCTCCAACTTTGTCCCATCAACTTTTGCATTTCTTTTGGAACACCTCGAGTTAAGTCTGGACTGATTTCTCTCCAAGTGCTTCCCTGATCGTCACTCCTCATAAGTTTATTACCGCCATGGTACAATCTTTTATTATCGAACTTCGAAAGTAAAAATCCGGCATCCCAATCATAACGATATGCAGTATCTGCAAAATCCTGCGGCTGAATGTAAAGATTTTCTCCGCTTCTTTTATCGAATCGAACAAGCCCGCCAAACTGTGATTGAGAATAAATTATGTTCGGGTCTTTCCAGTCAACCTGCGATTCAAATCCATCTCCGGAATTTGTGAATAGCCAATCAGAATTTATGATACCGGCTGAACTAATTGTTCTTGAAGGACCGCCGAGACTGTTGTTATCCTGTGTACCTATGTAAACATTATAAAATGGTTCAGCGTTGTCGGTTGTTACTTTATAAATTTCTGCTATTGGTATGTTTGATTTGAAATCCCAGCTCTTTGCCTGGTCGAAAGTTTCGTAAACTCCGCCGTCACAGCCAGCACGAATGTGTTTATTATCATTTGGATTAATCCAGAGAGCATGATTATCAACGTGCTTTTTATCGTCACCGAGATTTTTCCATGTCTTTCCTCCATCAACTGAAACCTGGAGAAATGTATCATCGCTATAAACTCGGTCAATATCAACGGGATCACAATAAAGTTCGTGGTAGTAAAATCCAGCCGATGCATTATAACTGTTTAGTTTTGTCCAGCTTGCACCGCGGTCAGTACTTTTATACGTTCCTTTATCTTTATCAGTTGCTTCGACGACTGCAAAAAGATAATCAGGATTAACCGGAGAGATTGCCATTCCAATTCTTCCAACATCTTCTGATGGTAACCCGCCTTTTAGTTTATCCCATGTTATTCCGCCATCAAGGCTGCGGTAAATTCCACTTTCTGGTCCGCCGTAAACTCCCGTGTAAAGATTTCTCATTCTCTGATGTACAACTGCGTAAAGTATATTTGAGAATCTTGGATCCATATGAACCTGGTAACAGCCGGTGTATTCACTAATCTTCAAAACACTTTCCCATGTTTTTCCGCCGTCTGTTGTTTTATAAATACCTCTATCACCGCCTGAAACTCTTGATGAGCCATAAGCTGCAGCGTAAACAATGTTTGAATTATTCGGATCGATTGCAATTCCACCAATCTGCTGTGATTCTTTCAAGCCCATATTATTCCAGGATTTTCCTCCATCTTCACTTTTGTAAATACCATCTCCGAAAATCACATTGTTCTGATTATTGTTTTCACCTGTTCCAACCCATACAACATTTGTATTGGTTGGATCAATTTTAACACAGCCAATAGCATAAGATTTATTCGCATCGAAAACAGGAGAAAATGTAATTCCGCTATTGATTGTTTTCCAAAGTGAACCATGACCTGATGCAACATAATATTCACTGAAGTTAAAAGGATTGACTGCGATCTCAACAACTCGTCCTCCAGTAACAGCTGGACCGGTGCTCCTGAAAGAAAGTCCCGAGAGTGAAATATTTTTTAATGAATCAGGTCCAGAATTTTCCTGGGCAAATGAAAGCAAAGAGAACGAAATGAAAATGATTGAAACGAAATTGCGAAATAACTTTTGCATAGAAATAATCCGAAATTATTGATAAAAATATATTCCGCTGCAGATGTGCCTCTGCAGAAGGATTGTATGATTGAATGTTTGTTCGATTGTAGGAAAATTGTTTTTATAACTGTGATAAATTAAGGGATAATAAGGTTGATTTACAATCTTTTGGCAAAAGATTTTGATGAGTGGAGTTTATTGTTGTTGAATGTAGTATCGATTGGTTAGATCCGGATCGATCCGGCAGCTGCCGGATCTGCCGGAATGACATTTAATGCGATTTACTTAATTATTTTCTTTTCTCTCAGAACACTCTCAATTGTATTCTGTCCGATTTCCTGTAATTCGTAATTAACTCGTGTATATGGTTTGTTAATCTTAATATACCTGCTCAGATCGATTGGAGTTCCGATCACAACTGAGTCGCAATCGGTTTTGTTGATAGTTACTTCAAGATCTTTCATCTGTGCTGGTCCATAACCCATTGCAGGCAGCAGAACACCAATGTCCGGATATTTTTTAAATGTATCTGAAATTGTCTTAACAGTATAAGGTCTCGGATCAACAATCTCTTTAGCACCGAACTTTTGTGCTGCAATTGTGCCTGCACCGTAAGTCATTCCACCGTGTGTTAATGTTGGACCGTCTTCAACAACAAGCACTCTTTTACCACGAATAACTTTTGAATTATCTACTGTAATCGGAGAAGCTGCTTCGATAATTATTGCATCTGGATTTAACATTTTTGTGTTTGCAATTACTTCGAGTATATCATCGTTATCTGCGGAATCAATTTTATTTATAACTGCGGCATCAGCCATCCTTAAAGAAGTGTTGCCCGGATAATAGTAAAGTTCGTGTCCAGGTCTGTGCGGATCAACAACTGTGAAAGTAACATCAGCTTTGTAGAAAGAGAAATCATTATTTCCGCCATCCCATAATATTACGTCAGCTTCTTTTTCTGCTTCACGAAGAATTGCTTCGTAGTCAACTCCTGCATAAATAACTCCACCTCGTGCGACGTGTGGTTCGTATTCTTCGATTTCTTCAATTGTACATTTGTGCTTTTTCAAATCTGCGTATGTAGCAAATCTTTGGACTTTTTGTTTTGCAAGATCACCGTACGGCATTGGATGTCTGATTGCTACAACTCTTTTCCCAGCCTCAGTTAAAACTTTTACGACTTTTCTTGATGTCTGAGATTTTCCAGCACCGGTTCTTACTGCTAAAACAGCAACAACAGGCTTCTTGCTTTTAACTTGTGTTTCTGCTGCACCCAAAAGTCTGAATGAAGTTCCTGCGGCATTGACGACTGAAGCTTTTGCCATCACATAATCAAACGGTACATCTGAATATGAAAAAACAACCTCATCAACTTTCAAATCTTTAATTAATTTTTCGAGATCCTTTTCTTCATAAATTTTTATTCCTTTAGGATAGAGTTTTCCTGAAAGCTGTCTTGGATAAGTTCTTCCTTCAATATTGGGAATTTGAGTTGCAGTAAATGCAACAACATTGTATGATTTGTTGTTTCTGTAGAACACGTTAAAGTTATGAAAGTCGCGACCAGCCGCACCCATAATCAATACATTTTTGCGGGCCATAAAGAATCTCCTTCGGTTTTTTTGGTTGGATTAAATTCTATAAAATCATATGTAAAATTAAGGCTTTTTGACGAAAAGATAGAATTTATTTGGAGTAATCCTGGTTTGAAATCAAGGTGAAATAAACGGATTTAGCATTAATAATGCAGTTTCTACCTTTTATTTGAATTATAGGTTGAGCTTAGAAAATATTTAATGAATTTCTGCGAACTTTTTTTCCACCTCAGCAAAAAAATTTTATTTCATCAACATCATTTTGAAAGTCTTTTTATAATTGCCAGCAGACATTCGTAATATATAAATGCCTGAGCTGATCTTCTGTCCGAAGTTGTTCACTCCGTTCCATTTTAATGTATAAGTTCCTGCTGATTTTTCACTTTCATATAAATTCCATATCTCGGTGCCAAGTATGTCATAAATCTTCAGTTCAACATTGCTCATTTCCGGAATTTGGTATTGTATCGTTGTTGATGGATTGAAAGGATTCGGATAGACACTCAAATTAAATTCATTCGGAATGTTTTCTTCGTTAACACTTGTTGCAATATTTGAACTTCCCGGTGTTGGATTTTCCATGAAATACCACGTACTGGTTCCATCAGGATATCTGCCGTAAGATGTATCTGTGATTTGCTGATAAAAAGTTATTGAATCAATTATTGAAACTCCATCAGATTCTACAATCGCAACATACTCGCCACCTTTACTGAGTGCAAAATTTGTATGAATACCAGTCTGACCTGAATCTTCATCACACCAGATTAGAAGATATTCACCGGCATTAAGGTAAAGATTCGGTTGCGTGAATTGCCACTTATTCAACTGATCTGGTTTGTCTGTCAAATATTTTCCCGTAAGTAGAACAGGATTGGATGTCGGGTTATACAATTCAAACCAATCATCATATTCTCCTGCAGGATCAGGAATAGTATTATCGTTATCAGCCATTATTTCATTTACGACAATGTCAGTTGCTACAGGAATTGAAGCAGTAATAGTGATGGGATTTTTTCTTGGATATAGCAACGAATTATTATTGATATCCTTTACATAAATTTGAATACTTACTGAGTTACCTGCACCAATAGGTGGAACAGTACCAATCCATCGATCTGATTCTTCAACTATTTTTGTATCAAAAACCGGATTAAAAATCATCGGATAGACTTCTGTCGTAGATCCATTAATACTTGAATGAATAGTTACTTCACTTAAACCAGCATTGCTGAATGCAGCAACAAAAATATGAATCGAATCATTTGGACCCGGATATTTTGGTTCATAATCAATTTTATAAACTATAGGATCTGCATTGAGATAATTTAATTGTCCGGGCAGGGAATTATTCCTGAGATTTACGAACTGCTTTAGTCCGAATTTCACGTGCTGATTCTGGTATCCTGTTTCATTGTATGATGCAAGGAAATCATAAGTATTGAATCCATAATCTTTTGTTCTGAAGGTGTCGGCGAGTGCGGATGGAGTTATCATTGCTTTGGTGGAATCAATATGACTTCTCCAGAGATCAAGTTGATAAACTTTGTCTCTATAAAATTCAATGAAATGAGTATATAAATTCCTGTACTGATTATTATTGATCAGTCTTTCTGCAAGCGGACGGAAACCATTTTGAACTTTTGGGAAATCGTAAGGGTTAGCAGTGCTCCAGTCGATGTCGAACCAGTCAATCCCGTAAGTATTATCATAATCATAAGGAATTAAATGGAAAATATCTTTTGCAGGCTCATGATATAAATAATAATTATTTGCGAGCGACCAGTAGTCATCCCAGCCTGCGAAAAGAATATTCAGCGCAAAATATTTCAGAACATCGGGTACATCAATAACTGATTCTACAGAATCGGCAAGCGAATTGTCCGGAGTGTTATTTATGACATCAATCAGATTTGCAAGTTCAGAAAAATCTCCTTCCTCTTCATTTGTATTAAGTTCATAAATAGGTCTGTTCCCACTCATGAGGTTTTTATAAAGATCAGGATTACTACCGATATAATTCAAATCAGCAGGGTAAAGGCATTTCCAAAGATTACCTGAATCATCTGAAAAGTTCTTTTTAAGGAATTCATCATCAATGTGTTCTACAGAAATATAGAGTCCGTAATATTGACCATTTATATAAACTTGGACGTGATTTGCTCTGCTTGCAATCATTCCTATTGTCTTAAAATGATCGAAACATAGCTTACTTCTAACAATCGAGGGATCGTTATGTTCTCCGTTTAGATTCAGTTTATCAACACCGTAGAATTCTCTTCCCTGTATAAAAGTATTGAAAGAAATTTTAAAAGATTTTTTCTGAGAGTAACGAGAAGTATTTCCTCTCAGCCTGAAACCGATTGAATCAACAGTTTCATTAATCCAGTTATTCTGGAAATGAACAACAGCATAATGTTCAAGATCGCTTTCAACATTATCATATATCCATTGAAGTGTATCGGGATCGATTGTGATGTCCACTCGAGCGATGTGTGTATCATCGTATAGTTTCCAGCTATCATCCTGGGCGAATAGTCCTGTTTGTAAAAGAAGTATAATTGCGGAGTAAAAAGATAGTTTCATAATATATCCAAAATAAATGCTCTGAATGTCTAATAATTAATTGTCGAGTATGAAAATTTCATTCGCTATGTAAATAATAAATGAATATTTTTGCAACTGGAAGTTACTAATAATTGAAGAGGTATTGTATGAAAAATTTATTCCTGATTTCAGTAATTAACCTGTTAATTAACGTGTCTATTCTGCCGCAAACAGAATCTTCAGATTTTATGAATTTTGATAAGTATTTTCTGGATGAGACAATGAGAATAGATTATTACCACATTGGTAATGCAGCTGAAGAGTTTATTACTTTAGATCAGATTTATAAATATGGTATCTGGGCTGGAAGCAGAGTTCATCTTATCGATGAAATGAATCTTGGACGATATTGTGTAAAAATTTATGACGCTACATCTGGTGAAATAATCTATTCGAGAGGATTCGATAGTTATTTTGGTGAATACAAAACTAGCACTGAAGGCATTGATGGGATTAAAAAAACTTTCAGTGAATCAGCGATCATTCCTTATCCAAAAAGCAAAATCATCTTTGCAATGGAAAGAAGAGATGAGAAGCAAATGTTGTTTGAATTTTATAGGACAGAAATTGATCCTGAAAATATGATGATCATCAGAGATGTTGTAAAAAGTAAGCAGGTTAAAGTTTATGACGCAGATTCAAATGGTGATCCGCATAACAGAGCTGATATTGTAATTCTGGGAGAAGGTTACACACAAGATGAAAAAAGTAAATTTGAAAAAGATTTAAAGTATTTCACTGAAGTTTTCTTTGGTCTCGAGCCATATAAATCGAACCAGGATAAATTTAATATTCACGGCGTTTACAAGCCTTCTGAAGACAGTGGAATTGATGAACCGCCTGCTAACCTTTTTGAGAATAGTGTACTTAGCTGCACATTCAATTCAATGGGTTCGGAGAGATATATTTTGACAGAAGATAACAAAGCCGTACGAGATCTTGCTGCTCACGTTCCTTATGATGCAATTTACATTATGGTAAACCACGCGCGTTATGGCGGCGGCGGTATTTATAATTTCTTCTGTACGTTTACAACAGATAATCAGTTCAGAGATTATCTTTTCCTTCACGAATTTGGACATTCGTTTTCGGGACTTGCTGATGAATACTACACATCCGATGTTCAGTACAATGATTTTTACCCAATTGGACTTGACCCGCTTGAACCAAACATAACCGCACTCACTGATCCTGCAAATATTAAGTGGAAAGAATTTGTAACCCCAGGAATTGAAATTCCTTCGATGTGGAACAAAGCAAAATATGATTCGATGGATTACAAATGGCAGGCAGAAAGAAGAGAAATGAATAAGAAAACTGCTCAATTAAAAAGAGACCGTCAGCCTGTAGATGTGATTAAAGCAGCAGAGGATGCCTATGCGAAAAAAGATAAGGAACATTCTCAGATAGTTGATTCGTATCTAAAGAAAAATTCTAATTATGGAAAAGTTGGTGCATTCGAAGGTGCAGGTTATGTTCCAAACGGAATGTACCGACCTATGCTTGATTGTATTATGTTTTCAAAGGGTGAGCGACCATTCTGCAAAGTTTGTGAAGAACACATTAAAAAAGTGATTGAGCAGTATACGGAGTGAGCAAGATTTCCGCCAGAGTTGGATCAGCTTTTGACTGAAAGAGGAGGAGTAAGAGAAAGAATTCATTATCATAATTCATTTATAACTTGAATGAAAACAAAACTTGACATAGCAAAAAACTGGCTGCCTCGTTACACCGGAACTAAAATAGATGAGTTCGGTGATTATATGCTGCTTACAAACTTCGATGATTATGTAAAAAAGTTTGCAGTCAAATTTAAATCCGAAATCAGAGGTGAAGGAAAGCCAATGCAAACTTCAACCAATTCGAATGGTTTAACCATAATAAATTTTGGAATTGGTTCAGCTAATGCTGCTACAATTATGGATTTACTTTCTGCCCGTTCACCAAAAGGAGTTTTATTTCTTGGTAAATGCGGCGGGTTAAAAAAATCAACTGAGCTTGGACATTTCATTCTTCCAACTGCTGCAATAAGAGGTGAGGGAACAAGCAATGATTACAAACCACCGGAAGTTCCTGCATTGCCTTCATTTAAACTTCACAAATTTGTTTCAGATAAAATTATCCAAAGAGGATTTGAGTACAGAACCGGAGTAGTTTACACAACTAATCGTCGCGTTTGGGAATGGGATGATGAATTTAAAAATTATCTTCGAAAGCTTTCTACAATTGCAATTGATATGGAAACCGCAACTTTGTTTGTAGTCGGCTTAGTAAATGAGATTCCAAGAGGTGCATTGCTGATGGTATCAGATGTTCCAATGCTTCCTGAAGGCATAAAAACCGAAGAATCAGATAAAGAGGTTACCAAAAAATATTCTGATGCTCATCTTGAAATAGGAATAGAAGCTATGACAGAAATAGGAGTGAAAGGTGAACAGATTAAACATTTCACTTATTGATTGAATACCGGCTAAATCATATTCTTTCTCAGGTTTTTTTTAATTCGTCTTTCTAAAATCCAACATAAACAGAGCCATATCATACCGAATGACCAACCAGCAAGAACTTCTGCTACAGTATGAAATCCCGGAAGAATCCTGCTGATACCAATAAGAATGATTATAACCGCAGCCGAGATTAATGTTAATTTTTTAGTTTTATTAGTGTGTTGTCTTCTAGATGTAGTAACGGCTAGTGTTAAATAAAAAATTGTTCCCATCATTGCATGCCCGCTGGGAAAACCATAGTAGGAATATTTTAAAAATTCCATTGGACTATCAGGTAAACGATTTGCGAACAGAACTTTTGCGGAGAAAAGTAAAATTCCGCCTCCGAGAATAATGAATATAAGTCTCCACAACCTTCTGTTTTCTCCACGAAGATTATAGTAGATAATAATTATTGACAGACAAATAAATAATATTGGATATCCGGCAAATGCTGCTATGTCTCTATTGAGACCTACAAACCATTCAGGACCAAATGACTTACTCCATTTATTCGTGAACCCAAGGTTTTGTTCAAGAAATAATGAAGTCATATCTGATAACCAATCAAACATTCCCAGGGCAGCTGATGAAAAGATTAAAAAACTAGATACTAAGATTATCAAAGCCCTATACTTGTTTCGTCTATCTGCTTCATAATCACGAATGTGGTGGAGTTGACTTTGTGTGTGAATATCCATTTAATTTACCTCAATTTACTTTATTCAAAAATAAACATTTGGCTATTATAAATGGAAATCAGTGAAAGATTTATACTTGGGAAAGCTTACATTGAATAGCAAGTTTTGAATTAGAATAATTTATTCAATAGCAAAAAGGGGTAATCGACAAATTTGTCTTCACCCCTTTCAAAATAATTATTTCTTTATTAATTCGTTGCTTCTTTTTCTGTTTCGATAATTATCTTTTTTACTTTTTTACCACTCTCTTTTTCTATAATTATATCTAATTCATCGCTTTCAGCATCCATCTTCTTTAAATATTCATCAGCCTCTTTTCCTTCATATACTTCAGTTTTTTCTTCACCATTTTCTTTTGTGGTAACTGTCACTTTTTTATTACCATCTTCAACAACCACGTTAATTTTTTTAGTTATACCATCATCAATATCATCCAGATCTTTATCGGTCTTAATAATCAAAACATTTTCATGGCTGTCTTCTACTTCGATATCATCGTCACTACTGGCATCATTCAGAATAATTATCTTTTTGACAGAATCATCTGATGAATTCCAGACAAAGCTTTGAACCTGGTTACGTTTCATTTTCTTAAATAATTTTTCAGCATCAGCACCTTTAAAAGTGTATTCCTTCCCATCTGACGTAATTGTGATCTTATCAATAGTTCCGTTGATGTCATTGATATTCGCATTCAAATCATCTTGAGCTAAAGTCATTTGATGATTGCCAAGCAGGTAAAATAGAATTGCTATTATGAATGTAATTCTTATTTTCATTTGATTCCTCCGGTCATTGGATAAAAATTTATTGATTACTACATAAAGACGTATCTAAAACGATTTCGTTCCCTGAAAATTAGGAAAATATTAATCCTGCATTACCCTGTATCTTATCTGTGCTTTATTTATTTTTCAATAAAGAAATTATTTAATGGAGAAAATATGTTAAGAGTTTACTCTCTTCTTGTTATAACATTTATTTTTATTAGCTGTTCAAGTGAACCAGAGTTTTCAGGCAAGTTTGGGTATTCACCAAAGTCAGTATCACCTGGCGATGAAGTAACTATTTTTTATAATCCAGATAGTACAGATCTTGCAGGAAGTGATAGCATTGAATGCATAGCATATCTTTTCAATAAAAATTTAAATAATGCAATCGATGTTACTCTCACATCCGATAAAAATTATTTAACAGCTAAAATCCAAACGAATGATAGTACTCTGGGTGTGTTAATAAAATTTAAATCAGATGATTTATTAGATAACAATAATAAAGAAGGCTATCTCATTTATTTATCAGATGAAAATGGAAAACAACTTCCCGGAAGTTTAGCCGGTTATGCAACAGCAATTAATAGATGGGGAGCTTATTATCTCGATTTAGATAGAAACAAAGAAAAAGCACTTCAACTTTTCGAAGAAGAATTTAAAACTAATTCTGAACAGAAAAAGAATTTTTATCAATCATATTTTGAAGTTGTTTATGCAGTTAAAACTGAAGAGCATGATAAAATAATAAATGATGAATTAATTTTAATTGAGCAGAGGAATGATAAAACAGAAGACGATTATTCTATCCTTGCCAATTGGTATTTAGAAATTGGAAATAAAGATAAAGCAGAAGAGTACGAAAGTTTTATTGAAGCTAATTATCCAAAAGGTGAATTCGTTCAACAAAAAAAGTTTGATGATTTCAAAAAAATTAACGACGTTAATGAAAAGATGAAATTTCTAAAGAGTTTTGAAAAAGAGTATCCCAAGAATGAATTCATCGTTACTATGTACGACCTCATCGCAAATGTTTACCGGGATCAAAAAGATTATCAAAAGGCATTAGAATTTTTAACTGAATATCAGAACGAGGTAAGTACATTCAGATTTTATTCGGTAGCAAATCGAATGCGGATGGAGAATGCTGATATGGATCTATCGTTTCAGATAACCAAACTAGGCGAAAACAGAAACAGAAAAGAAGTGAACAATCCTGGTGATAAAAAGCCAGAATATTTTTCTGGTGGCGAATGGCTTCAGGATAGACAAAACACTCTTGCATATACTCTTTTCGTAGAAGCTGATGCACTTTATAGATTGAATAGATTAGATGAATGTTTTCCTGTTGTTGAAGAAGCAGTGATTTTAACAAAAAATAAAGAAGGAGATATTAATGAGCTGTATGCCCAAGTATTAGTTGAAAAAGGAGAAAACCAAAAAGCAATTCAAGTGATTGGTGAATTTTATAAATCCGGTACTGCATCCCCGAAAATGAGAGATTATCTTTACAAAGCGTACGTTAGTGATAAAGGAAATCCAGACGGTTTTGCGGAATTTATTTTACAATTTGAAAATTCTGCTAATGCCAAACTTGCCGAAAAATTAAAACGTGAAATGATTTCAGAACCTGCACCTGATTTTTCGTTAGTAGATTTAGTTGGTAAGCAAGTATCATTGGCTGAATTAAAAGGAAAGACAGTTATTGTTGATTTCTGGGCAACCTGGTGTGGTCCTTGTCTCTCAAGTTTTACGGGAATGAAAAAAGCTGTTGAGAAATACCAGACTGACCCAAATGTTCAGTTTTTGTTTATCGATACCTGGGAAAGAGTTGACAATGTTAAACAGAATGCAAGCGAGTTCATCAAGAAAAATAATTATCCATTCCACGTTTTAATTGACGACAAAAATATTGTTATTGAAAAGTTTAAAGTAAGTGGAATTCCTACAAAGTTTATCATCGACAAAAATCAGAACATAAGATTTATGAGTGTCGGTTATTCCGGTTCTGAAGATCAATTGGTTAAGGAACTATCTGCAATGATCACGATGGTTCAGTAGAATAAAAATATATAGATAAATTCTTATATTCTTCTTCGGAAACCTTCTCCTAAAACCTCGTGAACATTATTAACGGTAACAAATGCATGTGGATCAATTTGCTTAATTGTGTTAGTCAGCTTTCCAAGCTCTCTCAGAGCAACAACAGTAAAAATAATTTCTCTGTCAACATTCTTATATAAACCTCTTGCTTTCACTGCAGTTGCACCTCTGCTGAAATCTTTCATAATCACTTCTGCGATTTCATCGTTTTTATCTGATATGATGAATGCTGCTCTTGCGTAGTCAAATCCATCAATAATAGCATCAACTAATCTGCCTGAAACAAAAAGGAGGAAGAGTGCATAAAGTGTGAGTGTCATTGCGCTTCTATCACCAGCAAGATCTTTCAGCTCAATGATAAATCCAGCAGTTAATATGACAAAAAAGTCAATTATCATAATTGCCATTCCTGGTTTAATGCCAAACCTTTTCTGCATTACTGCAGCAACAATATCACTTCCTCCGGTTGATCCACGAAATTTAAAAACAATGCCCAAGCCAATTCCGAGCAAAGCAGCACCAAGTAATATTAAAAATAAAAAATCGTCTTGCTGGAGTCTTAATATTGTTTCTGAGGTTTGCAGTTGGATAAAATTGAGTCCGGGAATTTCGCCTCTGAAAAAATCTATGAAAAAAGAAGTGAGTGTAAATCCGAAAAAGGTTCTAGCACCAAATTGTGGTCCTAGTTCTTTCACTCCCCAAATGAATAATGGAATGTTGCATAGCCAGATTGTAACTCCGATGGGGAATGAACCATCGGTTAAATAATAGATAGCCATTGATAAACCACTAACTCCACCAGGAACCACTTTGGCACTTACGAGAAAAACACCAATACCAATCGCCATTATAGCAGAACCAATCATTATGAAGATGTAATCCCGAACTGCTTTTTTGTTGAACTGAATCTTTTTAGAATTTATTCCTGACATTTTTAATTCCTTCCAATTATTTTTTAATCTGAAAGTAAATATCAGCAATAAATTATAAAAATATTGTTAGAAAAAATTTAAAAGTGGTAAAAGATTAAGTGGAAGCGATACAGATTAATTAAAAGTAAAATCCAAACCAGGTGCCCGCAGATGAAAATCGGATGACTGGCAGAGGTAATCGAAGGAAATTTAGTTCGCTTGCAATAAACTTCATAAAGCCCGAGTCGCCCCATATCGGCAATTTTCTAAGATCGACATCGAGACCAACAAAATATTCGCTGTAACCCCCGTACGGATTCCAGCTAATATCTTTTGCACTTACACCGAATGCTAAACCAAGAGGAGCCAACCATTGGGAGTAACTTTTTTTCCAGCTATCAGGAAAGTAATGATGGGGGTTTATTGTTAACCAGAAAGTCATACCTTCATAATCTTCTATTAATGCCTGGGGATCACGTGTATACCAATTGTTTTCCCATGCGGTTGATTTATGCCAGCTGAATTTTGGATGTATTCCCCCTAAAGCATCATAATTAAATTGTTGCAGAATATAAAACGCAGAACCGGCAGTATTGGCAAGCATATCTCCCCAGCTAAAACCCCATTCAGCCATAAACGCATCTGATACTTCAATTTCGAGCATCCATAACCAGCCTGTTAATGCACCTAACCAAACTGATGTTTCACCAGAAACTCCAGACCATCTATAAAGCTTTCCTGTAAGATCGCTTGTAAAGTAAGCATCAGAAAAATGTCCGAACTTATCCATCTGCTGATATTTTCCCCAGTCTTCAGAAAAATCCAGGGAATGGAAAACGGTGGTCTCCTCGGTGTACCAGACATTCCGCTGATATGTGTAGGCTACAGCATTCACCACACCTATCATTCCTAACATTGAACTTAATCTGAGATAATCAACATCAGAATATTTCATCCAGTTTGTTCCATCGATCATAGGTCGTTCACTATTTACGAATATCGACTGGTTTGCTATCCCGAGTTTATATTTTCCAGATACATCTGCTAATTGATTTTGAAATGAAAGAGGACTATGGACTATGATATTAATGCTGGAAGCAGTAGTAGAATTGAATAAATTTTGAATTGAATTCGTTGAATCTTGTGCAAAGATAGCTGAACAGGCCATCAGTATATAAACCAGTAATATTTTTCTTAGATGATGCACAATGTAGAATATTTATTTCTTATAACTTATTTCAATAGACGTTGAAATGCAACATTTATTCCAAAATAAGGAAGTTGATAAGAGTTGATTCGTCAGTGATTTACAATGTATAAAGATACTTTTGACCGAAAAAGTTGGTAAATTTCTCAAACAAAAATTTCAGAATTAGTGAGATAACATCTCGGAAGAATTATGAAAGTACTAACACTCCTCTTATCGTTGCTTTTTACTGCTTATTCAACTCTCGCTCAAGATCATTCTGAAAATGTTTCCGGACCTTATGATTCACCGATTGATGTTACTGCTGAATGCCTGATGTGTCATGAAGATGCTGGTGAACAGGTTTTATCATCGAATCACTGGAGTTGGTTATCGAGTATTTCATCAGCTAAATTCAAACCCGATTCAGGCAACGGAAAGCACATTGCAATTAATAATTTTTGCCTGTCTGTTTCTGAAAATTCAAATCAATGTATAACCTGTCATGTTCCATTTGCCGGTATGGATGAATCATTTAAATTTAATTCTGCAGAAAATATCGATTGTCTTGTTTGTCATGATCAAACAGGAACTTATAAGAGATCACCATTTGGTAACGGAATTTCTGAAGCAGATATTGATTTACTTACCGTGGCTCAAAGTGTTGGAAAACCAAAAACAGAAAATTGTGCAACTTGTCACTTCAGTGGAAGCGGTGGAGTAATTTTGAGAAGTGGAGCGATGGATAAAAGTCTTCTTAATCCAACAGAAGAAATTGATTATCATCTTGGCAGTTTGGGATTTGGATGTTCTGATTGTCACGAAAGTGAAGCGCATAATATTTCAGCAATAAGTGAATCAGGTGAAAATCCTGTTGCATGCGAAAATTGTCACGACTCAAATCCTCATAAAAAAGAAAATTTAAACAATCATTCATCAGCAGTTGCTTGTCAGACTTGCCACATTCCTACTTATGCACGAACTGAACCAGCAATTACATTTTGGGATTGGTCAAAAGCTGGTGAATACAGAGACTCTCTTAATGATGAACTTGGGCAGCAAACTTATTTCAAAAATCTCGGTGACCTTGTCTGGTCAAAAAATATCAAACCGGAGTATTATTGGAGCAATGGTTCTTTAGAATATTATGAACTCGGTGAAAAGATTGAAAAATCAAAATCTATAGATCTAAATAAGCCAGTTGGGAAAATTGCAGATGCGAAATCAAAAATTTCTCCGTTCAAAGTCGTCGAATCAAAGCAGCCTTACGATCCTGTGAATAAAAATCTTATCATCCCAAGAATTTATGGTGAAGATGGTTATTCAAATAACTTTAATTGGGTAGCTGCGTCTGCAAAAGGAATGCAGCAGATCAATCAGGAATTTTCCGGCACAGTTGATTTCATTGAAACAAAAATGTATTGGCCGATAAATCATCTGGTTATGAGTTCAGATAATGCTTTGAAGTGTACTTCCTGTCATGGAAAAGGAGGCGAAGGTTTGCTCAACTGGAAAGAGCTCGGATATCCTGATGATCCAATGAAAAAAGGCGGCAGAGTCAAGAACAAATTAATTAAAGAGTAATCAGTATTAAATTTTATAAACTTTATCGTAGTTAAATTTTAAATAAATTTCACAAGGAATGAGAATGAAAAAATCAATTCAAGTTATTATAACACTCACTTTACTTTTTAGTGTAAATATTCTGGGACAATATCCAAACATCTTAATAGATAATGCCGGAAGCCCTGAAGAAGTTACAATCGCAATAAGTCCTTTAAATCCGAATATACTTTCAGGTGGTGCAAACATTGATTGTTTCTATCGATCAACGAATGGCGGATTAAACTGGACTGAATCACAATTAATTTCTAATAATCTTGGTGTATGGGGTGATCCAGTTGTACTATTTGACAGCTTAGGTAATCTTTACTATGCGCATCTTTCCAATCCAATGTCAGGCTGGTGGATAGATAGAATTGTTGTTCAGCGATCAACCAATAATGGACTGACCTGGAATGATGGTGTTGGAATTGGTCAGGGTATTCAGCCTCAGGCACAAGATAAAGAATGGCTGGCTGTTGATCTTACTCAATCTCCTTATCGTGGTAACATTTATGTGACCTGGACTGAGTTTGATGATTATGGAAGCTCGAGTCCGAGTGATAGTTCACGAATACGGTTTTCAAAATCAATTGATCAGGGAATCACATGGAGTAACGCAATAACGATTAGTGAAAGAAGCGGAAATTGTATTGATAGTGATAATACAACGGAAGGTACTGTACCTTGTGTTGGTCCTAATGGTGAAATTTATGTTGCGTGGGCTGGTCCACTTGGAATTGTTTTCGATAAATCAACTAATGGCGGACAAACCTGGGGACAAGATATCTTTGTTTCAGATATGCCCGGTGGTTGGGATTTTGATGTATCCGGAATTTCCAGATGTAACGGTCTTCCGATTACAATGTGCGATATCAGTAATTCTCCATATCGAGGTTACGTTTATGTTGTTTGGTCAGATCAGA
>Ga0208980_10000550_pt1 | contig 21420 bp, 15 predicted proteins | sample WetSurMetagenome_3_FD_187993 | JGI IMG/M metagenome (GOLD analysis project Ga0208980, IMG submission 187993) | Wetland microbial communities from Twitchell Island in the Sacramento Delta, sample from surface sediment Aug2011 Site A1 Bulk (version 2) | ecosystem: Environmental > Aquatic > Marine... | reverse complement strand
GCTCTTCATCTTCGGCATCATCCTGGTCGTCCGGGTCCTGACGCTGGGCACGCCCGACCCCGCCCAGCCGGAGCTGAACATCGCCAACGGCATGGGCTATATCTGGAATCCCGACTTCAGCCGCCTGGGGTCGGCCTCCGTCTGGCTGGCCGCGGCCGGGCAGATCTTCTTTACCCTAAGCCTTGGCCAGGGCATCATCAACACCTACGCCTCCTACGTAAGGGAGAAGCAGGATATCACCCTGAACGGCCTCTCGACTGCTTCCACGAACGAGTTCGCCGAAGTCGTTCTCGGCGGCACGATCGCTATCCCGGCCGCCGTCATCTTCTTCGGCGCGGCCGAGACCCAGGCCATCGCCCAGGGAGGCGCCTTCAACCTCGGCTTCCAGGCCCTGCCGGTCGTTTTTCAAAAGATCCCCCTCGGCCAGATCTTCGGGGGCATGTTCTTCTTCCTGCTCTTCATCGCCGGCATCACCTCGTCGGTGGCCATGACCCAGCCGGCCATCGCCTTCCTCGAGGACGAGTTCAAGTGGAAGCGGGAGAAGGCCGTCAAGGCCGTCTTCGCGGTGCTCGTCCTCTGCAGCGCCTTCGTCATCGGCTTCTTCAAATTCGGCTTCCTCGACGAACTCGACTTCTGGGCCGGCACGTTCGGCTTGGTCGTCTTCGCCGCCATCGAGGTCGTCCTTTTCTCCTGGGTCTTCAAGATCAAGAAGGGCTGGGTGGAGATGCATAAGGGCGCCGATCTCAAGGTGCCGAAAGTCTTCAAGTTTATCTTGACCTACATTACGCCGGTCTACCTCCTCGTGCTCTTGGGTTTTTGGACCTACCAGGACGCCGTCAAGGAATTCCTGATGAAAGGCAAGGACCCGGTCAACCGGCCCTATCTCTGGGGCGCCCGGATCATGATCGTCTCCCTTCTGCTGGTCATGCTTCTGCTCATCCGCAAGGCATGGAATAAGAAGCGCCTCATGGGACCGGAGCCTAAGACAGACTAGCCCGGTAACTGACGGAACGGCCTGCGCCGCACGTATAGGCTTTTTGAGTTTGATGCGTCAGGGATTCACGGCGCGGTCCATATTGATAGGATTGTAATGGTCGCCACAAAGAAACGAAAATCGGCCAAACCCAAACGGAAGGGGGATGTCCATTCCCGGTTCTCAGGCTTGTTTTTCCTATGGGGAGGGATCTCTGTCTTGGTCGTTCTTGCCGTGCTCGTTGCGGTGCGCTGGAACCCCGGCTTGGCCGATTTCCTATTTTGGCTGACCACGATTTGGATCGTCCTTGTCCGCTTTATTGAATCAAGCTCCTCAGTTGGAGAGTTTCTGCAACTGAGCCGGCCAGCGCTTCGGAAATGGCTGCACTTTTCTGCTATCCTAATTATTGCCGCGGTATCCCTTTACGCCCTGGCAAGGATCGCGGCTTCGCTGAGCCGATCATGATGCTCCCTACGATAGTTTTCAGCGACCTCGACGGGACCCTTCTCGACCATAAAACCTACAGTTTTGAGCCGGCCCGTGACATGCTCGAAACCTTAATTGAGACCGGCATCCCCTTGGTCTTCTGCACCAGCAAGACGCGATTCGAGACCGAGCGCTGGCGCAGGGCCCTCGCCAATGTCCACCCCTTTATCGTCGAGAACGGCGGCGCCATCTACGTACCCGAAGGATATTTCGGGCCCGATGCCGGTTTCGATAAACTGGACGGCGGCTACGGGATCCTGGAATTCGGCCGGCCCTACCCGGAGATCAGGCGGGCGCTCGAGGGGATACGCGGATCGACCGGTTTCCCTCTCCGCGGCTTCGGCGACATGACCGTCGAAGAGATCGCGGCATGCTGCGCTCTCACGCGCCAGGACGCCGCTATGGCGGCGATGCGGGAATATGACGAGCCCTTCATCGGGATCGAGGAGGGGATGCTGCCCCGGGTCGTTCAAGAAGCCGAAGCGCGCGGCCTTCAGGTCGTCTGCGGCGGGCGCTTCTATCACCTCGTCGGCGGCAACGACAAGGGCCGGGCGGTTCGGGCGCTCCGGTCGTATTACGAAGTGAGCCGGGGACCCGTCCGGACTGTCGGGTTGGGAGACAGCGCCAACGATGAGCCGATGCTTCGAGCGGTCGACATCCCGATCCTTGTTCGCAGGCCCGACGGTAGCTACCTCGAGGCCGTCCATCTGCCTGAGCTCATCATCGCTCCCCATGCTGGCCCCGAGGGCTGGCGCGATGCCATCCTTGGAATTCTCGACGGCAGGACCTGATCCCCCCCCGGCGGCGCGCCGCCGGAGACCGGATAAGGAAAGGAGGACATCATGTCAGATTTCTATCAGACCGGACTCCTGGCAACCTTCCATCGGCTCGGCGCCCTCAACCAGGAACGCTTGGAGAACGATTTGGCCGAGTTTAACAGGCACCGGCCGCTCGCCCTTGTCCTGCCAACGACGCCCAAGGAGCTCGATTCCGCGGCCTTGCGCGGCATCCTGGACGTTCTCAAGGATCTCGCCTACCTGAATGAGATCGTCGTCACGCTCGGCCGGACCGACGATCCGGCCCATTTTCAGCAGGTCCGCAGGCTCCTCGAGCCCTTGCCTCAGCCGAAAAAGATCGTCTGGGCCTCGGGACCGCGGTTTCTCGAGCTTTATAAGCTCCTCGAGGCGAACGACCTTTCGGCCGGGGAGGACGGCAAGGGACGATCGGCCTGGACGGCCTACGGCTATATCCTAGCCCGCGAGGAAAGCAAGGTCATCGCCCTCCACGATTGTGACATCGTTAATTATTCCAGGGAAATGCTGGCCCGGCTATTCTATCCGGTCGCCTCGCCCCACATCGATTATGCTTTCTGCAAGGGCTATTACGCCCGGGTGACCGACCGGATGCACGGTCGGGTGACGCGGCTGTTCGTGACGCCGTTCGTCCGGAGTCTCATCAAGCTCTTCGGCTACCTGCCTTTTCTTGTCTACCTCGACAGCTTTCGCTATGCGCTTGCCGGCGAGTTCTCGATGATATCCGACCTCGCCCGGATCAACCGTATCCCCGGCGATTGGGGACTTGAAGTTGAAACGCTGGCCGAGGTCTATCGAAACTACTCCCTGCGCCGGATCTGTCAGGCCGAGATCTGCGATACATACGAGCACAAGCACCAGCCCCTGTCGGCCGAAGACCCACGGACGGGCTTGATGAAGATGGCCGTCGACATCGCCAAGTCGATCTTCCGGAACCTGGCCGTGGAGAGCATCATTCTCAGCGAGAGCGCCCTGCGTACTCTCGTCGTCAACTTTCAGCGGACGGCGAAGGACACCGTCAACCGATACAGCGACGACGCCGCTTACAACGGGCTGGCGTTCGATTACCACCTGGAGACGACTATCGTCGAAGCCTTCACCCGGGCAGTCCAGATCGCAGGGAAGGAAACGATGGAAGACCCCCTCTACTCTCCGCTGATCCCCAGCTGGAACCGGGTGACCTCGGCGATACCTGGTTTCCTAGACAAGCTCCGGATAGCCGTCGACGCGGACAACGCAGGAATCAGCTAAGGGCCATTTAGAGGTGGTTGAGGTCGTCGCGTTCGGCGTCGCCGCTCTTCTTGAATCGCTTTTCCAGGAACGTTCTGGCCAGGTCCCTGCCTCCTAGGCCGAAGGCCAGGGCCAGCGCCAGAACCGCCCCGCCGAACACGATCGCGAACGCGGCGATGACCGTGCTCCGCCCGATGCCGAGCTGTTCGAAGGCCATAACGAAGGCAAACAGCAAGATGACGCCTTTGACCGCTTGACTCAGCGGCCCCGCGATCTTCAAGCCCGCGTTCACGGAGGCGATCAGGGCGGCCCGGCCGAAAAAATTGCCAAGGAACCAGCCGACAACCAAGACGATGAGGGCGACGAAGATATTAGGCAGATAGAGGAGGAACCTCTCGAGGAGTTGGTCGATCACCGGCACCCGCATCACGCTCAGGGCGAGCACGAAAAAGATCAACGCGACGAGCCAGAAGAACATCCGGCCGAGGAGCTTGGCCGGCGTGTCCTTGACGGCCATTTTATGCAGGGCATCGGTGACGCCCGAGCGGGAGAAGGCCGCGTCCAGTTTGAGGAGTTTGATGATTTTGACAACAAGCAGCTTGACGAGCCAAGCAAGGACGAGGCCGACGGCGAAGACGACGATCCCGGTGAGGAGGCTGGGCAGGAAGGCCACCAGCTTCTGGACGACCTCCCGCAGCGGCTGGATGAGGATCTTGTCGATGAAACTTTTCATGGCGATCTCCTTGGGGAAGCAGGGCTCAGGCCTTACCGTTCCACCTCTCGATCAAATAGCCTTTTTCTCCCTCGAAGGCTACGCAGAGTTCCTCGAGCCGCCTTTCGACCTCCTCGGCGGTGCTGTCCCAGATCTCGATGACGAAGGAGGCAACCTTGCCGAGATAGAGAGGCGTGAGCGACTTGATGATGTGTTCCCGGCTCCCGAGCTTCCGGTGACTGGCCAGGGCGAAGTGGAGGACGGTCCGCACCCACGCGGCGTCCGGGTAGACAAAAGCCCTACGGTCCGGCCGGGCGGCCAGGTCGTGCAGGAAGGCCAGGTCTTCCTCGGGCAGGAACGATCGATAGAAGGGGGCGAGTTCCCGGACACCCATCTGGAACTTCTCGATCATTTTCTCCAGGTTAACCTGAATGGGCTCGAGGCCGACGGAGTAGACGAAGCCGAAAGTGGCGACAGCCTCCGACCCCTCGACGGTGCGCCAGGTCCCCGCGTATTCCTCCATGAGGCCAAAGACCGAGCCGACGACCTGATGCAGCATGGCACTGAGGTCTGCCCCGGGGTCCTTGGCATCGTGGATCTTCGCTCCGAGGAAGGCTTGGCAGATCTTGAATCCGTTGGCGATGGCCGTCGTCGTCATCCAGATGTCGATACCGAAACGGGCGACGTCGCTCTCCCAGACGTCCTTGTCGAGATAGAACGAGGCCAACCGGCCCGAAAAACCGAAATCCCCGCCTATCGGCTGGCGGATCCGCTTGCCGTAAAGGGCCCTGGTCAGCGGGTAGACGATCGTGTTGGTGATGGTCCCGTCGTACTTGTGCCTCATGTAGTATGGAGAAACGTAATCGTAACCCTCCTCGAGGACAGGCTTGATCAGGAGCTCGATCCACTCCGGTGTGATGCTCCTCAGATCGGAATCCACGACCGCGCAGGCCTTGGCTTCGAGCTGCCGGGCGATCTCGAAGACCGCCCGGAAAGCGCTTCCTTTGCCGGGGATGCCGTGGTAGGGCGTGACGAGCTTGTGGAAGCTGCCTTGGCGATGATCGAGCATGACGGAGTCGAAATCGATGCTGGCCGCGCGAACGACGTCCGTCGTGCCGTCCGACGACCCGCCATCGGAGTTGACGAGCACGGACCGGCGGCCGGGAAAGTACTTGGTCAGCCCCGCCTCGACGGCCCGGACGACGTGGCCGATCGTCCTGGCGTTGTTATAGCTCGGAATGCCGACAACGATGTCGACGTCCTTAAGACCTGCGATCTGGGCTTGGCTGCTTCCGACCGGGTTTGCTGTATTGCCCAACATGACCTCGGGAGCGAACTCCGCGAGCCCATTATAGGGGCGATGCCCCGGCCGGGCAATAAAAATCGCTGGCCTTAGGCCACCCGGACTCGCGGGCTTTCAGTATAATCGGATTCTAGGCGCCGTCAGCGAAGAATATAGAGAAGAACCATGTTCGCTACGAAGATGCAGAAGATACCAAACGTATCCCAGGACAACCAATAGCGCTTCCCAGGCGATCGGTAGATGAGTCCGGCTACGGCTAGGCCTGTCATAGCGACCGCCGACATCACAGCGATGAGATGCTGCTTCTCGACGACGGCGAGCAGCGGGGATTTGACATAGAACATATCATCGACGGCCAAGATGGCCATGTTGAAGAGGTTGCTGCCGAAGAGATTGCCGACGGCCGTATCGATCGCTCCCAGCTTGAAGCTGGCAATGGTCACGGTCAATTCGGGCAACGATGTCGACATGGCAACGAAGATCGTCCCGACGAACGTCGTGCCCAAGCCCGTCATCTCGGCGATGCCCTCGGCGATCCGAGGCAGGAAGATGGCGGCTCCCACGACCACGGCGGCGTTAACGGCATAGCCGACGACCGCTCGTTTCAGGGTGACCGCATGGTAGAGGGAGGCGCCGTTTTCGCCCAGTCCCGTGGCCGGAGCATTGCGCTTTTCATACTTAAAAGCTAACCGCATGGCGCCCAGATAGCCGAATAGGAGGAGTGGCGTAGACAGGCCGATCCAGCCGAGGCCCGGCATTCGGTCGCCGGCGAAGAGGCCAGCCCCGACGGCGCTGAGCAGCAGGAGGAACATCCCTGCCGTCAAGACGTTCCCCTGATGGGCCCGCGAGGCGAGCGGTACCTTTTTCGACAAGGCGTCGAGGATGCCGAGGAGTAACAGGTTGAATACGCAGCTGCCAAGGATGTCCCCGACAGCGATGTCGGGCAGTCCGGCCACGATGACCGAGCTCAAGCCCGTGGCCAACTCCGGCAAGGACGTCACCGCAGCCATCAGGACCATGCCCAGCCAAAGCCGGCTCAGACCGGTCTTTTCGGCGATCATGTCCCCATAGCGGCTCAGCCGGCTTCCCGAGTATAGGATCATCCCGGTAACGAATAAAAATTCGAGCCAGATGGTCATCTGCTATTCCTAACTCATACAAATAAGAACATTGATTCCCTGGCTATTCTCAACTCCCTCGTCAGGGCGCCCCCACTGCTGATCCTTGAAGAAATAAGCCTACTGAGTCCTTATGTTCAGCGAGGCTGACAATTGGGCGACTTGCAGCTCCAGCCGCCTGATTCCCTTTTGATGCTGTTCCTGAGCATCATCTGCCAGGCGAAGATTTTCATGAGACCGACGCCAAAGAGACTAGAAATGAACATCGTCGTGAACATGATCTGGTGTCCGGTCTCGGCAGTTCTAAAAAAAGCGCCTGCACTGTAGACAGCCGCAGCAAGGAAAAGGACGCCGAATCCCCAGACCAGAATCGCCGTGGTCGTCATCTTCCTGCCGTAGAATTCGCTCAGCATCGATCTAAGCGTATCTTCCCGCGAATCGACGTGCCCATCGCTACTCATCTGTCCGATTTTCTCGTCGTCCATGGTCTTTCTCCTTATCCGTATGCTTCAAACAGAAGATATTCCCTGCTGGGGATGGGAGTCAAGAACGGAACGTTTCTCATCTGACTGCATGAAGGCCTCCATACAGCCAAGGAATATCAGGAACATCGGAAAAGCCGAAATTAGTAAACGACAACCCGTAAACTCCTGAGGTTTCTGATTATCCTGGTGATACTTATGCGAGAATGAGCATAACAATCAAACGTCTCAATGAGGCAATGCCAGGCGCATTGATCATAGAAAGCGTCCACTTTTAGGGATATCTATGGGCTAAAAATACGCCACTATTATATTTATTATCAACTAGTGAATGCGCGAATTCCCTGATCAAACTCAGTATATAGAGCTTCTTGCCTCTCATCCTCAAACTTCAGTTCCTCCTGAAGAAGAGCAATCCTTTCACCTATGCTCATTGCGTTAAGTCCTTTCGGTTTGTGTCCAAATTGTGTCCAAGAATCGTCAGGAACATCAAAACATATCTAAAGATATCGAACTCCATCGAGATCCTGGAGCCCCTGAAAGCAGACCAATTTCTTTGTAACTATATTATTTGCTACTAATTATATATTTCCGCCGCTTCCTACACACGGTAGAAGTCAGAGGTTCAAGTCCTCTATCGCCCACCATTCTTTTCAATATTTTGCATACTCCGCAGTTCGGAATAACTTGAGTCGCCGCGCCTGCCCACGCGATACCAGCCGACGCCCGACCCGAGAATGTGACGGCGATGATCGAGTTCCTGGCGGCGTTCAAGAAAACGACGTTCCTATTTTGCGATGCGCCAATACCGGATTAAGGCTGAATCCGGGCGCTTAGCAAGCTCGACTTCCACTCCCTCCCCTGTCAATCGCCTTCCAGGGAGAATCTGAACTTGCGTCGAATCCAGATTCATAAGTTGATAGGTCGCCTCGTCGGCCAGGGCTTTCAGCTGAAAGGTTTCCCTGCTTTGCTTGCTCTCGGTCCGCTTCAGCACCACAATCAATCCTTCTCCGGTTTCGGGCAGGTCCAGCTGATAGGCCATCCAAACGTCTTTGGCCTGCGAATATTTCGTCAACGGATAGTAATCGCCGTAATAGAACTTCCGAATGCTCAAGTACTGTTTAATCGTCGCCGCAGCCAGGCGGGCCGACTCCTCATCGTCCTGGACGGGCAGTTTGACGTTCATTCCCGCCGACATGGCGCTGCGCCATTCATAATCGCTCCCCTTCGTTAGCAAGGCGCCCTCGGACATGTTCAGCGGAACCCAGGAGAGCAGGCCGAAGGTATGGCATTGCCGGTGGATGGCATCGGCCGGCCAGTCGGTCCGCCACAAAGCCGTGCTGCGGCCGATCGTTTCGAGGTCGATCCGACGACCGCCGCTGGCGCAGTTGTCGATCGCCAAGCCGGGGTGCCGTTGGAGAAGTTCATCCCACATGGCATAGAGCCCTTCGATATATCGGATTTCCGTCATTCCTATACGGTCGGGCGGGTCGGCATGTTGCCAGAACTCGAGGGGGGCGATGTTAAAATCCTCCCGATACCAATCCAGCCCGAACTCATCGATCCGGGCGGAGAGCCAATCGGTCAAGAACCGCCGGGCGGCCGGCTCGCCCATGTTCCAGAGCATGTCATTTTCATGGATCTGGCTTCGCCGGCTCTCCCAGAGTACCCAGCGGGGATCCTCGTGCGGCACCTTCCAATCCATGTTGTGCTGTTTGTACTCCGGCGTCCCGTCGCCCAGTTCGAGCAGCCAGCGGGGGCGGTCCTTGAACCTTGCCCAGTCGGTGCCCTGGCAGACCCGCTGCGGTTCGAACCACAGCAGAAATTTCCGGCCCGACTGGTGCAACGGGTCGCTGACGGCACGAATTCCTTGCGGGTAAAGCTCTCGCCGCACGGCCCAGTTGCCGTTGCTCCTCCACCACGGTTGCATGCCGAACCATTCGGCGTCGATCCAATACAGCTCGATCGGCAACTGCCGCTTGATGATCTGCTGGATCACTTTGAGATGGTCGGCCGCCGGGCTGCCGCCCCATCCGGTTAAGAGCACGGGCAGCACAATTGGCTGGCCACCGGGCCGCGGCCGATGGTGAGCTAAAAGGAAGCGGCGCAGCAGATTGTTGCCCCGCACCGGCTGGCCTTGCCAAAAAAGGGCCAGAATACGCGGCGTGCGAATCTCCTCGCCGGGATGAAGTCGCAAATGTGTCTTAGCCATGCCCGATTCAATCCGCACGCGATCGTCCTCATCGCGGGTGAATGAGGTCGCCCACTGACCCGTCCACCCGATGCCCAGGATCACTCCTTCGGCGCCGAGATCGACATTGAAAAAGGGCAGCACTTCGCTAGAAGACCGCCCGCCGCCCGGCTGCAAGGACAGCTTCGCGCCCGGCTCAAGCGTTTTATCGATTGGAGCGAAGTCGTCGATCGAGCAGACGGCGCCCTTGGCGTAATGCACGACGGGCGGCTCGGGCCGGATGGCAACCGAGAGTTCCAAATCCAGCGGAAGGATATTTTCCAGAATCGGCGAATCCGACGCCCCCGTGTTCTTGAAGTGCAACACCCATTCGACCGCTGGAAAGTCCGGGAAGATGGTCGACTCAACGCGCACTTCGAGACCCGTTGCGGGGTCGGCATAGGCGGTGGAGACTTCCACGCGCCCGTCTCGGGCGATACGTGAATGCGAAGTCTGTCTCCATTGCCGAAGCCATTCGGCCGACGGCCGCGAGTCATAGGTGAAAGAGAAGGCGGGCCCTAAGGTTTTCTCCGCTTCTGTTTTTGCCCCCAAAACGGCAGCCCAACGTCCGGCGGCGGCCATTTCCGTTTCCTCGCCATGGACCTGTGCGAACTCCGTGGTTGAGCGTCTGCAAGCGATACAGGCCAATGCCGCGGCCGCGAGAATTAAAGTCTTTTGGATGTTTCTTCTCATGTCGTGGTCTCGCCTAAGAGAATTATGGCACCAGGATGACAGTATAGGAGATGCGAGACTTGACATCAACTCAGCGGGGGGAAGTTTAGGCGAATGAGCTCCTGTCTATCGTCGTAGGAGAGTGTTTTCTCTATTCACCTCTGTTCATCACGTTAAGTCCTTGCAGTTTGTGCCCAAATTGTGTCCAAAATATGTCCGCCGTTTCCTACACACGGGTGAAGTCAGAGGTTCAAGTCCTCTATCGCCCACCGCTCTTCTGTCACAAGCGCGGTCAACCAGTTCCCCCGGAGAGAGCAGGAGACCCTAAAAAGCGAGGACCGCCTGCAACATCGGCACCCAGCCCGTTATACCCGCGGTATACGGAGTAAAGGCCCCGCTGTAAGGAGCGTGGTTGACACGCACCAGCTCGGCGTTGAGCCACAGACGCTCGGTCGGAAGGAAATACCACTTGACCCCGCCGCCGTACTCGTTAGAGTTGCCAAAATATCCAAAGACCATGGACCCGCAGCCATAAAGCTGAAGCCTCTTGGGGATCACAAAATAACCCGCCGTCAACTCAAGTCCGTGGTCAGACGTGGATGCAAGCGGAAGCGGCCCGTCGGCTACGAAATCGCTTAGCCGACGCGCGAAGTATTGCCCGTTGACCGCAAGCCCGTTCCATTTGATGCCGCCGTCGATCGCCCACATCTCATACAGGGCCTTGTCGATCGTGACACCCGGCGCGAACGCCCCGGTCGAGAAGGTCAGCACGCCGTCGGAATTGTACAGTGAAGTGTTCTCGGGACTTGATTGATCGAGATTCGAGAAACGGTCCTCCCGAGATGTCGTAAAAGAGGCGCCGATTCGAATGCGCGTCTTCTTAGAGGAGAAATAGTCATCGTACATATTGCGTGATTTACCCGCTCCTCCGTAGGGGCCCAGCGGTTCCCACCAGACGCTGCCGGAAAAGAGCAGATCCGTGTCGATTTTGCTGGCCGAGACGTTCAGGGTATTGAGACCGTTGCCGACGAACGCCAAATAGCTCAGATTCTTCAGAGGTTCTCCGTTCGCCCAGACGCCCATGGTGAAGCCGGGACGAAAGAAGTTGTCGGACATGCTTCTGTCGATCGCCGCAAAGAACGGGAACGTGGCAACCAGTGATCGGCTGCCTGGTACGCCGGTGTAGCCTGCCGTGAGCGTAAACCCCTTGCCGAATCGCCAGCCAATGTTGGCGGCGACGACGATCGAGGCGGCCCCGGCGGACGTCCAGACGGTGAAGCTATATCCCAGCCTCTTGTCGAACACGTATCCGCCCAGGATGAACATCGCGCGGTTGACCGTGATGTCATTGCGTCGATGAACCTCGTGGACAACGCCGAGGTGGTCGGTGTACGTTTCCTCGGATGATAGCGTATTGAGATATCGGAGCTGAGTATTGATGTTGAACTTCAGCAGAAAAGGAACCTTGGCGTCGTCGCGAGTCTGCCAGATGATCATTCCATCTCTATAGCGATCGTCGTTTTTCTGAGCGGCATCGACTGCCTGCTTTGCGGAATCAGTCGCCGCCGGCGGAGTATTCGACGCGGCCTTCGCCGCCGGCACCGAGGCATCTGCCGTTGTCGCTGGCTGGGTCGCCGGAGATTGTGCGGCGGCAGAAGTCGCGAACAACGCAACCGACGTCAACGCCAAGGCTAATGAGTGCTGGATGAATGCGCGCGGTATCGCCATCCTAACCTCTCTCCCGAAGCCATCTTTGAGATCGCCGCTCTGGGGCTCAGGGCCAGCCCTTCCCCTTACATAGCGAGGATAGGCCAGCCGTCGTCTGGAGTCAAGAACCCGAATTCGGGAGGGCCGGACGCCGCAGGTCCGATGCTCGGTCTGGAGGCCGGATCATTCGGCCAGGTGAGATGTGACCCCGCCGCACGTGCTGAAACTGTGCCCATATTGGGCCCAAAATGTGTCAGTCGCCGGCGCGCGTCTTACCGGATTGGCCAATCCCTTTGTCGTTCGTCCGCTCCGCTCGCAATCAGCCAAAGGGGACGCGAGTGTTAATCTCGGTTAAATCACCAGCACCTTGATGTCAGGGAAGCCCATCAGCTTGAGAATATAATAGGTGACCGCCGCTTCGCCGGGATCATCGGAGAAGCAGACAAGATCTGCATATCTTGGGACCCCGGCTTTGGTCAGGATTCCCCAGATATCTTTCGCGGCTTTGGGCGTGCCGTCGGCATTCAGGAGATCGGTGTAAGGGACGTGAACGACTTTGCCGTCCGGAGCTGTTGCAGGCACATCCTTGCCCGAAGCGACAAAGACCTTAGGATACGCTCCATTGGTGCTCTTCGGGTCCGCAATGATCACGCCCTGACGGACATTACCGGGATAAATCGTGGGAGGTATGGATAAGTCTTGGGAACCCTTTTTGGGGCCTACGACAGTGGCATCCTTCTTCACGGCGAGACCCACTTTCGCCCATTTATCCATGGAGTCCATGAGGACAGATACTTTTTTCTGTCCGAGTTTCTCCAGCATGACGAACGCCAGGGCCGCGTCTTTGCTCAGCCCTGCGCCCGAAATGATCACAGCTTCGTCTGATGCGTTGACGCCGGCGGGACCCAGGATCTCGGCCAGCTTGCCAGGATCAGCGATATGGCTTCTGAATACCTCTGCAGGGATGTTAAGCGCGAAAGGCGCGTGCCCTTGATCGAATGCGCCCGCAGACCGCACATCCACAATGCTGACGTGCGCGCCTCCGAACGTCCTTAATATCTGGCCGCCCCAGAACCTCAGCCAGTTCGCGTCCCTCATCAGGAAAGGGGCATCGTAGGTCCAGAAAGGGAGTCCTCTTTCATCGGCCAGCCATCCCATCTCGGATTCGGTGTAAAGTTTGACCTTGGGGTATTTCATGAGGAACTTGATGGCAAAAAACGGCACACTCGCGGCGACTCCGCCCCCGCAATAGGAGTAGATCTGCTGTTCAGGCCTGATGCCCAAATACATCAGCATGGTTTTTATATCTTCAACCGATTTGAAGGTCTTATCGGGATTGAAAAAGTCGGCGCTGGGGAACAGGATGGCATGGGGGACATGGCCGGCCCTGTCAAAGGGAGCGACTTGTCCAAAATGCCAATCAGCCCCAAGCGCTTCCACCAAGGCATTCTTGACCGGGTCACCGGACGCGGTAAGGAATTCCGGCAGGGCAACTCTCACATCTTCGTTGACCTTCTTGATCTTGAAGGAGCCTTGCTTTGCGACAGGGGGGATGTCCGGTGTGGTCGGAAATCCTGCCTGCTGCCACTTGATCAGCCCGCCGTCCAAGATCAAAAGGTCCTTGGCGGGGAAGCCGTAATAATAGAGTGAGTAAAATAGCCTGGTGGCCAGAAAGGTGCCGCCTTGATCGTACATGACGATCTTTTTCCCCGAACTGATCCCCCAGGATCGGTAGAGTGCTTCCATATCCGCCACCGGCATTTCCCCAAGACCATACCAGAGGATGTCAACGTTGAGCGCGCCGGGAATGTGCTTGGCCGTGTAGATCTGAGTCGATGATGCGTCGAGTATCAGGACATCGGCATTTGTCAGATTTCTCTCAAGCCATGCGACATTGACGAGATTGCCTTCGATTCCGCCCGCAGCCTTCAGGGGTTGCGCCAGCAGCAGGCAGCCTACAACGGCAAGAAGAAGGCCATGCTTCAAGACCTTCGACATGTTGTCCTCCTGTTTCATTCCTTCTTGTTACGATTCAAAGCTAATACGAGCCTTCCCCGCGCATGCCGTTCTTCCAGATACCTGATAGCGTCACGGCCGCACTCGACCTGTCATGCTTGTCGATGACCGGTGTTCCTGCCGGCGCTGATCTTCTGTAGGATTTTGTAGAGGGAGAAAGATATGCCGGTCATACATCCGCAACCTGTTTGACTGACCCTATCATTTTTATAGGAGATTATCAACAAACGAAGGGCGGGAGTCCCGGCTGGAATCCTTGAAAACGCGTGTTTTACAGAGAAACCAAATTATTTTCTGCGGGTTAGGATCTTCTCCCGCTCCCTACACACGGGTGAAGTCAGAGGTTCAAGTGCTCTATCGCCCACCATTCCTTTTCCCAAAACGCCGGGTCATTGCCTGTAAAGCGTAAAGCCGCCCACCAAGTCCTCGATCCCCCAAAGTTGTAAGTCCATCCTGTCTTTATCCAGCCTGGCCCTAACGATAAAGACAGTGCCGACCAGATCACGGAAGGTGAAGGAGAGGTCGCTATTGACCAGATGGATATGGTCAAGGGAATATCTTTCGCCCTTGGCGTTACTGATCTCTCCTGTCACCGCTCCCCCCGCGACTTTGAGCTCGACGGTCATCCCGGCACCCCCGGGGGGTTTCGTCCCCTCTTCCGGTTTCGCTTTCCAAACCCCTTTGAAGAATTGCCTGACAGGATCTTCCGCCGCGCGGGAGTGCGCGGCAAACCGCTCGACGAAATCCTCCTTGGTTATCCCTCCCTGAGTGAAAAATTCATTGGGGAGCGGCAGGGCAGCGACGAAATCCCTGATCTCCTTATCGGTTACGGCGTGAAACAAAAAGGCCACATCGCCGCCCTGCTTGTGGTCCATCTCAAGAACCAGGGGCGGAGTACTATTGGAAAAATCGAAGCCCGTGACGGAGAACTTCTTTAATTCGGGATTCTGGGCGGTCTTAAAATACACGTCCCTCTTGCGGATATCGACCAGGACGGACCAATCGGGCACTTCGTTGACCTTGATCTGGCCGAGCATTTTGAGCCCGTATTCTACCGCATCCCGGGCGGGGTCGTAGTCGCTGAGCATGACCGCCGTTTTCACGAACCGGGGGACTTTCTTGTCATTCAGGTCCGGGGCATAAAGGCCGCCGAATCCCTGGAAATAGCTGGCGACTTCCATTTCGCGGGCATAGGATTCATTAAAGAGGGCGGGGACCGGCATATCTTCGCCCCGGTGGACGACGACTTGACCCTTGATAAACTCGATACTGGCGCAACGGCCCTGGGCATCTCCAACGAAATAATGCCACGCCCAGCCGTCGATCTCGATGCCATGAGCCGACGCGACGGCCTCATCCGAGGTTGAAAGATTGTCCAGGACATACTGCATCCAGTTCATCTGCAACAGCTTGGGGAGCGAAGGGTCCTTGGGATAGTCCGCGTCGTAACTCATTTCCCAGATATAGAGCCCAGCTTCATTGACGCCTCCGTCCGGCATGTCCTTCCCAAAGGTGGAGAACGTCACCGAGCCGTACCTGGATATCCAGGTCAAGGTGGACGGATCCTTCTTCTCTTTGGTGAGCATTTCGCTCCCCGAACGACCGATCTTGAACACGCCGCGCTTGTTGATGAAGATCTGGCCGGGGACGTCCATCCCCGGTTGATTCAGGTTGTGTCCATAAAGAAGCGCATTCCCCTTTTGCAGCTTGAATGTCGAGCAGGCCTGCAAGGGGCCGGCCTGAAATTGCGTCAGAATGATGCCAAACAACATCAAGCTCACCGCGGCCTTCATAGTGCTTTTCATTCGGCTCGCCCCTTCTTCTCCGATGAGACCAAGTTTATTCCTCGGATGTCATAACCTCTGACGAAATCAAAAACAAAAAAGTTGCCTGGGAAGGCTAATCAGCGACTTTTCGAATCCTCGGATATCCCCGATCTTTGTGCAGGATCCATCATCCGAATCCCCGGTTTGGAATTTCCCCAAGGCCCCGTTCTTGAACGCGCTTTCAGGCTCCGTCAGGCCTGCCTGAGGAGCCACCGCAGCGCGTTCGTTTGCAGCTTGATGTATTCCGGATTCCAGAAGCCGGGAATGGTGTGCCCTGGGGCCATGAAGCAAACGCGCCCCTTGCCGTACTCGTAGGCCCAGCAGGCCTCGCAGGTGGCTCCCTGGTTCCCGTATTTTTCAGTCGAATACTCCAACCCCTGCTCGTTGAAGCTGCGAACGAGGACGTCCTTGGGGTCCTTGTCATAGATCACGTAGTGTTGTTCCTCGGTCACCACGAAATCGCTCACGCCCCGGGTGATGGGGTGGTCGCGGTTCACGATCTTCATCTTGTAGGGACGGAACGGCGTATGCCCGGTGAAGAGCGCCCCTTCGACGTGGCGGAAGTCCTCGTTCGTGCCGGAGATATAGCTGGCGTTGTGGAAGAACCAGGCCGAGCCGCCCTGCTCCACGAACGTCCGGATGGCCTTGCCTTTTTCCGCGTTGATCCACATCAGGGGTGTCTCGTCGAGCTTGGGGAGCGGCGGATCGCTCACGATCGGCACCTTCTCCGGGTCCATGAAGGGGTACGGAGAGCTGTACCCACCGGGGAACACCATGCCGTCGCAGAGCATGACAAGAAGGCGGTGCGCGGCCAGGGTTTCTGCGGTGAGCAGGGCGGGGTCGGGCGTGAAGGTCACAGTAGCGCCCGATTCCTTGACCAGCGTCCTGGTCAGAGCCGTCCGGATATAGTCGAAGCTGTGCCAGCGGTCGCCGATCAGGGCGAAGACATCGGCTTTGCGGGGGCCGGCCTTGCCGGTCCCGGCCTGAGTGCGGGACGGGAAGGACGTCGTGGCCAGGGCTGACGCCGCGCCGATCGTCCCCAACCGGCCGAGGGCCGAGCGCCGTGATAGGGTCTTGTCGTTCTTCATGAGACATCCTCCAGGGAGATCGTTGTTATTATCACGCGTCGGGAGAGACGCTTTCGGCCTGCGGCCGGCCCTCCGGTGCGGTCCGGACCGGACGCCGCCGCCACCAACCGGCCAGGAGCGACCCCGAAACATTCATCCACGGCCCGAAAATGGCCGGAGCCAGAGCGGCGTTCGTGCTCTTAAGGACGTCGATGGCGATCCCCGAAGCCATGCCCCCGTTCTGCATCCCGACCTCCATGGCCACGGCGCGGCAGGCGCTCTCGTCGAGCCGGGCCAGCCGCGCCCCCGCATAGCCCAGACCGTAGCCCGTCCCGTTGTGGACGATGGCGGCCAGGATCAGGAGCGGACCCACCGAGAGAAGCTGGTCCCGGGATTGGGCGGTGATGACGGCGATGATCAGGCAGATGCCGGCCATGGACAGAACGGGCAGGGCCTTGTCCATCCAATTGTCCGGTCCCTTGAGCCAGACGCCGATGACGAGCTTGGCAAGCGCGGTGAGTCCCAGGAGGAGGAAGCCCAGGAGGGCGCCGTTCTTGAGGACCGCGAGCCCGCCCCACCAGCCGGGGGGCGTCGCCGCGGCCGCCGCGGCCAGCGCGAAGCAGACGGTCGCGGCGATCGCGAGGACTCCCGCCGCGCTCCCCCGTTTTTTCATCCCGTAGAGCAGGCGGTTAGCGACGAGGCCGGCGACGATGGGGATGATGATCATGTTGAAGATGGACAGCATCATGGCCACGAAGTCCACCGGCACGAGCCGGCCGGCCAGGGTCTTCATCCAGAACGGCGTCACGAGCGGCGAGAGCAGGGTCGTCGTCGACGTGATCGTCACCGAGAGGGGCACGTTGCCGCCGGCGAGATAGGTCATAACGTTAGACGCGACGCCGCTCGAGACCGAACCGATGAGGATGACGCCGGCGGCGACCTCGGGCGGAAAGCCGAAGGTCATGGCGATCGCGAAGCCGACGAGCGGCATGATCAGGAACTGCAGGCCGACGCCGATGAAGACGGGCCAGGGCATGGTCAGGACGTTCCGGAAATCCTTGCCGCTCAGGGTCGTGCCCATGCCAAAGGTGATGATCTGGATGAGCGGGACGATCAAGATCTTCAGGTCCGTCCCGAACCAGGAGCGGAAGGCCGCGGGATCGCTCATCGAGGCGGCGACCGCGACGAGGACCCAGAGGGTGAAAGCATACTTCTTGTAGAAGCGCAGCCAACCGCCGCCCCGACGGGCGCTGGGGGTGTTCCCGTTCATAGCTTGTAAAGTTCCGCCATTCTTTCGTTGGGCTTGTATTTCATGATGCACTGATCGAGCGGCGTCCCCAGGAGCTCGATCTTGTCAATGTCGCCCTGGCCGAGGCCCGCGTCGGCCATGGCATTGAGGTAGTTGATCTGCCGCGGGTCGAAGCCCATGACCCGCGTCCCGGTGATGTCGGCGGCGACGGCGTCCAGGCTGGCCAGGGCCACCTTCGAGCCGATGGGCACGCCCCAGGCCGGGCCGTTGCCCTCGATGCCCACAAACCCGTCGATGACGGCCAGATCGGGGAAGATCTCGTGGGCGATGTGGAGCATGTTGTAATGGAGGAGGTCGTTCCGGGCCGGAGGCGCCTGGTGCATCAGGCCCTTGTCGTTGCCCTTGGCGTCATTGACCGGCGAGGCCATGATGACGTTCTTGATGGACAGGGTGACGAAGACGTAGTTGTGCGTCTTCATCCGGGCCACGGAGATGATATAGAGGTTCGGGTCGAAGAAGGTGTCGATGATCCGGATGGGGGTCGGCGCGTTGCCCAGGCCAAGGACGTAGCGGGTCCGGCAGGTGTCGCGATTGAGGTCGACGAGCTTGACCCGATAGTTCTTCTCGAGCTCGCCGTAGCCGTTGTAAAGGAGCCCCTTCATCGTGTCCTGGACGCCCGACTCGCCGATGAGGATCGGGTCCTTGACGTGGGGCGCGAGGAAATCGAGGACGGCCCGGACGGCATCGACGTGCGTGACGCACGCGGCGCAATCGGACAGGACGATATTCGGCTTGATCAGGATGCGCTTCCGGCCGATCGAGCTCACGACCTGGTCCTCGATGAGCTTGAGCGACTCGATGATCATGTCGTAGCGGTTCTTGCCCTTGACCAGGGCCACCCGGGCCGGGCCGGCCGCCCGCGGAGACGGCCGCGCGGCCGGGGAGGCCGACAGGGTCTTCCCCGTGCCCAGGACCCCGGCCAGGGCCGCGCCGCCCATCGCACCGGCGCCGCATCTCAGGAACTCGCGCCTGGCCAGCGCCCGTCGGTTCATGAACGACCTCCTTGCCGGATCATTCGGTCCTCTCTCATCTTCACCGTGGAGGATACTTGAAGCCCGTCACGTTCGTCCGGATCTTGTAGATCTTGTCGTAGGCCGCGAGGAAAAGCGTCTTCATGTCGTCGCCGCCGAAGCAGCAGCTGACCGGGAACACGGGGGTATTCACAACGCCGACGAACTGGCCGCTGGCGTTGAAGATCTGAAGCCCGAGGTACGTGGCTACGTAGAGATTCCCCGCGGTGTCGATGGCCATGCCGTCGGCGCTGGTCGTCCGTCCGCCGCGGTCGAGCACCTCCGGCGTGAGCATAAGCTCACAGAACTTCCGCGGATTCGCCAGCGTCCCGTCGGGAGCCACGTCGTACGCCCAGATGAAGTTGTCTTTATCCGTGTCAACGTTCCAGAACGCCTCGCTGTCGTAGGTGTTGTTGACCAGAAGGACCTTCCCGTCCGGCGTGAGGACCAGGCCGTTGGGCATGGCGAAGACGTTCGGCTCGATGACGCGGACGAGCTCGCCTTCCGGCGGCAGGTAGTAGACGCTCCGTCCCGGCTGGAACTTCTTGGGCTCGGGCGTGAACTGCGGGTCGGTGAAATAGAGTCCGCCGCGGGCGTCGGCGACCACGTCGTTGGGGCCGTCGAGGGGCTTGCCGCCGTAGCGCGAGGCCAGGACGCGGACGACCTGGCCGGCGGTGGTCATCTCGATGAGGCGATGGCCGAACATATCGCAGACGGCGAGGTGGCCGTTGGCGAGCGGCATCAGCCCGTTGGTCAGCATCCCCTGCTGGATGTAGCGATAAGAGCCGTCCGGCTCCATCACGACGGTCGCGCTCTTCTTCAGGTCGCCGGCCCAGCCTTGGTCGAAGCCCATGCTCGAGAAATAGAGCTTCCTGTCGAGCCATTTAGGGCCTTCGGTAAAGACGAGCCCCGGCGCTTGCTTGGCGCCGTCGATGACGAGCTCGAGCTTGGCGTCCGGGGGAATGATGGCCTCAAAGGCGGCCTGGCGGCTCGCCCGTTTGGCTTCGTAGTCCGGCCGCGGCGGGAAGAAGACGTCCAGCACGTCGCAGCCCTTGTCCCCGACCTTGCCGCCGTGGACCATGGTCCCCGGCAGATAGAGAAGGTCGCCCTTGGCCATCGGCACCTTCAGGTCGAGGATGAGCTCCTCGATCGAGCCGCGGAGGACGATCATGAGCTGCTCTTCCGGATGGAGGTGGGCGGCGAAGTCCATGCCCGGGTTCATCTGGAGGAAGCTCAGCTGGGCGCCGTGTCCGCCGATCAGGCGGGAATTGGCGCCGGGCTGGAGCTCGGTGAATTGGATATCGTAGAGATCGCCAACGACGCCGGGGCGGACGGTCGGGGCGACCGGGAACGCCGGTTCGGAGAACTTCGCCGGGACGCCCTTCGCGCCGGCCAGCCTCAGGTAGTCGGCACGGGGCGGCCAGTAGACTTCGACGATCTCGGCGCCCTCGGGGCCAGCTGTGACGCCGTTCTTCGCGCCTTTCTCGAGAAAGAGGAAGTCATTCCGGGGCGTCCGGCCGTGCGTGCCGTCGGGCGCGTCGCGGGGGACCGCCGCCATCGGGACGGCGCGTTCGCCGAGGAGCTGTTCGATCCTCCCTTTCATGATGACCATGATGCGCTCGGCCGGCAGGACCTCCGCGGGGATCGCCGCGCCGGCTTCGAAGGTCAGCCAGGCGACAAGGTTCCCCTTGCCCCAATAGAGGCGGGCCTTGACGCCGGGCGCCACGTCGATCTCCGGGAGCGACGCGACCGGCATGACCATGCCGTCCTTAAGGCTTGGCTTCAGCCGGACGGAGGGGATGTCGTCCCGCGTGCGGACGGTCAGGCTTTGGGCCGCGATGAGCTGCTCGTTCTTGACCGCCCAGTCCGGCTTCTTGGCACAGGCCGCAGGCCAAAGGAGAAGGCCCGCGGCCAGGAGCGCCGGCAGCGGGCGGGCGGTGAAGTGTCGGTTCCTGAACGTCATGTTTCCCTCCTCGTCCGCAAGGAGCTGCGGATCACCGGACCTGGTCGTGGCGGTTCCCCATGTAGAGCCAGAGCATGGGCCCGTCGCTCGGATTGATCGAGCTGTGGGGGACCTTCTTGTTCGGCGGGACAAGGAAAGCCTCGCCCGGTTCCTGTCTCATCAGGCGGTTGCCGAAAAGAAGCAGGCTGGTCCCCTGGAGCTGGCACCAGATCTCCTCGCAGCCCGGGCCGTGGACGTGGGGCTGGGCGATGTCGAACTTGTCGATCGAGACGGCGGCGAAGCCCATGGGATTGGCGAACTTGGGCGGGACGTCCCAGGTGAAGCCGCGGCCGATGTGGGCCCAATGCATGCCGACGCTGGGGAGCGTCGCGCGGTAATCGCCGACGGACATCGCCGCGTTCGGAGCGAACCCGGCGGGGACCTCTTCGACGACCATGATCAGCTCGAGGTCATCCTCCGCCGGGTTGAAGACCCGGTAGGCCAGTCCGGCCGGAAGGACCACGG